>OKSC01000004.1_pt1 | contig 320966 bp, 315 predicted proteins | sample 1601161 | NCBI WGS metagenome assembly OKSC01 (sample SAMEA3541552, study PRJEB24748) | human gut metagenome | biome: human gut; feature: human-associated habitat; material: faeces | place: China | collected 2012 | reverse complement strand
GTTTTACCAAATTTAGATAGTGAAATTAGTGATAAAGTAAGTAAATTAGAAGGAGTTAAAGTTACTGTTGATGCTGATAGATGTAATTTATGTAGAAAATGTTTAAAAGAAGTCTGTATGAGCGATGCAATATCCTTAAAAGACAATAAAATAGCTATTGATGAAGATAAATGTAGAGGATGTGGACTATGTGCAAATGTCTGCAAACCAAAAGCTATTAACATTGAATACCAAGATGACACAATTGATTCAATAATAAATAGAATGAATAATTTAATTGAGTATAATAAAAAATAATACTAATTATTTACATAATATATAAAGTAACAAAAAAGGGAGAAAAAATATGGCCATATTAAGTGATAAAACTATAAAAGAATATCTTGAAAGCGGCAAGATTGCAATTGATCCTTTGGAAGATGAAAAGCAAATACAGCCATCTTCTGTTGATATGAGATTAGGCGATGAATTTAAAGTCTTTAAAGTGATTAGAAAACCATTCATTGACCCTAAAGATGAAGAGGATGTTTCTTCTTATATGGAGTCAACTGTAGTTAAAGAAGGTGAAGCATTCATTATACACCCTAATGAATTTGCACTAGCTACAACACATGAATATGTGAAACTCCCTGATGATTTAGTAGCTAGAGTAGAAGGCCGTTCATCTATGGGAAGATTAGGAGTAACAATGCATGTGACAGCAGGATTCATTGATCCTGGTTTTGAAGGTAAAATCACCTTAGAAATCTCAAATATTGGAGCAATGCCTGTAGCATTATATCCTGGTCAAAGGGTTTGTCAAATAGTATTTGAGACAATGACAACTCCTGCAGAAAAACCATATGGCCACCCTGATAGAAATAGCAAATATATGAATCAAACAAGACCTGAAAGTAGTAGAATTAAGCAAGATTATGAATTAAAAAAATAATGGAAGTTAATACTTATGAATCATGACAAAATGACAAATATTAGTGCAAAAAGAGGATTTTTATGGCCTTCTTTTGAAATATATTCTGGAGTATCTGGATTTACCGATTATGGACCTTTAGGAGCTAGTTTAAAAAATAATATCATGCAAAAATGGAGAAAACAATATGTCTCCGGAGAAGGATTTTATGAAATTGAAGGTCCTACTGTAATGCCTAAAGAAGTTTTAAAAGCTTCAGGACATGTTGATAACTTTACAGATCCAATGACCAAATGTGAAGAATGTGGAGAAGTATTTAGAGCAGACCACATCATTGAAGAAGTTATTGGAGAAGATGTTGAAAGTTTAGAAAATGAAGAATTAGATCAGATTGTAATTGACAATAATATTAGATGCCCAGAATGTGGTGGAAAATTAGCTAATATCTGGAATTACAATTTAATGTTTAAGACCATGATTGGAGCTAAAGGCGATAAAGTAGGATATATGAGGCCTGAAACTGCACAAGGAATATTTATATTATTTAAACGTCTTGAAAGATTCTTTAGAGGAAAACTTCCATTTGGAGCTGTTCAATTAGGAAAAGCTTACAGGAACGAAATTTCACCAAGACAGGGAGTAATTCGTCTTAGAGAGTTTACACAAGCAGAAGCTGAAATATTTTTAAATCCTAAAGATAAAACTACTCCAAAATTTGCACAGATAGCAGATGAAATATTATACTTAAATTCACAGGAAGTTCAAGAAAATAATGGAGAACCTTTAAAAATAACTGCTAAAGAAGCTTTAGATAAAGGAATAGTAGCTAATGAAATGTTAATTTACCAATTATACTTAGCTAAAAAATTCTTAAATGAAATTGGAATTCCTGATGATGTTTTAAGATTCAGACAACATTTACCTGGAGAAATGGCTCACTATGCTCTTGACTGCTGGGATGTTGAAGTTTTAACTGACAAATATGGATGGGTTGAAATCATTGGAATAGCTGATAGGGGAGATTACGACTTAAGTTCACACAGCAAATACAGTAATGATGAGTTAAATGTATTTATTGAATATGATGAACCTAAAAAAGTTAAAAAAACTGTTGTAAAACCAAACTTATCTAAATTTGGACCAATATTTAAAGGAGATTCCCCTAAAATTAAACAGGCCATTGAAGAAGCAGATCCAACTGAGGTTATGAAAGCTATTGAAGAAGAAGGAAAATTTGTTGTTGAATTAGATAAAACATACGAAGTTCCAGAAGAATTATTAATATTTGAAGATGTTGAAGAAGAAATAAATGGAGAGAAAATAATTCCTCATGTAATTGAACCATCATTTGGTATTGACAGAATTGTATACTCAGTACTTCTCCATTCATTCCACACAGCAGAAAATGAAGATGATAAAGACTACTTTAAATTTGCAAAATCAATAGCTCCTGTTCAATTAGGAATATTCCCTCTTGTAAACAAAGAAGGACCACGTGAAATAGCTATTGAGTTAACTGAAAAATTAAGAAGCCATGGATTCACTGTAGAATATGATGCATCTGGAACTATTGGTAAAAGATATGCAAGAGCTGATGAAATTGGAATTCCATTGGCAATAACTGTTGATTTTGAAAGTCTCGAAGATAACCAAGTTACTGTAAGGGATAGAGACACAGAACAACAGGAAAGAATAGCTATTGACAGTTTAGAAGATTATTTAAAAAATTATTATAAATAATCTTTTTTATTTTATTTTATTTTTAAATTCGTCAAATAATATATTGGCCCACTTTTTACCACCTTCTGTTTTTGAAATTAATAATCTATTTTGGTCAAAAATTCCATCTAACCTAAATAAAGATAACATTATAACTTCATCTGTTATTAATAATGAAAAATTAGACTTGTTTTTAAAGGAGTTTACCTTTAAATTAGGTTTAAAATCCATATTTTTACAGAAATTATCATAGATTTCATCAGATATTAAAAGTTCAACATTTTTATTTTTGGATACTAACTCATTTAATTTTTCATCCATTGTTGAAAAAGTGTTTGGTAAAATCCCCTTTACATAAGCGACATTATTTAAAGAATCCAATATGAAATTTCTAGTTTTATAAATATTAATTTCATCAGACTCTAACAAATAAGAATTTTTTAGTAGAAATAGATTTAAAATAGCATTTTTAGGCAATTCATTAATACAATGATTATTAAAAAATAATCTTAAATTATCTAAGGTAATTATTGTTTTTTTAAAATCCAAAATATTTTCAAAATAGATATTCATTATATTGGAAAGATGATATTTATTAAATTCCCTAAAAACATAGCCACCAAGTTCTAAATTATGAATATTGCTTGATATAGAACTATAACTTAGACCAGTGTCTGAATTAATTTCTTTCATGGTTTTTGAACCTGAAAATAATGTTTCAACTATATCTAAGCGTATAAATGAATTAGAAATATACTTAATCTCATCAGAGACATTTTCATATATCTCCAAGCTACTTTTTTCTTTTATTTCAAACATAAACAACCACCAGAATTAGTAATACTTTAATTATAATTTTTAATAACAAAAAATATAAAATTTTTTGAAATGTAGAAAATCACAAAAACACCATAGCAAAATAATTATTAAAAAAATATTTTTAAAGATTAAAAAAGATATAACAAGTTAAGGGATAAAATGATTGACACACATACACATGTAGATGCACGAAGTAGTGAAGATTTTGAGATGATGTATTTATCTGGAATAGATACAATAGTAACCTGTGGCTTTTACCCATATAAGCTTACAAATGAAACAGTTCTTTTAAATCATTTAGAGAGAATACTCCACTATGATACAAAAAGAGTTGGAGAGTATGGAATTGATTTAAAAGTTGCCCTTGGAATCCATCCTGCAAATACCGGAATAAAACCAGATTTAATCTATGAATATCTCTACAAATGGATAGAAAATAAGGACATCATAGCTATTGGAGAAATTGGACTTGAAAACTTAACAAAAGCAGAATACAATATATTTAAAGGCCAATTAGATATTGCAGAAGAGACAAAGACACCAGTTATTGTCCATACTCCACGTAAAAATAAAGAAAAAGTACTTAAGGAAATATTAGCTATTCTTCCAGACCATATAAACCCAGAACTAGTTGTAATAGACCATGTAAACCAAAATATTGTTGGTGAATTAATAGATACTGATTACACATTAGGTTTAACAGTTCAACCTCAAAAAATGGACAAAGAAGAAGCAATAGCTATTTTAAAAGAATATGGATTTGACAGATTTTTATTAAATAGTGATATGAGCAATAAACCATCAGATCCTCTTTCAGTAGCAAAAACAGTACGCGAACTTCAAAAATTAGAGTTTGAAAAAAAAGAAATAGAAAAAGTTGCATCAAAAAATGCAAAAAAAATTTATAAAATTTAATTATCCTACTTTAACTAAATCAATGTTACTTGGAGCAATGATAATTAAATTTTTATCTTCACATTGAGAGAGAAGTAATGCTGCTGCACCATAATTTTCTCTCAATTCCTTAATTTTATCGCCAGCAAGTTTAAAATTAGCAGGACTTTCTTTTTCTAAAAATGATAAATCTAAAATAATTGGATTATTTTCATTTAAAAGCTGATCAACAATATAATTAACATCATCAAGAGTTTTAGGACGCATTAACATTATTTTATACAAGGAATGTTCTGGGGAGATAATTATATCATCATCATAATAACCTTGTCTATAATCACTAGCTAAACTTCCTTCATCATACCTTTTTTCTTCAAAGCCTAAACTTCTTTTAACATCATCTAAAAAACTCATTCCTTTTCCTCCAAGAAATCAAATATAGCATCTAATAACTTTGAGGCCCCATTATTATAAACATCTTGAACTGGTAAACCATAGGTATGCTCAAAGTAGCATTCATCCATATCTAAACCTGCATTTTTAAGATTTATAGAAATACCTACAACTTTAGTAGGTTCTACAGCTTCAATAGCTCTAATTTCTTCTACAATACCTCTTGGTTCCCTATATGGATGATTAGGTCTGTGACCAATAATAACTGCATCAGGAGCAGCACCAATTAAAATAGCTGCAGATAATCCCCTTGGATGAGGATTTCCTTTTTCAGTTAAACTAGATTGACCTTCAATAAAAATAATATCTGGATTTTTAACTTCTTCAACATATTTAATTGCACTTAAAACAGCCGCAGGAACATCCATTGCAGATAAACTTCCTGCTCTAAAATTAAAATCAGTAGGTTCTTCTAAACCCATTTCATCAGTGGATATGATAGCTGGAGTTAAACCCCTTTTAGCTGATTCAATACCTAATGCTTTAGTAGTAGTCCTTTTTCCACATTCTTGAGAAGTTCCACCTACAAAAATTACAGGTGCTTTAGGAGTATAAGATATTTTTGGTAATACTTCACAAGATCTTTCAGGAGCAATACCTGCAATTTTTTCAACAACATCTAATCTAGGACCAATTTCTTTAATTTGCACATTTTTTGCACTAGCAAATTTAGATAAAGAAGGATTTTCAGAAACAGGTAATGATCTAAAAGAACATACAACATTTAAACCTGAGTCAATAGCTTTTACTGCATATTTAAGTGCTGCTCCTTCAGCACCAATTGGTAACATGATAACAATAGATTTAGCAGAAACTTCATCTAAACATTCTTCTAAACTTGAAGAAACTTTTAATCCGCAAAATAAAGTTCCTTGTTTTCTTGGATCATCATCAATAAATCCTACTGTTTCAATACCTTCAAGATTGGAGAATTTTTCTCCTCCACCACCACAACCCACAACAATATATGGATTTAAATCTTGAAGTTCTTTTACTGAATCAACTGAATACAAAACTATCACCCCTAATCCTTAACAATAAACGAAATATAATATTAAATTAAAATAAATATTGATTCAAAGTTAACTTTTTATAAATTAATATTCTGTAAATTATTTATTAATTTCATTATTATTAAATATAAGTATAATAGTGAAAAAAATATTAAAAAACATGAAAAACATAATATAAAAAATAAGAATATAAAAATGGGGCCAACATCATGAGAAGACCTTATGTTATTTTAATAGGCAGTGCTTCAGGGATTGGAAAATCAACAATAGCTGCAGAATTAGCTAAAAAATTAAATATAAAACACCTAGTTGAAAGTGACTTCATTAGAGAAGTTGTAAGAGGAATTATTGGAAGCGAATATGCTCCTGCACTCCACAGTTCATCCTATAATGCATATAAAACATTAAGAGACAAAAACAGATACCAAAGTTATGATGAACTAATATCAGCAGGATTTGAAGAACATGCATCTTTTGTAATTCCAGCTATTGAAAAAGTGATCTATAGAGCAATTAATGATTATGATGACATAATTCTTGAAGGAGTTCATTTAGTACCTGGATTAATCGATTTAGAGCAGTTTAAAGAAATTGCAAATATTTACTTCTTTGTTTTAGCATCTGATGAAGAATCACACAAAGAAAGATTCGTAAAAAGAGCAGTGCAAATACATAGAGGTGGAAAACAACTTGATTACTTTACTGAAAATAGAATAATTCACGACCATTTACTTAAAAAAGCAGAAGATAATGAAGTTCCAGTAATTTATACAGAAAGCATTGATAGTAGCTTAAAAAAAATGCTTAGAACTATCAATAAAAGCTGTAGAACAATTAAACTAAAAAATAGTCTTGATGAACTTGAAGATATTATTGATATCCTTATAAGAAAACATAATGGTAGTTTTGAAAAAATATCTTACATAATGGAGGGTTTTACTGATCCTCTTGTTAGAAATGTGAATATAACTGAAACTAAAGAAGCTGAAAACTTCCTAAATTATTTAAATACACATCCTAGCAAAAAAGAAGAAATGGAAAAATTATATAATCTTTCAAAATACAGGGAATTCTTAATATGTGCTTCAGACATTGAAGAATTAAATTTAATTGAAAAAGAATTTGATGAAAAAGGATATCTATACAAGGAGATATAAAATGACTGAACTTAATGAAATGGTTATTAAATGTCCAGCATGTGGAGTTGAAAAGGTTGCAAAATCAATTATGAGAGAAATTGAAATTCCTCATTTTGGTAATGTTCTAGAAACTACAATACAATGCGACAATTGCGGATTTAAACATAATGATATAATCTCTTTAGATCAAAATGAACCTGCAGAATATACATTAGATATTAAAAAAGAAACTTTATCTGTTAGAATTGTCAGAGCACAATCTGCAACCGTATCTATACCTGAGGTAGGAATAAAAGTAGAACCTGGTCCAAAATCCGAAGGATATGTAACCAATGTTGAGGGAATATTGGTTAGATTCAAAGATGCAACATTAAAAGCATTAAACTTATTTACAGATGAAAAATCCACAAAAAATGCAAAAATAACCTTAGAAAAAATAGAGAATCTTATAAATGGAAAAGAAACAGCTACTTTAATTATTGAAGATCCATTTGGTCAAAGTAATATAGTTAGTGATGATGCTAAAGTTTCACCAATCCCTGAAGAAAAATTAAGAGAACTAAAAACAGGTTTTACAATAATAGAAGAAAATGGAGAATAAATTATTCTTCCATATCTTCATTAGATGCAATTAAGTCAGTAGTGAAATCTTCTTCTTCAACTACATCTTTTAATTTTAAAGTCTTTTTAACATCCATAGCTAAAGCATTACAATCAGCTTTAATAGCTTCTAAATGTAATAAAATCCTTTCTTTTTCTTGATTAATTCTTTCAATATTAGTATAAGGATAAGTAGACTCTTTTAACATTTCATATTCAATAGTGGTATAAGGATATTCATTTAATTGTTTACATACATTTTTAAGAACATCTCCTAAAAATTTGTTCATTTCAACTTTTACTCTTTCCCTGATCATTTTGTCATCATCAAGGTTTTCTTTCATTAAACGAACAACTTCTGCTTTAGCAAAAGGTAATTTTTCTTCATCCTCATCAATGTATTCAGTTTCTTCCAAAACTTCTTCAGTTTCTTCAATGTTTTCATTTTCTTGATAATCTTCCATAATATCACATATGAATTTTTCAAATAAATCCAATTGAACGAAAAAATAAAAAACTTTGCCATTTTTCATTTATTCTATCAATATCTAAATGTATATTTGTCTTAAGTTCTATTTAAAGGTATGTAAAATTTTTAAAATAGTACCAAAAAAAAATATATGTTACTCACATTACTATCAAAATAATTCATTAAAATTTTAAGTATATTGAAAGTAAGAAATAATGAAAAAATAAAAAAAGTAGCAAAAAATGCTACAAAAAATTATTTTCTTTTTAAATTAGACATTCCTAAAAATGATAGAAAAACCAAAGTTAAAATGGATAAAATACCTGCAGGAGAACCAGTAACTTTCATTAAAACATCACTATTACTATTTGACTGTGCTGCAAGTGCTGTTTTAACAACATTTGAATCAACAGAATTATCATTTATAAAGTTAGTAGGATTAACAATATTTTCAATTAAATTAACAATAATACAATCATTATTATTGTCCATGTTAGGATCAAAAACATCTGAAATAATATTAACTTTATTACCAACACTCCCTGCACCTTTACCAATTGCTTTATACTTTAAAGTAGCTACTTCCCCATTATCTAAAAAGTTAACAAACCAAGTTTTTCCATCATCTGAAAAAGAACCTTTATCAGAACTATATGATACAATATCCAATAAAGAATCAGCAATATCTTCAACAACAATATTACTGGCAGCATCAGGACCATTATTTTTAATTGTTACAAGAAAACCAACTATATCCCCAACATTGTAATTAATTTTAGATGATTCCTTTATAATTGATAAATCTGCAGCAGGTTTTACATTGATTTCTTGTGAATCTTGGTTATTGGTTTCATTTGAGTCATTCTCATTTCCACTAGCTATTGCAACATTAACAAAATGGCCAGTTTTATTAACATAGCATATTATATCTAAAGATTTGACATCTCCACTAATTAAATTACCAACATTCCAAGTATTTCCATTAAATCTACCTTCCCCACTATCAGAAACATAAATAATTCCATCAGGAAGAATATCCTTAACAGTTACACCTGTTGCATCATTAGGTCCCTTGTTTGAGATTGTAATAGTCCATTTGATATATTCATGATAATTTGGACTAGTATTGTTAACTTCTTTATTAACAACCAAATCAACAAGTTTATCAGATATCACTGACTCCGAATCATTGTTATTAGATAAATCATAATCATATTCCCTACCAGTAATTTGAACCATATTTAAAAGCTCGCCCAAACCATTAACTTTACATATAATTTCAATACTTCTAGATTCATTAGGATTTAATGTTCCAAGATTCCAACAACCAGTACTTGAATTATAGTCATCTGATGATGCTGAAAGAAAAATCAAACTATCCGGTAACTTATCATAGACAACAACACCAGTTGCTACATTTGGACCATTATTAAATGCAGTTATTTCCCATTTAATAATATCACCAAATAATGGATTCTTATTATCTACTTTTTTATCAATCTGTAAGTCGGCAGCATTAGAGACATTAATTGACTCATTATTTTTATTATTGGTTAAATTACAGTCATATTCATTACCTGAAACCTCTGCAATATTTGTAATATACCCAGTACCATTAACTAATGTTCTAATTAATAAAGATACAGATTCACCAACAGCTAACTCACCAATATTCCAAATATTACCCATATAGCTACCCTCACCATTATCAGATATCCATACAATTTCATTAGGTAAAGCATCTATTACTTTAACATTTGATGCACTGTCAGGCCCATTATTAATAACAGTTAAATTCCATAAAATCTCATCCCCATAATTAGGATTAGTGTTGTTAACTGTTTTAATAACCTCTAAATCGGCAGAAGAATTAACATCAATTGTTTCATTATCATCATTATTAGATTCATTATTATCATATTCGTTACCGGAAACTACTGCAACATTCACAATAGAACCTGTTTTATTAACTAAAACTAAAATTTTTAAACTAACAGTTTGACCTATATTAAGTTTTCCAATGTTCCATATACCAGTTAAAGGATTATAATCCCCAAAACCATCTGCAGAAATAAAAAGTAATCCTTCGGGAAGCACATCCTTAACTTTAACATTATTGGCAGCATCAGGACCATTATTAATAACAGTCAAAGTCCAGATTATTTTATCTCCAAAGTTTGGATTACAATTATTTACTTCTTTAATTATCTCTAAATCAGCAGAAGGATTAACAGAAACACTTTCATTATCCTCATTATTAGACTCATTAAAATCGTACTCATTTCCAGAAACATTAGCCACATTAGTAAAATTTCCAGTTTTATTAGCTAGTGAAATAATTGTTAAAGTAATGGAATCACCAACACCTAACTCACCAATTGTCCAGACACCAGTTTCAGGATTATATGCCCCCTCACTATCATCACTTATCCAAATAAGGCCTTCTGGAAGTACATCAGTTACCTTGACATTAGTGGCAACATCAGGGCCTGAATTATTAACAGTTAATGTCCATTTAATTATATCGTTATAGTCATATTGAGGTAAATCAGAATTTTTACTAACTTCTAAATCATTTTGAGGAAGTACTGTAAAAGTAGTACTATTCATAATTTCTTTGTAAAAATTATCTTCATTATGAATTGTATAAACAGTATATTTTCCAGCTTTCAAACCAGATAAATCAACTGAAATTTCACCATTGATATCAGAATAATCTATAAAATCTGTTATAACAGTTCCATCTTCATAAACTACTTTTATTCCCATTTCAATAAGATGTTCCCTAGAATCCTGATATAAAAAATCCATATTTGCTCCATTAACAGGATTTACACCATTAATAAAAACTGTTGAAGAATCAGCATTACTGTAAATAGCATTTGAAACATTAAAATTAAAAGCTTCAGCTATATTATTTCCACCATAAATTACTGAAGAAATTCTTATATCTTCACCAGTAAAAATCACATCTTTTGAAAGAATAACTGGCAATAAATAAACCCAAGCTTGATTATTAGACATATTATTACCTGCAATTCTGATTTCATTAGCTAATTTACCAATATAAATTGCACTACCATTTCTTGCTATATTATAATTAAATATATTGTTTCTAATATCAGCATTAGTCCCATTAATAAAAATAGCACCACCTAAACCATCATTTAATTTAGAAGCACTTGGAATGGCCTCATTTCCAATGAATTTATTATTTGAAACTGTTGTACTATCAGAATCTATATAAACTCCACCACCATTAACATTTGCAATGTTATTTTCAATTAAAGAATTTTTAATAAAGGTACTTCTTGCCTCAATAAAAATTGCACCACCATTTGAAGCAGCAACATTTTCATAAAAGTTACAATTATCTAAAGTAACTTCTTCACCAATTAAATGAACAGCACCACCAATTGGAGCATTATTTCCTCTGAATTCGCAATTGTTAATATTTAAAATCATATCATCAATATTAAAACCTGTACTTAAAGCACCACCATATAAAGAACTCGCAGTGTTGTTTTCAAAGTAACAGTTCAATACATTTCCTGCAGAATGATAAGTCAAAGCACCACCTTGATCAGCAAGATTTCCTACAAAGTAACATCCATCAAAAGTGATTCCATCCCTAACACAACAGGCTCCACCATGAGAGGAATATTCCTTAAATGGAGAGGTTGCCTTATTATTAATAAATGTACAATTTACACAGGAAGAAACAAGATAATAATCATCCATACCTACTTGAATAGCTCCTCCATAAACACCAGACTGTTCTTTGTATTTATTATCAGCGAAATTTTCTTCAAAAACACAATTTTTAATCTCCGTATTATTACCATAGATACCTACAGCACCAGCAGAGATATGGGCATTATTTCTATAGAAATAAGAATTATAAACTTTTAAATAATCTCCATGACCCACATATGCCACTCCAGGATATTCTGTGTAAATAGCTCCACCACCACGGGCTTCATTGGCTTCAAAATAACAGTTATCAATTGTGACATTAATACCTTGAATTAAAATAGCTCCACCACCCAACGTAGTATTACCATTTAGAAATTTACAGTTATCAATTTTTAAATTTGAACCTCCTTCTTGTATAAATAACACCCTATTTAAATTAAGAGCGTTTAGAACAGGCATCTGACCATTGTAATCACCGTGAATATTCACTTGCTTATTTAAATAAATTTGTTCACCAGAACCAAAATACTCTTTTTGATTCAAAATTACTGTATCACCCTCATTAGCACGATCAATTGCATCTTGAATATCTTTAAATGAATTTCCATTAGGAACAATAGAATTCATTAGAGAATTTATTTCGTTATCTTTAACTGATAAATCAATATCTTCTGTCACATTACTATCTAATTCTTCAGCATCAACCGGAGATATCAGACCACCAGCTAGCAGAACTAAAAATGTGAAAAACAGAATATTGATAAAATATCCATTTCTAACTCTTTTAGAAAATTTAAACATTTTAATAACTCCTTAAGAGGATTAATTCCCAAATTAATTAACAAAAGCTATTAAAATACCAATTAAACTTTTTATTTTAAATTTCTGCAAATAAAAATACAAAATCATGTAAAGAATTTGAAAAATAATCAATAACTTAAAATAAAATTATTCAGATAATTTCACAACACCTAGTAATTTTAATAAAAACTAAGCAATAACTTATTAATTACCTTAAAACTATACAGCTACCCAGTATTTTTTTATTTTAACAACAATTTTAAATTAAAATAAAAGATAATCATTTTAAATCCTCAAAAATCATTTTATAAAGATTATATATAAATTTTTTCTGTCAAACTACTCTAAAAATCCAATAAAATAAAAATTAACTAAAATAAATTAAAAAATTTAAAAAACAGATAAAATATTATAAAAAAATAAAAATATTTTTATTAAAAAAAAGTGAAACATAAGTTAAAAAAAGAGTTTAAAACTTCTATAAAATAAAAGGGTAAAAATATGAAGAGATTAGTTATATTTTTGTTAGCTATTTTGATAATAGTTCCAACAATACAAGATGTTTCAGCAGAAACCTTATTTTTAACTTCTGATAATTTAATTGACCCTGAAACTGATTATAATATATTAAGCTCAATTGCAAATTTTATTGAAGAAATAAGCAATGGAGATATAACTGTAATTGTAGATAGTCAAGCTCCAGGGCCTGGAGAAGGAACTAGAGCTATTACAAGTAGTAGTGATATTAGTGTAACAATAGCAGCAGCATGTGCTGGAAACTTTTTAGAGGAAGCAGAATACTCTGCAAATTCAGATAAACAAATAATCTTTGTAAATAGTGGAAATTTTAATCTAGATCATGAAGATTCCTTAAGAAGAGCATGGGATGACAATTATTCCAATATTACATTTGCAGGATTAAATGAACCTGGAAAATTCTTAAATGATGCAGGAATTGATTATATAGAACCCTTACAAGAATATCCTGATGCAGGCTCAAATGGATATCTTGATAGAAATGATGAAGAAGTAAATAGATATATTGCAGAACAGATTGTAGAAAGTGTAAATAGCTATTCAAACAGTACAGAAAAAAACTTAAATACTGATTTGATTGTCAGAAACACATTAGAGCCACGTGTAATGGCAACTGCAAGTCAAGCATATCTTAATTCAGACAATAATGAAATGACAGATACTTACAATTCTTACACTGCACCTCAACTATTATATCTAACAAGTTCTTACTTGGGAAGTAATGGTCTTTCTGAACCTAAGGATTATGAAGAACCAAGTTCTCCACTTAAATACTCATTATTTGTTAAAGATAGTTATTCTATCTATGATTACATGACAATGGGAGATATAGTTAGTGAATATATGGATATAAATGGCAAAGCTCCAGATTATATTTCATACAATGGTGCTTATATTAGTTATTATGATTTACAACATAATTTTGCAAAGTTAACTGAAAACCATACTGATCCAAGTAGCATGGATTTTGAAAGAGAATATCCATTTGAAAAAGTTAATGATTCAATTTTAGTTAATCTATTACCAATTTTACTTATCATTATAGCAATATTATTCATAATACTTATAATAAAAAGAGTAAAAATCAGAAAATAATTTTTTCTATATAAGAATAAATATATTTACATTAACTATCATTGTTTTACCCCCATTCAGATGTAAAAAAAATAGAATATTAATTTACAAATAATCATATGCTAACGAAAGTATTAACTAAGTTAATATTTTCATCTTTTTTTCTTTTTTAAAATGATTATTGAATTAAAAAGTGTAACTACTCTAACTAAATTTTTATTAATTACAATGACAACAGTTGTTACCACCAATAGTTGTTTATTCAATAGTTGCAAAGACAACATTTATATATTGAAAAATAACATATATACTAACATAAAGTTTACCTGAAACTTTATACATCATGAAAAAAGGATACAATGGAGAGGATTAAAAATTCAAAAAGAAAAGATACCACTTGAAAAAATTCCTCTTACACTATTTATTTCAATAATTTATAGACAGTATCTTTTATTCCTCAATAAATGTCTTGAAGATGAAGGCATACATGCAGGACAAACTCCTTTTATTTTATATTTAAAATATAAAAAAGAAGCAAATCAAGAAGAAATGGCTGACTGCTACAAAATTGACAAAGGAAGCGTGGCCAGGTCTATAAGAAAGTTAGAGGAATTAAACTTAATAAATAAAAAAACTGATGAAAATAATAGAAGAAAATGCGTATTATCATTAACTGAGTCTGGAGAAGAATTAGCTCAGAAAATAAAAGAAATAAATAAAATATGGGATTCCCATATCTTTGAAAAAATTGATATTGATGAAATGAGAGTTAGAGAAGTCTTTAATTTAATATCCGACGTATCCATTGAAACTTACAGAGAACTAAAAGAAGGAGGTAACAATGACAACTGAAGTGAAAAAGAAACATTCCAACATTGAATTAATTAGAGGAGATCCAAAAAAAGCGATTAATAAACTATCCGTACCAATGATGGCTTCAATGTTACTTATTATGGCATATAACATTGCAGACAGTGTATGGGTAGCAGGTCTTGGAGCTGAAGCTTTAGCAGCTATTGGATTTATTACTCCTTTATTTTTAATTGTTATTGGATTAGGAAACGGTATTGGATCTGGTGCAAACTCATTAATGGCTAGGGCAATTGGTGCTAAAAATAAAGCATTAGTTAACAATGCAGCATTACATGCAATAGTTATTACACTTATTATAAGTATTGTCGCACCCTTAATATTAGTCCCACTCCTTCCACAAATTATTACATTAATGGGAGGGGGAGAAACTCTTGAATATGCAATAGCATATGGTAATATTACCTTTGGATTAATGATTGTATTTCTTTTCTCCTCAGTTGCATCTGCAATTTTAAGAGCAGAAGGAGATGTAAACAGAGCTACAATAGCAATGGCAATTACAGCTATTTTAAACATTGTTCTTGACCCAATTTTCATATACTATTTAGGCATGGGAATAGCAGGAGCTGGATGGGCAACAATCATCTCAGCAACAATTTCATGCGTAGTTATGATTTACTGGATGTGGGTTAAAAAAGATACTTATGTAGATTTACATTTCTCACAATTTAAACCAAGTAAAGCAGTATTATTTGATATTTTAAAAGTTTCAATACCATCTACCGCAGAACAATTCATTATGTCACTTCTTGCAATGGTTATAAATGCAATGCTTGTAATGGTTGCAACAACCGATGCAGTTGCAGTATATACTGCAGGTATGAGGTTAATACAAATAGCTATGATTCCTTTAATGGGTCTTGGTACTGCTCTTTTAACAGTAGGAGGAGCAGCTTACGGTGCACGTAACTATAAAAAGCTAAATATCAGTCTTAATTACACTGTTAAAACAGGGTTCATAATATCAATAATTATGGCAATCATATTTGCAATATTTGCACCGCAAATTGCATTGTTATTCTCCTACTCTGCATCAACAGCATATTTAACACCACAAATTGCAACATTAATTAGGTTATTCACATTGTTCTTAATTTTCATGCCATTTGGTATGTCTGCAGCTTGTTTATTCCAAGGTGCAGGAAGAGGTGTAAACTCATTAGCCATCACCTTATTAAGATCATTAATTTGTGAATCAATATTCGCTTATCTCTTTGGTTTCATATTTGGAATGGGTGAAGTCGGTATTTACTGTGGTGTTATTGTTGGAGGATTCTGTGGTTCAATGTTTAGTTATGCTTGGTCTAGAATATTCCTTAATAAAACCAAAAAACTATTTGAACATCACAATGCAGAAAAAACTGTGGAAAGTTAAATCTTTCCACTATTTTTTTATAAGAAATATATAACACTGTTATAAAAGACAAGTTAAAAAAATAATTAAATTAAAGACAAAAAGTCATAAATTAGTTTAGATGCAGTAACTGCTGTTAATTCACCTAACTTTTTAGTAGCTGTTTCAACAACATCCATTCCCACAACATTTTTTTGTGAAATAACCTTTAAAATAATTTCAACATCACGAATAGATAAACCAAAAGGTGTAGGATTACCAACACTTGGTGCAACAGAAGGATCTAACACATCCATATCAATAGAAAGATAGACAGGTGTTTTAATATTATCTAAATAATATTCAATACCATCTAAATGATGAAATACATTAATATTATTAAAAGTAGTAATATTTTCTTTTTCATTGGCAAAATCTTCTTCTTCTTTAGAAGCAGAACGAATACCTATTTGAATTAATTCATTCAAGCCAAAATCATATGCTCTTCTCATAACTGTAGCATGAGAATATTTCTCACCAATGAAATCATCAGCCAAATCTCTATGGGCATCAAGATGAACAATAGTTAAATCATCATATTGTTCAGTTAATGATTTTAAAGCACCAATACTTGCACTATGTTCTCCACCAATTAAAATAGGCTTTATCTTAAATTCAGATATTTCATTAACAGTATCTTCAATAATATCACAAGTTTTTTTACAATTTCCAGGAATTACGTTAACATCCCCAAAATCATAAAAAGTAGTGTCTATGAATGTATCAAAAACAGAATTATATTTTTCAAAACCAAAAGAAGCTTCTCTAACAACAGTTGGTCCAAAACGAGCTCCAGAATGATAAGAAGTAGTACTGTCAAATGGAACTCCAATTATTCCCCAAGAACCTTCTTCAACATGATCCAAATCAGAACTTTCTTGAGAAAATGCAAATTTCCATGGTTCATAAGTATTAAAAAGCATAATAACCCAAGAATTAAAAAAAAAGAAGAAAAGAACAAATAATTAAAACAATTATTTAGTTCTCATGATTTTCATGTTACCTAAAGCAACGATGTAATCTACTTCAATTCCTTCAGTAATTTCATCTTTTAAATCTTCAGGCATTTCTAAATCTAAAGTTTCGTAACTTTCCATATCCATTAATTGAACATTGTTACCTTGGATAGATAATACTTGACCTACTCTTTTATCGATAATAGGAATATCTACTTTAGTATCTACAGGTTTTACAATACTTCTTTTTTGATTATCAAAAATACCTACAGCTTCTAATCTTGCTTTAGCTGCCCCGTGTTTACCAGGGGAAGATGTAGTTAAACTAGTGATTTTAGAAGCTTCTCCACCCAATACGATGTATTTTCCGACTTTTAAAGTTTTAATTTCTACAACTTTTGTTGACATTAACAATTCCTCCATAATATAAAAATAAGAATTATATTTTTTTAAAAAAGATTAATCTATAATACATTAGATTAATATTATATTATCAAGCCTTTTATTTAAATCATTCGATTTAAGCAATATAACATAAAAAAACAAATATCCATTTTTTATATAAAATGAGAAACATATGATAAATAAAGTGATAAAATGAAAATAGCTATTGTATCAGGAAATGATGAAGGACCTACAGAATTAAATGCTTTTGATAATGCCTTAACAAAAGCTGGAATTGGTGATGTAAACTTAATTAAAGTATCAAGCATGCTTGCAGGAAATGCCAAAGTAGAAAACTTACCTGAATTAAAAGCAGGATCAATGGTTAATTGTGTACTATCTACTGTTACTTCTAAAAATAAAGGAGATGAAATTACAGCAGTAGTTGCAGTAGCTATTGGAAAAGAATTAGGATGTGTTGTTGAAACAACTGGAATAAACCAATCAAAAGAAGATATTAAAAATGAAGCTATTTTCATGGTAAAATATATGATGGAAAAACGTAATGTTGAAATAGAAGATTTAATTGTTGAAGAAGCTAACCATACTGTAGAGAAAGTCGGTTCAGTTGTAGCTTCAGTAGTGTATCTAAATGATGATATAATAAAATGAGGAGATTCAAAATGAATGAAAAAGAAAAAACAATAGCTACAAATCTTGCATATGAAATAATTAAAGATGTTGGAAGAGCTATTAGACCTTATGTTGGAAATCCAGAATCTGGAGAACAAGTTAAAATTGGTGCAGATGGGACACCAACCTCATTTATTGACATAATTGCAGAAAATGAAGTTATTAACGTTCTTAAAAAATCACCTTATCTTTCTTATCTTATTAGTGAAGAAATAGGAGAATTAAAATTAGGAAGAGGTAAATCCGAAGAAATTACACTTACACAAGAATTAAGAAGAACTGATTTAAGTGAAGATGAAACACCTCATTTTATTTTCTTAGTAGACCCATTAGATGGAACTAGCAATGCAATTAAAGAAATTCCAGCATATGGTATTTCAGTAGCTGTAGCAAATGTACCTAAAGGAAGAGTAGCTACTTTAGATGATGTTGAATTAGGTTTTATAAGTAATTTTGGAAATGGCAATTTCTTTGAAGCAGAAAAAGGAAAAGGCTGCTGGTTAAATAATGAAACTGTAAAACCATCTGAGAACACCAGTATTCGCAATATGTCTCTTGGTGGATTTACAAAAAGCAGTACAATTACAGCTTCCAAATTAGTTGATAATGCAAGGCGTATGCGTGTTTTAGGTTCTGTAGTTCTTGAATTATCCTATGTAGCTAGTGGAAAATATGATGCTTTTCTTGATTTAAGAGGAAGTAGAATAATTGATATAGCTGCTTCTAAATTAATCGTTGAGGAAGTTGGAGGTATAATCACAAATAAATACGGTGAAAAACTTAACAACAAGCTCAGTATTTATGAAAAAACAATTGTTGTTGCAGCCAATAATAAAATACTCCACGATCAAATTATTGACATTCTAAATGACAATGAATCTGATGTTATTGGCAATGTTGGAATTGTCAGCCGTTTAGATGAATATAAATCTGTCCTATATTCTGCAAAAATTATTGATTTCTTATTAATGAATGGTATTGAAGTGGAAATTGAAAAAGGATTAAGTGAAAAACTTGAATCTCTTAAAGATAATCCAGATATTGGAGAAATCATTAAGAAAACACAGGAAGAAGCTCCTGAAATAGCTGACCAAATTGAAGGCTTAACTTTTAAAACAAACTATAAAAAATTGTCTAAAAAATTGTCTGATTTTGACTGTGATATGGCAATAATCCTTGGAGGAGATGGAACATTACTTAGAACCCAAAGTAAAATGACTAAAGAAATTCCTATCTTTGGAATTAACATGGGAACCGTGGGATTCTTAACAGAAATTGAAGTCAAAGATACCTTTGAAGTTTTAACAAAAATTTTAAAAGGCGAATACTATGTTGAAGAAAGGACAAAACTCATTGTTTCACATGAAAATCATCAATACTCTGCATTAAATGAAGTAGTGATAATGACTAAAAGCCCTGCTAAAATGTTGCACTTTGAAGTCCAGGTAGATGGTGAAATAGTTGAAGAATTCAGAGCAGATGGATTGATTATTTCAACACCAAGTGGTTCTACAGCATATTCAATGTCAGCAGGAGGTCCTATTTTAGATCCAAAAGTTGGAGGGTTTATTATAATTCCAATTTGTCCTTATAAATTAGGAGTAAGGCCATTTGTTATATCTGACAATAGTGAAATAATAGTGAAATTACTTAAAAAAGGTAAAAAAGCAGTATTTGTAATGGATGGTCAAATTAATGAAGAAGCAGAATATCAGGAAGAAATTAAGTTCAAAAAATCTGATAGAAATGTTTACTTCATAAGGACAAGCAAAAAATACTTCTATGAAAAAGTTAAAGAAAAATTAATAGAAGGCGGAATTCATAATGTCCCACGGTGCTTATAATGGATTGTTTAGTTATTGATTTAACTCACGGCGGAGTTAAAATAGCTATTAGCCTTGTAAAGACTAAAAAATATGATACCATCTATGCATATGATATCTATAAAACATTAAACCCCATTGATAAAAAAATGCTTGATGTATATGGGGTTAAAGTTATAGATTTAGAGACTATTAACAAGAATATTAAAAATTTAACTGTAGTCTCACCTATTCACCTCCCATTAAGTGAAGAAGATATTAAAAAGGAAATTAACAATCCAAATATCAACTACACTTTTTTAAACCATCATGAAGCAGTATCATTAATACTTGATGAATGGTGTGAAAAATATCCTGAAATATTAAAAATAGAAGTTACAGGAGTTAAAGGAAAAACTAGCTCTGTGTTCATGTTAAAAGAAATTTTTAACTTTAAAAACCCTCTAATTTTAAGTAGTTTAGGTGCTTTACTTTATAGGGATGGGAAAAAAACAACTCTTAAGAAAAATATCAGCATAACACCTGCTAACATTAAAGAAACTATTGATTTAGCCTATAAAATTTCAAATCCAATATGTAAAATAGCAAGTGGTGAAGTTGAAAGTGAGAATATTGTAGAATATGGTGTTGCTATTTTTGAGTCCTCATTAGGGGTTACTGGAATTGGAGATATTGGACTTTTAACAAATATTGCTGAAAATTATCCTATTGCAAAAAATAGATTAAATGCACAGAAAGCAAAAGCCCAAATATTTAGATGTGGCTTAATAGCTATTGAAAAGGAAACCCTTGACAAATATTATCCATTAGAAAAAGAAAAATTTAAAAATAAAATTAACACATTTTCATTAGAAAATTCTAAAGCTACTGTCTATGCAAGTAACATAAAATATAGTCTAAATAAAACTACATTTGAGGTTACTTATGCTAATTTAAAAACAGTTACTAATGATGAAATAAACGGTAGTTTTAAAATAACTACTTTTGCACCAGGACATCATCATGTACAGAATGCTTTAGGAGCCATTACTGTAAGTTTAGCATCAAATATTACTGAAGATAAAATTATTAAAGGTCTTGAAAATTATAAAGGAATCCTTGGAAGAAGTTCCAAAAAAACAGTGAAAAATAGTTTAATCATTGAAGAAATTAACCCTGGAATTAATACAAAAGCTATTGAAAATTCCATTGACATGATAAAAGACCTTGAAAATTATTCTATCATTATTGGTGGAGATTATGGAATAACCTGTGAAGAAATTGATGAAGACAAAGTCAGCAATCTTTTAGATAGCTATGATTTGGATTTAACTTTAACAGGAGATGTTGGATTAAATATCTTCAATAAAATGGATAAAAAACACAGCTATGTCAAAAATTATCAGGATGCAATTAATAAAAACATCAAAAAAGGCAAAAATATTTTGTTTATCTACAGATCCAATTATAAAGAATTGAACAAAAGATAAAGCAAATATGAAAATACTTATAAATTATCATGAATAAAAAAATATAGTGATAGAAAATAATCATAGCATTAAATTCTACAATAAGAATTGGAATATAAGAAAAATAATTAATATTTCTTATAGAAATTGGAGATGATGAGTTGATTGTTGGAACTAGAGGGAGTCAATTAGCACTTAAACAAACTAAAGATGTTTGTGCAGATTTATCCAAAATTACTGGACAAGATATTGAAATCAATATTATTAAAACAAAAGGAGATAAAATTACCGACTCTCAATTATATAATATGGATTCAAAAGGCTTATTCACTAAAGAATTAGATAAAGCAGTGCTTGAAGAAGAAGTTGATTTCTCAGTTCACAGCTTTAAAGATTTACCAACTGAATTAGATGAAGATCTTGAAATAGTAGCTGTTCCTAAAAGAGAAGCACCTAATGAAGTGTTAATCTCAGATAAAAGTTGGGATGAATTAACTGAAGGTTCTACATTAGGTACAAGTAGTTTAAGAAGAGAAGCTTTCTGTAATCTTTATAAAAAAGATTTGCAGTTAAAACCTATTAGAGGCAATATTGAAACCAGAATAAACAAAGTTAAAGATACAAGCTTAGATGCTACAATCATGGCTCAAGCAGGACTTAAAAGACTAAATTTAGATAATAATATTAAAACTATTTTTCCACTAGATTACTTTACTCCTGCGGCAGGCCAAGGTGCTTTAGCTGTGATTACTAGGAAAGATTCTGATAAAAAAGAGGTTATCTCAAAATTAAACCATTATCAATCCATGCAAGAAGTATTCGGAGAAAAAAGTATTCTTAAAGAACTAGGTGTTGGATGCCAATGGCCTATTGGAGCAATAGCTAGATTTAATAATAATAAATTTAATTTATATTCAATTCTTTTAACCCAAGAAGGTGAAATTCTTAAAGAATGTAATGAAACTGGATCTATTAAAGATGCTGAGGATTTAGGTAGAAAAATTGGTATGATTTTTAAAGATTATGTATAATATGGAGGACTAAAATTGAGGAAAATCAATGTAGGTGTTATCGGCGTTGGAGCAATGGGATATAACCATGCTCGTGTATATTACAGATTAGAAGAAGCGAATTTAGTTGCAGTTTCTGATGTTAGTGAAAGAACATTAAACAAAGTATGTGAAAAATACGATGCAAAAGGTTATTCTGACTATGAAGACTTACTTAAAGACCCAGAAATCGAAGTTGTAAGTGTTTGTGTGCCTACAACCCACCACCATGATGTTGTAATGAAAGCTATTGAATATGGCAAACATGTTTTAGTAGAAAAACCAATTGCATTTAGCTTAGAAGAAGCTGAAGAAATGATAGCTGCTGCAAAAGAAAAAGGAGTTATTCTTGGAACTGGACATGTTGAAAGATTCAACCCAGCTGTTCAAAAAGCAAAAGAACTTATTGAAAATGATGTAATTGGTGATGTGGTTTCAGCTTCTGCAAAAAGAGTAGGTCCATTCCCTCCAAGGATTAAAGATGTTGGCGTATGTATTGATTTAGCTATTCACGATTTAGATGTAATGTACTACTTATTCAACGAAGATGTAGAACAAGTTTATGGAACAATGAGTAGTATTTTAGATAAAACTGACTTTGAAGACCATGCTGAAATTATGGTTAGCTTTACTAATGCTACTGGTATTCTTGAAGTAAACTGGTTAACTCCATATAAAAGAAGAGAAATTGAAATTACTGGAACAGATGGAATCATATCTGTTGACTACATAGAACAAAGTATTGAAGTCTTTGGAAAATTTGCACAAGACATTAATATAAAACATGAAGAACCATTAAAAGAAGAGTTAAAATCTTTCTTAGAAGCAGTTGATGAAGGAAAAGACCCTGTAATCACTGGTGAAGATGGACTTAATGCTCTTAAAATGGTAATAGCTGCAAGCAAATCCTCCAGAGCACATAAACCAATCAGTTTTGATGAACTTGATTAAAGTGATATTATGGAAAATGAACTAATTCAAAAAGCACAAGAGCTTAGAAAACATGGATTCACCACTGGAGAAATAGCTGATGAGTTAAATGTATCTATGGACACAGCCAGATGGTTAACTCTCCAAAAACCACGTGATGAAAAACCAGAAGCACCAGTTGACTTTGCAATTAACTGGCAAAGCCTTGGTGGAAACTCTACAAGACTTAGATATGTTTCTGGTGCATTAAGTGATATGGCATTATCTCATGGTGAAGCAGATGTTATTGTTGGAATTGCAGTTAGTGGAATCCCATTTGCAACAATGATGGCTGACTTTTTAGAAGACATGAGTGGTGTTGAAACATCCCTTGCAGTTTTCCACCCAAATAAACATAGAAAACAAAATGATATTGGTGATGGTGAAGGAGCTATTAGTGAAAACTTTGGATCCGTTGAAGGAAAAAAAGTTGTAATAGTTGATGATGTTATCACAAGTGGTAATACTGTTACAGAAGTACTTGAAACCGTTAAAGATCATGGTGGAGAACCTATTGCTGTTACAGTTTTAATTGATAAAGCAGGCCTTTCTGAAATCGATGGTGTTCCTGTAGAATCTTTAATTAAAGTAAGTAGATTAGGTTAAGCCTATTCACTACTTTTTCTTTTTTTATAAATAATAATCTTTTATTAATTTAAAAATTTCTTTTGAAGTGTTTAAACCAAAATTAATTTTACTTTTTTTAATAATATTATCCAAAGTAATTTCAGAAGTGTTATTCTCCTTATTTAACTTAATTGAAATCTTTTTAATAGATTTTTTTGGATAAAAATTAATATCTGTATCTTTTAACAATTTATCATACTCAATTTCATAAATTCCTAAATCTGTTAAAACAAGTGCATAAAACTTATTTTTAAATATTTTTATAATATCTTCATCTTTTGATAAAAAATCATCAACAATAGATAAATTAATTTCTGGAGCAGCACCTAATTTATAATCAGAAAAAACAGGTTTGTAAGATTTATTGGAATTAAGATAAGCTGCAATACCTCCAGATGTTGTTTCTATAGATTTTTTAAAAAAAGAAATGCTATTTTTCTCATCTAACCAATTATCTTCAGCCAATTTATTATCAATAGATTCCCAATTAAAACTAAATAAATTAAAACTGTTAAAATCATCTTTTGAAGTCATAGTTTTATTGAAATCCATAATACCACCTTTACTAAGAACAACTTTAAACTAGTTATAATTATATTTAGTTTCAATGTATATAAATTATATGTATTTTGTTATTAAAATATTGTTTGAAAAAAATATAATCAGTAATAATGACTGCCTAGAGAACTGCCATATCCACCATCATAATAATCAGAGTAATAATAAGAATCATCAGAATCAGAATATAGATTATCACTATGATCAGAAGTATCATAATCATAATAATCCTCTTCAACTGAATCATCATCTAAATCATCATAACTGGAATCAACTTCGTACATATCATCATCATAAGTAAAAGTAGTAGTACTCTCCTCCTCTGGAGATAAAACAGAAGCAATGGCACCAATAGCTATTATGACAATACAACAAAAACAACAAATTGAAAAAATATCACCAAAAGACATCTGAAAACCTCTTTAAAGTAAAAAAATATGCTTTAAATTTTTAAAAAATATTACAATAGCCACCCCTAAAAGAAAACCTGTTATCACTCTTAAACTATTATTACTTACTCTAAAATTAAATAGCTGAGTTACGCCATCAACAACTGCAGGAATAGCTAAAATAAAAGATAAAAAAATCATGTCTAAATTAAAAGGCATTGAAACTGAAAAATAGACTAAAATCATAATAGCTATTCCTAAATATGCCCCAGTACATCTTGCACATACTGGAAACTGATGACTGCCAATGAAAAAACTTCTTTCAGGAATTTGATGGCAAAAATATTTAAAAATACTCATTAATACATCACATAGTTTCTTTAATTACTAAATAATATATCCCCAATGTATATAAAATGTTATTATATCAATTTCCTAAAATAAATTCATGAACTATATCATCAAGCTGTTTTTTAATTAAACTGAAATTCTGATTTAAATCTAATGTTTTTATACATATAACATTTCCACTCATAGCATATTTTTGATTTAGAACTAATTTTTCATCAGTTTTAGCATAAAGAAGCATGCCTGAAACTTCATGAGATTTATCTGATAATTCTATTTCTTTATTTTTTACATAGGTAAAAATTTGATATAAATTTCCAGAATGAAGAGTATTTACATCATAATGCTTTCTAAAAATATTACCATAATACTTCGCATCAATAATTAAAGTTTTATCCCCATATGACAATACTATATCTGTTTGCATTACTGGAAGTAACCATGAATTATCATCATCTAATTGCCATTTAATTTGAGGCGAATGAACTTTAATTACAGGATATTCTAACTTATAATACTCTAAAATAAATTTTTCATATAATCTACTCATTCTTTGATCATCTAAAAATTCCATTAATTTAGCATTTCCCCTATCTTCTGTTTGAAGCAATCCTTTAATTGTTAAATAACAAATTCCAATAATCATCCTGTAATTCTGGTTATTCCTATCATACCTTATTTTCCAATTAATTTTATTAACCTCTAAAGTATCAACTTCTCTAAAATAAGGTAAAATCTTTTTTAATTTAGATTTACGTTCTTTAGACAAATCATTTTTTAAAATTAAGTTTAAGGTAGATTTTATAATTTGATTTAAATAACAGTTAATAGAAAATTCATCATAAGTGCAGTACAACTGCCTTTTTAGAAAACTTTGATCTTTAATTGAATTGGAAATATTTATTTTTCCCCTAATTAAAGAGGTAACTTCATTTTCTTCAATATAATCTTTAACTAAACCCTGTTTGATCTGTTTTTTAATTCCTATATCCAATATCTCAGCAAATAATTCTAAAGTATTCTCAAAATCCTCAGTACATACTTTATTATATTCATTTTCATTTAATACAGAAAATGCATAACAAAGCATATGATAAATATTTTTAATAGGAATCAATTAATCACACTTCTCAATTGATTAGACCATTGTTCAACTTTCTCTGGCTCATCAAACCAATACTCATTTAATAAAGGAATGATTTCATGATTAACTATATAGTTTAATTTTTCATCAATATCCTCTGAATTCAAATTAGCAAAATAGCTATGGCCAATAGCAAATCCTTCCCCTAAACTTTCATCCTTTTTAATTTCCTCATTGAGAGTTTTTATATTCTCAATTAAGTTATCAAATTCAGAACTATTAATCTCTTTTTGGTATTGTATAAATCCTTCAGAGGAAAATCCCGGTTTTAAATCAAAAAATGCAAATCTTCTTCTAAGAGCATAATCAATCATTGCAAGACTTCTATCTGCAGTATTCATTAATCCAATTATATAAACATTCTTTGGAATGAAAAATAGCTCATCAGAATATACTAATCGAATTTTATTTTTATCTCCTCTCTTGTCATTTTCAATTAGCATGAATAATTCACCGAAGATTTTACTTATATTTCCTCTATTTATTTCATCAATAATAAAGAAATAATCGTTTTCATCATCCTCTTCAGCTTTTTTACAGAAATTATAAAATGATCCATGTTTAAGTTCAAAACCTTCCTTAGATGGTCTAAATCCCATAATAAAGTCTTCATAAGAATAGCTTTGATGGAACTGAATCATCATACATCTGTCAACATCTTTAAGACCCATTATTGAATAAGCAAGTCTTTTAGCTAGAAATGTTTTGCCTACACCAGGAGCTCCCTGAATAATAAGATTCTTTTTATTTTTTAAAAGATTAAGAAGAGTAAAATATTCATCTTTACCAATGTAAACTTCATTTAAGAAATCTTCAGCTAAATAAGAAGGATATTCTTTCATAGATTCAACATCCTCTTCTTCAAATAAATCCTTTATCTGATTGAGAATGTGAGTATACATTGTAAACTCAGTAAGTGTTTTCAATGGTAAAGATTTAGTTCTCTCATCCCAATTTTTTTTCATACTCCAAATCCCTTTATCAATCCATTGAACAGTTCTAGAATGAGGATAGTACTGTCCCTTATTAAATTTATAGTCAGAGGTTACAATCCCCCTACCCACAATATCATTTCTACCTCTTTTAACAAATATTATATCTCCTACTTGAATATCATGTGCAAATTGCCATAAACAATGAACATCATTCTTATGCGGTTTATTATCATTATAATAATCTTGCAAAGCTTTAGAAATTTCTTCTTTGGATTTAAATTTAGTTAAATCACCAATTTCCCATCCAATAGCCATAATTCCCTTTTCATAAAATTCATCCCACATATTAGCCCTTTCACCTGGAGAATAAATCCAATATTTAGTTGTTTTTACATCCTCATCTCCAAGACCATCAACGGGCAAATCACTATCATTTACATCTTTTTGAGTATATGCTTCATGTGAAAGTTCAGAGAATGTTTTATAGTTGAAAGAGTAACTACTTAAAACTGATTTAACATCTTCACAGAGTTGAAGATATTCAATGGCTTTTGGAGGGTTTTTTAAATTCTTTATTTTATTAGCAACAGTATCTGATAAGTGAGATTCCTCTTCTAAAAAAGATCTATTGGTAGCATCTAAATTAATAAATTTATTAGGCCTAATCCAAAATAGACCCATAGTAATGTTCCATTTAATTCCTTTTTGTTTAAGAACATTATCATAATAAGACATGAATTTATTAATAGCTATTTCATTAGGCTTTTTAGAAATTTCAAGTGCTGCTTCAAAAACACCCCACAAATTATCAATATCTTTATCTCCACGAGAATCAGAAAAATAATAAAAAGTTGCAGAAAGATTATTTACTAAAGGAATACCATCAAAATGTTCAGGAGCATTACTTGAAAGTGAAAATTCTTGTTTAAATATATTAACTAACTTTATACGATTATCATCAGATATTTTCTTATTAAATAATGCAAAAACTGTAAATGGATCTATATCAAAAGGAAATATTGATTTGCTAGCACCATCTCCTTCTAAAGTAGCTATTTGAATGTTATTCTCATCATAACACTTATAAATCTTATCAATAAGTTCTTTTCTATTGTTTTTGTACTTCAATAAGCTATCTGCGAATTCCTCATAAAAAGGAATCCATTCATAATTACCATTACTCATAAAAATTACAACCCTATTAACTAGTTAAATAATAATTTTAATTTAACTATTAAAAAAGTATTTTCATAACAAATTGATAACATGAAAAAAAAATAGCTATTAAATTACAAAAAAATAGAACTAAAAATAAACTGAAAAAAAAAAGAATAAAAAAAAGAAAAACAAAGGAATTATACAATTCCTTGTGCATTCATTGCATCTACAACTTTTTCGAATCCTGCAATGTTTGCTCCAGCTACATAGTTTTTATCTAAACCATAAGCTTTTGCTGCATCATCGATGTTGTGGAAGATGTTTTGCATAATGTTTTGAAGTTTAGAGTCAACTTCTTCAAAGGTCCAAGATAATCTTTGAGAGTTTTGAGCCATTTCTAAAGCAGAAGTAGCTACTCCACCAGCATTGGAAGCTTTACCTGGTCCAAATAATACATCATTAGCTTGGAAGTATTCAGTTGCTTCAATAGTGGTTGGCATGTTAGCTCCTTCAGCTACTGCTAAAACACCGTTTTCTACTAAGATTTTTGCATCTTCTAAGTCTAATTCATTTTGAGTAGCACATGGAAGAGCAATATCACATTTAATAGACCATACACCTTTACCTTCATGGTATTCTGCACTTGGTCTTTCTTTAGCATATTCAGTTAATCTTGCACGTTTTACTTCTTTAACTTCTTTTAATAATTCAACATCAATTCCTTCTGGGTCGTAAATCCAACCAGTAGAATCAGAACAGGTTACAGGTTTTCCACCTAATTGTTGAGCTTTTTCAATTGCATAAATAGCTACATTTCCTGCACCAGATACAACAATAGTTTTGTCTTTGATGTCAATATCATTGTTTTTTAACATTTCATCAGTGAAGTATAATAATCCGTAACCAGTAGCTTCAGTCCTAGTTAAAGAACCTCCGTAAGATAAAGCTTTACCAGTTAATACTCCTTCAGATAATCCTTTAATTCTTTTATATTGGCCGTATAAGAAACCGATTTCTCTACCACCTACACCAATATCTCCTGCTGGAACATCAGTATCTGCACCAATATATTTGCATAATTCAGTCATGAAACTTTGACAGAATGCCATTATCTCTCTATCAGATTTTCCTTTAGGATCAAAGTCAGATCCTCCTTTTCCTCCACCAATTGGGAGTCCAGTTAAAGAGTTTTTAAAGATTTGTTCAAATCCTAAGAATTTAATAATACCTACATTTACAGAAGGGTGGAAACGTAATCCTCCTTTGTAAGGTCCAATAGCACTGTTAAATTGTACACGGTATCCAGTATTTACTTGTACTTGACCATTGTCATCTACCCAAGGAACACGGAATTTTAATTGTCTTTCTGGGTTTACTAATCTTTCAAGAAGTGCATTTTTCTTAAATTCTTCTTCATTTTCTTCAATGACCACTCTTAAGGATTCCAATACTTCTTTTACAGCTTGATGGAATTCTGGTTCAGAGGGATTTTGTTTTACAACTAATTCGATTACATCATCTACATATGACACAAATATTCCTCCATTAATTAAGTTTCAATGAATTAAATACAAAATAAAAATCTTGTAAATATAATCCATCACATATCATTAAATAAAAATTCAGATTATCCTAGTTTATTAACAAGAATATTTAACAATACAATATATTATTTAAATTTACTAATATATAAACAATGTTATTTTTAGAAAAAAAGTTCAGAAAATTAGTAAAAAAAGCAAATAAATTAAACAAATTAAATAAAAATTAAAAAAAATCATCAAAATAAATATTTTTTCTTGAAAAATAAAAACAAAATAATAAAAAAATTAGTGGAAAATAAAAGATTTGAACATTATCCTAAATGATAACGTAATATAGCTGCAATTCCACCAAATGCTCTTAAAAGCTGCATTCCTTCTTCAGTTTCAGAAGATATGAATTCAACAGTAGTATCCATTTCTTCAGCTTTTTCTACAAAGTCATCAATTAAATCAAGAGAACTTTCTTCTTTTAAAGACTCATTACATTTTTCACATCTATAATCTGCTTTAGAATATTCAGCCTCATTTTTAACAGTCAACTCTTTAGTTTCACCACATGCTGGACATTTTAAAACTTTATGAATAGCTACTAAATCTTCAGACAATAATAAAGTATCCACAGCACCCATAATTAAGCTGTTTCTTACTTCATTTTCACCATAAGCTGCAAGTCCTTTTTCCTTAATCAACTCTTTTAAGAATTTTTGGACAATTTTTTTCTCATGCATTACATCTAAATCATTTAAAATGTCTGCAGATTTATCAATAACTTCCCTAATACCAAATTCACCAGTATAAGAAGTATCTACAGTTGCAATGATTTTATCTTTAATCTCATAATTAAGATAGTCCCCTTTTACAAACTCCTCTTTAGTAAATCCAGGACCACCAATAATAACTCCTTTAAGTTCTTCCAAAGCAAGGAAATCTTCATTCATATGATCCCCAATCCTTTTTTTGAACTCGTGAGCAGCAAGATCAATAACACGGTCAAACCTTCTTTGTGATTGTCCTCCAGCTTTATGTTTACCTGGAACACCACTAGTTAAATGGTTTAAAATTGTAACTTTTTTACCTTTTAAAGTAGCTATTGTAGCCTCTTTCCTGTCAATTACGGCTAAACCATAGGTTTCATGCTCTTCAATCATGTGTTCTAATGGTTCTAAGAAAAATTCATTGTTACACTGATACCAATAAGTTGTAATAGCTTCAGGTGGCTCAAATACATAGGTTTCCATTTTTTCAGTACCTGGCCCTCCTTTAGGAATCATACCAACAAATAAAACTAAACCATTTTCAGGAGGTTGTTTAAATAACCTAATTCTTTGTAAAATAACCTCAATAGCTGATTGAACGTTTTTTCTTGTGGATTTACTTTTAATGTTAGCACTTTGACCAAGTTCATCCCTCATTTGCTTTCCAACATCACTTAATTGTTTATCATGTGGAATATAAACAGAAACAAGTTCAGTACCTTTACCACGTTTACCAGATAATTCTTTTAAAGTTTTCTTAAATTCGTATAATTCTTTTGATGTTGCTTTTGCCATTGTAATCCCTTAAAAAAATAATAAAAAATATAGTAATAATTATAATAATATAATTTTATGTCTTTTACATATAAATAATTAATGTGGGATATTTAAATATAAGTTCGATATAATTATATGTATAATAAAATTGACATGATGATAATATGGTTCTAAGAAGATGCCCTCAATGTAACACAACAAGTGATGATAAATTTGGTTTTTGTGTAAAATGCGGATATGAATTTCCTAAAATTGATGTAAATGAAAATACATGTCCTTTATGTGGTAGTGAAAATCCTCCTGAAGCAACATACTGTGTAAAATGTGGAACACCATTAATATTTAAAAATACTGGTGAACAAACCTTTGATCAACCACCAATTTTTATTAAATATAGTGAAAATAATCCAAATAAATCTAGCACAAGTAAATTTTTAATTATTATGGGTTATTTATTCTGTATTTTAGGAGGAATAGTTGGATTAATAATAGCTATTTACCTTGCAACAAGAAAAGATCCAGTAGCTAAAAAACATGGGCGTATACAACTAGGAATTTTAATATTGTATGTTTTGATTATTGCTTTAGCACTTTCAAGTGGTTTAGTATCAGTAAATGATTTAATTAATGCCACTACATACAATCAAAGTTTCAATATGACTTTCTAATGTATCTAACTAACTTAGAATCAATCATTAAATATCCAAATACATTACTATGGCACCATCCCCGTTGTCATAGTACTTTGGAACTAACCTATCAACTTGAAAATTAAACTTTTTATAGAAGTTGATAGCTATTTTATTATTTTCATTAACTTCTAAAGTAATTTTACTTAATTTACATATTTTTAATGTGGAAATTGCTCTTGATAACAGCATTGTACCTGCTTTTAAACATCTGTATTTTTCATCAACAGCTATTGAGATGATATGACCTACATTTTCTTCTTTTATCCAAAATAAAATGTAACCTACAACTAAGCCATTATCTTCAGCAACTAGAAAACCTGCACCAATATCATATAATTTTCTAAAAATAGCTAAACCATAAGATTGGTCAAAAGAAGTTTCATGAATAAAATGAACTCTCCTCAAATCATTTGGTACAAATTCTCTAACTCTCATAAAAATTACCTTCTATAACATATAATAAGTTCGTAGTATATAAAACTATCAATAAACAATATTTATATTATATAATATTAATAATATACATGAATCTTTTAAACAGGTAGAGGCAGAAAGATGTGGGAAGATTTAGGAGAATACATTCTAACAATTACCGATAAACGGCCTTTAAAAATAGCTGAAATTGGAGTTGGAAAAGTTGACCTTGTATACCAATATCTAAAGAAACAAGACCAGGTTGATATTATAAAAACTGATATTAGACCTGCTGATGAAAGTGTCATAAAAGACGATATAACCAATCCAAATTTGGATTTATACAAAGATGTTGATATTATATACTCTATTAGACCCCCTAGTGAACTTCAGCCATATCTTGTAAAATTAAAAGATTTAACTAATGCTAAACTTATAATAAGACCTTTATTTAATGAAGATTTAAATACTGGTCCTCGTAAAATGAAGCTTAAAAACTACAAAAAAGCCAGTTTTTATATATTATAGGGATAACAATGAAGGACAAGATATTAGAGAAATTTAAAACTTCTTTAAATGGTTTAAGTTCTCAGGAAGCTAGTGCAAGACTTGAGAAATATGGACCTAATGAACTTAAAGAAGAAAAGAAAAAGCACCCAATTGTTCTTTTTTTATTACAATTTGCAGATGTGTTAATTCTCCTTTTAATAGTTGCAGCTATTGCAGCTTACTTTGTTGGAGATGTTATTGATACCTGTGTAATTTTAATTGTTGTAATATTAAATGCAGTAATTGGTTTTATTCAAGAATATCGTGCTGAAAAAGCTATGGAAAAACTGAAAAGTTTAGTATCAACTGAAGCTGTAGTTAAAAGAAATGGTGACGTTGTAAAAGTAGCTGGAAACGAATTAACTATTGGAGATATCGTTCTTCTTGAAGAAGGAGATAAAGTTCCAGCAGATCTCATATTAATTGAAACTAATGAATTAAGAATTGATGAATCCTCTTTAACTGGAGAATCAAGACCAGTTACTAAATCCGGAGAATATGATGGAAGTGAATCTTTAGATTTAACTGATAAAAAAGTGGAAAAACAATTAGCTTCCCATATTGCATATATGGACTCTGCAGTAGTTGGAGGAAATGCAATAGGTGTTGTATTTGCTATAGGAATGGACACCTCAATTGGTAAAATAGCAGAAATGATTCAAGGAGAAGAAAAAGAAACTCCACTACAAGCAAAAGTTGGAAAACTAGGAAAAACATTAGCTATTATTGCAATTATAGTATGTGCATTCGTATTCGTTGTAGAGCTTCTTAAAAACATTCCTATTGTCGAAACATTTATGACAGCAGTATCTTTAGCAGTGGCTGCAGTTCCTGAAGGTTTACCTGCAGTTTTAACATTAACTTTAGCTTTAGGTATGCAACAAATGGCTAAATCAAATGCTGTTGTTCGTAGATTACTTGCAGTAGAAACATTAGGTTCATGTACTATTATCTGTACTGATAAAACAGGTACATTAACTGAAAATAAAATGACTGTAAGAGAAGAGGAATTATTTAATAAAGAAAAATCTTACTTAATCTGCGGATTATGTACAAATACAACTATTAAAGATGGAAAAATTATTGGAGATCCAACTGATGGAGCTATAATGAAATATGGTGAAGATAACAATTTCATTAAAAGCGAATTGGAAAAAGAATATCCAAGAATAAAAGAACTTCCATTAGATAGTGTACGTAAAAGAATGACAACAATCCACTCATTATCTACATCAGCTAATGAAAATTCAATTGTATTAACTAAAGGTGCTCCAGAATTAGTTCTTGACTTATGTAAATACATTGATAAAGATGGAAACATTGAAATTCTTGATAATGAAACTAAAGAAAACATGATTAAAAATATAAGTAAAATGACAAACTCTGCACTTAGAGTTCTTGGACTTGCTTATAAGAATTTTAATTATGATGATGACAAAAAATCTTCTGAAATTGAATCTGACTTAATCTTCACTGGACTTGTTGGAATGATGGACCCACCACGTGAAGAAGCAAAAATAGCTGTTAAAGATTGTATGGATGCCGGAATTCAAGTTAAAATGATTACTGGTGACCACCAAGAAACAGCAGCTGCAATTGCAAGAGAAATCGGAATATTAACTGATGGTCGTGTAATTAACGGTGAAGAACTTGATGATTTAAGTGAAGAAGAATATCTAAAAGCTGCAGATGATATTCAAGTTTATGCAAGAGTTTATCCTGAACAAAAAATGAGAATTGTTGAAACCTTGCAAAACAAAGGAAATATTGTCTCAATGACTGGAGATGGAGTGAACGATGCGCCTGCTCTTAAAAAAGCATCTATTGGAGTTGCTATGGGATCAGGTACTGATGTTGCAAAAGAATCAGCAGACATGGTTATTCAAGATGATAATTTTGTAACTATTGTAAAAGCAATAAGAGAAGGAAGAAAAATTTATGATAACATTAAAAGATTTGTTAAATTCCAGGTTTCCACAAATATTGGGGCTATTTTAACAATCTTAGGTGCTTCATTTGCATCTTTACCTATTCCATTTAATCCAGTACAATTACTATGGATTAACATTATTATGGATGGTCCTCCAGCTCAAACATTAGGTATGGAAGGAGAAGAAAGAGACATTATGGACAGAAAGCCTGAAACTGGAGACATTTTAAATAAAAGAGTGATAACCAAAATCATAGTTGCAGGTGCAGTAATGGCTATAGGTACTTTAGGATTATTTGCTTATAATCTAAACATTGGTGAAACAGAATCTAAAGCAATGACTGTTGCATTTACATTGTTTGTTGTTTATCAATTATTTAACGCATACAATGCCAAATCCAACTCAGACAAAAGAAGTACATACTTATACATAGCAATTGCAATCTCCTTTGTATTACAATTATTAGTAATATATGTCCCATACCTCCAAATGATATTTAGAACATCAGCTATTGGATTAATCGATTGGGTTTTAATCTTTTTAGTTGCATGTACAATCTTAATATCTGACAGAATAATGAATAGGTTAATACCTACCGATTAGTGGTTGATTATGAAAAAGTTAAATGTATTCTTAATGGGTGGTACCAAAGAGTCAATTGAAATTATTAAATTTATTAAGAATAATTTCAATTCATACATTTTAACTACTACAACCACAGAATATGGATCTAAATTAGCTATTGATGGTGGAAGTGATGCCACAATAGCTAAACCCCTTCCAAAAGATGAAATAATAAACATCTTAAATGGAAAAACTAATTTTGATATTTTTATTGATGCAACCCATCCATTTGCATCCCATGTAACAAATACTGCAATTGAAGTTTCAAAAATTTGTAAAATACCTTATATTCGTTTTGAAAGACCTACATCAAACTTTGAAAATATTGATGATTCACGAGTCATTCAAGTAAATTCATTTGATGATGCAGGAAAATTAATAGCTAAAAAATATAATCAATCTAATGTATTACATTTTGCAGGAGCCAACACAATGGAAACTATTTTAAAATATGTTTCTCCAGAATATTTCTATCCAAGAATATTGGAAGTAAAAAGTTCTCTTGAAAAATGTGAAAAATTAGGTATTAAAAAAGATCACATTATTCCAATGAAAGGAACCTCCACTATAGAAGAAAATGAAAAATTAATCGAAAAAACAGATGCTGCAGTTATAATAACAAAAGAAAGTGGAGACATAGGTGGAGTAATATCTAAAATAGAAGCAGCTAACTCTAAAAATATTGATGTAGTGCTCATTACAAGACCCGTAATAGAATCATTAAACAAAAAAGATGTAGTTAACTCAATTGAAGAGTTAAATGAAAGATTAATAAAACTTAATTAATCTAGTTAAAAATCTTATTTTATATTATTCAAATCAAAAAAAATAGCTATTTCAATATAAAACTTTTTAAAAATAGTAATAAAAGAAAAAATAGATTAAAAATAACGCCGAGACTGGGATTTGAACCCAGGCGGAGAACACTCCACAGGATTTCAAGTCCTGCGCCTTACCAGACTAGACTATCTCGGCATGATATAAAAGACATGAAAAAAATATTTAGAAAAATCTAAATATTTTAGTCTTTAAGTTCAATTTCAATACTTACATTATCAGGAACATTAACTTTCATAACTTGTCTCATAGCACGTTCGTCAGCTCCAATTCCGACTAAACGTTTATGAATTCTAAGTTCCCATTTTTCCCAAGAAGCTTTTCCTTCACCATCTGGTGATTTTCTTGTTGGAACTACTAATTTTTTAGTAGGTAATGGGATAGGTCCAGATAAATCAACACCAGTTCTTTCTGCAATCTTTTTAAGTTGATCACATACATAAGCTAATTTTTCTGGGTCTGTTCCTGTAAGCTTAATTCTTGCTTGTTGCATTTTCATCCTCCAACACGAAAAAAAATAACCGAAAATTTAAAAGAATATGGAAAATCCATATTCTAGTTTAACTTAAGAAAAACCTGCTTATTTAGCTGGATCAACAGAAATACATAAACCAGCTGCAACAGTTTGACCCATATCTCTGATAGCAAATCTACCCATTTGTGGGATTTTTTTAGCATCTTCGATAACCATAGGTTTTGTTGGTTTAATTTTTACAATAGCTGCATTACCAGTTTTTAAGAAGTCAGGGTTTTCTTCATCAACTTGACCAGTGGATGGGTTTAATTTTTTGGATAATTCCATGAAAGTACATGCAACTTGAGAAGTGTGACAGTGGAATACAGGAGTGTATCCAACGGTGATTACACCAGGGTGTTGTAAAACAACGATTTGTGCATCAAATTCTTTAGCTACAGTAGGAGCAGCGTCTACATGACCAGCAACGTCTCCTCTTCTGATATCGTTTTTACCTACACCTCTTACATTGAATCCGATGTTGTCACCAGGTTCAGCAGTTTCGAATACTTCGTGGTGCATTTCGATAGATTTTACTTCTCCAGAAGCTCCTGCAGGTTCAAATATTACATTTTCACCTTTTTTCATTACACCAGTTTCTACTCTTCCAACAGGTACAGTTCCTACACCAGTAATGGAGTATACATCTTGGATAGGAATTCTTAATGGTAAGTCAACAGGTTTTTCAGGTGCGTTTAATTCATCTAAAGCTTCCATTAAAGTTGGTCCTTTGTACCAGGAGGTGTTAGAACTTGCTTCTTTAATGTTGTCTCCTTCAAATGCGGAAACAGGGATGAAAGGTACGTCAGCAGGGTTGAATCCTACAGATTTGATTAAAGTAGATACTTCTTCTTTTAATTCGTTGAATTTGTTTTCATCGTAGTCTACTAAGTCGATTTTGTTAATAGCGATGATTAATTGGTTAATACCTAAAGTTTTGGATAAGAATACGTGTTCTTTAGTTTGTGGCATTACACCGTCATCTGCTGCAACTACTAATACACCTGCATCTGCTTGGGAAGCACCAGTGATCATGTTTTTAACGAAGTCTCTGTGTCCAGGACAGTCTACAACAGTGTAGTCGTATTTTTTAGTGGAGAATTTTTGGTGAGCAAGGTCGATGGTTACTCCTCTTTCTCTTTCTTCACCTAATTTATCCATAACAAATCTGAATTTGTTTTCTCCGTCATCTAATTGTTGTTCAGCGATTGCACCAGCTTTTAATAATAAGTGTCCAACTAAAGTGGATTTACCGTGGTCAACGTGTCCAATAAATGCTAAATTAATATGTTCTTTTGCTTTTGCCATTATAATACCTCTTTTTTTAAAAATTGAAAAAACATTATATTAAGCTTAAAGATAGCTTAAATATATCTTGAACTTTCCAATATAAAAAGCTAATGTTTTTCCTTATTAAATTGATAATAATTTTATTAAAAAAATAAAATTAAAAATTTAAAAGTTAAATTTTATAAGATTATCCTAAGTAATGTTCAGGACCATAAGGTTCATCAGATAAACCTTTTCTTTGTCTGATTTCTTTAACAATTTGTTTTTGCATTTCTCTTGGTAATCTTTCGAAACCAGCCATTTCAGTAGACCATAAACATCTACCTTCTGCTGCGGATCTGATGTCACCAGCGAAACCAAACATTTCAGCTACAGGAACTTTAGATTCAATAGTAGCCATATCACCAGTATCTTGGCTCATGTCTACAATTTGACCTCTTCTGTTTTGGATTTCCCTAGTACATGCACCCATGTAATCTTGTGGAGTGCTGATAAATACTTTTTGCATAGGTTCAAGTAATGCTGGGTCAGCAGACATGATAGCTGCATAAATAGCTTTCCTAATAGCAGGTAATACTTGTGCAGGTCCTCTGTGAACTGCGTCTTCGTGAAGTTTTGCATCGTGAAGTTTTAATTTTAATCCCATAGCGATTTCATTTGCTAATGGACCATCTTCAAGTGCAGATTCAAATCCTTCAAGTAAAAGTTCTTTAACTTCATCTAAGTATTGAATACCACGAGTCATGTTAATGAATAAACTTCTGTTGTGAACAGACCAGACTCTTCTAGCTTCTTCTTTATCTAAACCATATTCCATGAAGTCGTTAGCAGCTTCTTTACCTTTAACTCTACCTTCTTTTAAATCTCCTTCTTGTAAAGCTTTGAATAATTCATCTTCTAAAGGTTCAACAGTAATATAGAATCTGTTGTGTTTGTTTGGAGATTTACCTTCAACTTCTGGAGAGAGTGCAGATACAGTTTCTCTGTATACAACAATAGGTTCAGAAGTTTGGATTTCTACACCTTTTTCTTGGATTCTGTATCCAATAACTTCTAAGTGAAGCTCACCCATACCGGAAACTAAGTGTTCACCAGTTTCTTCGTTGATATCAACTTTAATAGTAGGGTCTTCTTTAGCTACTTGTCTTAATACTTCAATTAATTTAGGTAAGTCTTTAGTGTTTTTAGCTTCAACAGCTACAGTAACTACTGGTTCTGAAATATGTTCTAAACCTTCAAACTCTTTAATTTTGTCTTCAGGAGAACAGATAGTTTCCCCAGCAATTGCACCTTTTGCACCTGCAATGTATACAATGTTACCTGCAGGAACTGCATCAGTGTTAACTCTTTCAGGACCGAAGTAAACACCTACTTGTTGTACTCTAGATTTAGAGTGGGAACCAACTAAGTATACTTCAGTACCTTTTTCAATAGATCCACCGTAAACCCTACCAGTTGCAATTTCACCAGCGTGTTTATCAACAGATACGTTTGTAACCATTACAGCTAAAGGTCCGTCAGGGTTAGTAGTAATCATACCATTACCTGCAGGAGATTCAATATCTCCATCCCATATATTAGGTACCCTGTATTGTTGGGATACTTTAGGGGAAGGTAAATGTTCTACTACCATACCAAGTAATACATCAGATAAAGGTACTTTTTGAGCTAATTCTTTTTGTTTATCTTCATTACAGTAGTCAATAATGTCTTTGAAGTTTACTCCAGTTTCTTGCATGGTTGGAACGTTAATAGCCCAATTGTGGTAAGCTGAACCGAAAGCTACACTACCATCAGTGAAGTCAACAGCCCATTCTTCTTTTTTATCTTCAGGAGCCATATTTTTGATTAATTTGTTAGCTTCCATGTAAATGTTAATGAACCTTTTTTGTAATTCTTCAGGATCTAATTTTAACTCATTAATTAATCTGTCTACTTTGTTAATGAATAAAACAGGTTTAACATTTTCTTTTAAAGCTTGTCTAAGTACAGTTTCAGTTTGAGGCATAATACCTTCAACAGCACAAACTACAACTACTGCACCATCTACAGCTCTCATAGCACGAGTTACGTCTCCACCAAAGTCAACGTGACCTGGAGTATCGATTAAGTTGATTAAATATTCATCGCCTTTGTATTCGTGTACCATTGAAACGTTAGCTGCATCAATAGTAATACCACGAGCTTGTTCTTGCTCATCAAAATCTAAAAACCTTTGATCACCAGCAAGTTCTTCGGAAATCATTCCTGCACCTGCTAAGAGGTTATCAGATAATGTAGTTTTACCGTGGTCAATGTGAGCACAAATACCAATGTTCCTGATAGAATCAGGTTTGTACATTAAATCCTTAATCTTTGAAATCATTTTGTCTCTTCTACTCAAAGAAATCACCTATAAATTAATATAATTAGTGAGCTGCTTTAGCTACTCTTTCTTTTTCTTCTTTTTTCTGTAATGCGAAACTTCTTGAATCTTCTTCAGAAGCAAGAATTAACTCATCAGCTAAACATTCAGCAACAGATTTTCTGTTTTTGAATGAAGATTGTAAAGTTCCTCTAGTTAAGAAACCTAAGGATAAATCCACTCTTCTTTGTGGAGAAATATCAACAGCAACTTGATATCCAATACCACCATATTTAATACGAGTGGTTTCTTCACGAGGAGAAGTATTTTCAACTGCAGTAACTAAAACTTGAACAGGGTTCTTTTTAGTCCTTTGGTTGATAATTTCTAATGCTTCTTTTACAATGTTGTAAGCTTTATTCTTTTTACCAGAATTAATATGAGTCCTCATAATTTTATTCATTAATCTTTCAATGATAGATACTTTAGATTTTGCAAATTGTCTTTTTACGTGTCTACCTGAAGTATGAGGAACAAGTGTTTCATCTAAGCAGATGTATTTTACTAAACCTAAATCGTCAACTTTGACTTCATTAAGTTCCCATTTATCAAATAATTTACTCATAAAAATTACCATCCTTATCTTACAGGTTTTTCTATTTTTCCACTTACCATCTCAGCTAAAGCAACATTATTTACTTTAGATACTTTCCAACGAACTCCAGGAATATCTCCCATAGACCTACCAGATGGTCCTCCAATTCCTTCAATCATTACTTCATCGTGTTCATCAATAAAACCGATAGCACCATCACCTGGAGCAAATGCAGTTAATTGTTTACCATTTTTAATTAATTGAACACGAACACATTTACGGATCGCGGAGTTAGGCTGTTTAGCTTCGATTCCTACTTTTTCGATTACAATTCCTCTAGCTTGAGGAGCTCCTTCAAGAGGGTCTGCTTTAACATCTAATCTTAAAGCTTTCCTTTTGTAATCCACGTCTTTCCACTTAAAATTTTGTCTATTTTTTTTAAGTTTTTTTGCAGCAAAAAGTCCTGGCATAATTTTTCCTCTAATCTTTTTGATAAATTAATTATATTAATCAGACTAACAATAATAAATGAATCCACCGCTGCGATTTATATTATTTGCTTGATTAATTCAAATAATACAATCAAAATCCATATTATAACTAGACTGTGTTGTAAGTTAATATACTAGCTAATAAGAGCTAATATTTAATAAATAGATAAATATTCTTTATCTAAATGAAAGATACATAAAAAAAGATATAATAAAGAACCATAACAAAAACGCACACAGTTATAGACTTTGTTAAAAATAAATTTAACGATATCTTTTATTAAAATATCTTATAATAGATTATTTCTTTAAAAATATATAAAGGTATGTTTTTCAGGCCTGTATTTCATGTGCAAATAGACTCCTTGAAAAAATATATGATTTAAAAAATAAACCCCCTTTACATAGAAATTCAATTGTCCTCTGATTTCATTTTATTTCAAAATTAAAAGTGTATTAAAATATATATTACTCCCACATGTCTTTATATTTTTTAAAAAAGACAATAGTTATTACTCCACCTAAAATCCAATAAAAGAGAATTTTAATATCCATATAACCAATTTGAACACCAGTTCCAAACAACATACTTTGACAAATAATCGCAAATATCAAAAACAATACCACAACAGAACCTAAAAATGCATAACATCCCTTTTTAGTCCTAATCTCCAAAGGAAAAATAGTATTATCCTTATCAGGAAATAGAAGAATCACCTGGAATATAAAAACAACAATAATCCAAATTAAAGCATCCCACCACTACGTATAAAACCAGTAAAATAGCCATACAATCCAATAAATAGACTTGTAGTCCAATATATTCCAGTCGGATAACCTAGAACAATATCATCTCCTAAATAACAGCTACTATCATTAAAAACATTACTTCTTAAAAATAAACCAATTCCTGGAATAATAAATGATAAAGTTAAACCTATCGCCAATATGCCCTCATTAAATATTAAACCATTGGCTAAAAAAAATAAAAAGGGGCCAGGAATAACCAAAAGAAATGCAAGTGCAGAAGATTGATAGCTATAAAAAGGATATCCCTTAATTTCAGAAAAAAGTGGATATTTCTTTCCATCCCCACCATATAATTTCAAAGCGTAGCCTATACTACCAAGAATATATATAAAAACATGAATATAATTTAAATAAACTAATATTTAAATTTAATCAAAAAAATTTGATAATATTACTATATGTTTTATTAAATAGTGAACAGATTATTTAAACACTTCAAAAACTCATTTAAATTAAATATTTGAAAAATAATCTCTGCAAATCATGAGTAATTTAAAGTACCTTTTACAAGTTATAAAAAACAATATAAAATTTTGATTTTTGTCCAGAACTATCTAAATTTCACCAATAGAAATATAAATTAACAATTTGAGTGTAATTCCATTTGATAAAAACTTGATTAATTAAAATGGATTAATATATCAACAACGGTACACCCAAATTCAAATGTTACTGTAATAAAAATATATTTTTACTCCCACATATCCTTAGATTTTTTCAAGAAAATAATGGCCAGTATTCCCCCTATAATCCAATAGAATAGATTTTTAATACTTAAATTACCAATTTGAACTCCAGTTCCCAATAATATGTTCTGACAAGTGAAAATGAATATTAAAAATAATATTATAACAGAGCCCAAAAATGCAAAACATCCCTTTTTAGTTCTGACTTCCAAAGGAAAAACCCTATTAACTTTATCTGGAAACAAAAGAATCAACTGGAATGCAAAAACAATAATAATCCAAATTAAAGCATCCCAACCACTGCTTCTAAAACCATTAACATACCCATACAATCCAATACATATGCTTGTGAATTGATAAAAAATAGGATCAAATCCAATGTAAAACTTATCATTTTCCATATAAAAATATTTATTAAAAGTATTTTTCCTCAATAATGTTAGAAATATTGGTAAAGTTAGAGAAAAACTAATCACTAAACCCATGATTAAATTACTGAATATGAAACCAATCCATAATCCAAACAAAAATAATGATGGACTAACCAATAATGATACAACACAAGATCTATATTTTTTAAATGAAAAATCTGAAATTTCAACACCTAAAAAAGGATAAATTTTATTATAAAAAACATCATTGCAATAAATACCTAAAAAAAATAAAACAAAACATATACCTAATGCCAATACTTCCAAACTATGCATAATTATAGAACTTAAAATGAAAATTAATAAAGGAAAACCACAAATTAATAAAAAATAATTAACTTTATCTTTCCTAGAACTATTTGCATAATCCTTATTAAAATTTAATAAATCCATAAAAAATTCTCCTTATGAAATATAATTTAAAATTAAATCACCAATACAACTAGGTGCAACTTCAAAAAATGTTTTATCATCTGCACTTGCTCTTAAGCTAGATGCTGCAATAAAAGATAATACTGCAATACCTAATGGAACTGCCAAGTACGGGCATAAACCAAAACATAACCCCATAGTAATTGCTGCATCAACGCCACTTGCAGACACCATTAGTAAAGCATCAGCACTTAATTGTTTAATACAATCCCAATCCTCTTCTGATAGTACATTTGTTTCATAATTTGTATTATAATCATGTCCTTCGCTTATATGGTATTGTAGATTATTTTGAATATTATCTGTTAAGTAATCATGATAGCAATAAGAATTGTTAGTGGATATCGCCCCTTTATAAACAAAACCTCCTTTTTGGAATAAATCATAAACTAATCCTGTGCTCAAATCTATGATTACTTTATATTCATTACTATTGTTTAAGATTATTGATAAATAATTGCCTTCAACATCTACTGTGAAATTTTCTAAATTCATTATTCGTGTAAATAAATCAGTGACTGAGGATGTTCCGTTAATCCCTGCCATGTTTAATGCACTGTTCTCCACTTCAGACAATAATAATGAAGATATTAATCTACAAACAATCCCATTAGTTGAATTATTCCCATTTATTGTAAAACCCATTGATGGATCTAGACAATGAACATAGGAACTACCCCCAAATTCCACTCCACTCATTACAATATTAAAATTATCTCTTGTTGCTGAAACATTATATAAATCTGTTAGATTTTCCATTAAATTATCATACATCCAATTTGTACTTAATGCAGTTAAAAAAGTACCATAAACTGCTTTCATACCACCCATTGGAAAATTACTTTTTTGATTCAAATAATAATTAACAATTTCATCAGTAATATAAGTGTTACTTATCATAAAACTTTGAACTGATTCAAAACCATTTTCAATAATGGAATTATTTAATCCATAACCTATTGTTTCTGTTTTAATAATGCATGTATTATTTACATTAAATGAAGTAATTACATTTTCACGTGATGGAAAATTATAAACTCTCATCATATCTTCTGAAAAAACCAAAGACTCTCCAGTATTAACAAATTTAAGGGAGTTATAATTAGCAAATCTATTATAGGGTGAGGTTAATGTATATTCACCTGGAGCTAATATAAACTGTCCTTTTGCTAATTGGAATCTTAAACCTTCTTCATCATAACTTACAGGATTACTTATAAAAATATCCATCATAACTTCACCATTAGTTATAACTTGAATATTTTCATAATCATGCATTGCCATACCATTATAATCATGTTTAAATAACCCGCTAACTTGACTAACATCAGTGTTTAAAAAACCATTATAAGTTATATTGGTATAATTCTCACCTACTTTAATTAAAATACCAGTTAAACTTTTATTATCTAATGGAATAAAAGTAGAACTACCATAATTTAAATTATTTTCATAACTGTTCCCATAGCCTATCCCATATTCAATCCATGAACCATTTATTGGTATTAATAAAGATCTAGTTGTAGGTAATTTTACAATTCCTCCAACACCACCAGTAACATAATATTCCTCACCACAATATCCTGGCGTTACTCTCCAAACACCAGTTACATTAACATAATTAGGAATTAAAAAGGAATATGAGAAAGGAGTAGAATTAATTAAATTATTAGTTGCATGATTATTATTAGTTTCATAATTATCATCTGAAACAAAAGCATCAACAGTTAAGTCATCACTACCTATAACAATAGCATCATGATTAATTTTGTTATTACTAGAAGTATTATAATTTAAAATACTTCCAGAATCAGCATTTATAGAATTAAATACTAAATCAGTACCCTCATCAATGAAAGTTGAATCATTATTATAATATTCATGAGTTAAATCCGTATTATTCTCAACACTAAAAGTCTCTTCATTAAGATAAAAATAGGCATTATCAATATTACCTCTAGAGACATTAGAACTTTCAATACTGCCAACATTGAAATTATTATCAGTAGCATTTATATGAATAGTTTTATCAGAATCAACATCCCCAGAAGCACTAACAGAACCCAAAGACATTAAAATTAAAAAAACCAAACAAATAAAAGAAATATTTCTTAGTTTCATAGAAATAACCTCCAATACATAACTGCATTACCATAAAACGGTACACATATAAATACTAATTTAATTAAAATGATACTTAAATTTAATCAATGAACCTTGATAATATTAATAATCTTTTATCATGAATATTTTATTAAATAGATAAATAGATTATCTAAACACTTCAAAAACTCATTTAAATCAAATATTTGAAAAATAATCTCTGCACATTATCTATTTCTTTTTTCCGATTTTTTCTATTTTATTTGTTTAAGATTAAAATAAAAAAATCAGATGATGTTGGAAAATGTGTATAAAATGAATCTATTTTTAAATCATAGAGTTTAAAAAAAGAGCCGAAAAAACAGTAAATAATAAAAATATACAAAATGTCGAATAATAAGTATAAAAATAAGCAACAACTTTTAAAAAAAATAAGTAATAAAAAATAGCTAAAATAGCTATTTTAAAATAATATTACTTATTCCATGTTGTCTTTTAGCTAACAATTTAGCTCTTTCAATGTTAATCCCATTTTTTCCAATAGCAATACGTTTATTTGTATTGTCTGCTGTGACAGTAGCTATTCTTTCTCCGGATTCTCTTTGGAGAACTTTAATTGATTGTAATTCAGCAGGAGATAAAAGATTTTTAATAAATTGAGTTGGATCATCAGACAACTCAATGATCTCAACTCCTTTATCAACCGCTCTTTGAACTTTTGATACAGTGCTACCTTTTTTACCAATAGCTAAACCCATATCTCCATTTTTAACAACAAAGGTAACTTTACCATTTTCATCGTCAATAATACAATCTTTAACCATTGCCCCGGTCATATTTTCGAAAAGAGCTATGTATCTAATTTCATTTGCAGTGAATTTAATAGACACTTAAATCTACCTCAAATCTTCTAATATAGTAGAATCTCCTGGATCGTTTATGATTAATGTAGCAACGGTAAATGGTTTACCACAGACAGAACCTAAATCTACACTAGAACCTTCGTAGGTGTAGGAAGGAATTTCTGAGAGTTTTGCATAATATTCAACATCTTCAACAATATCTTTAGGACTATTAGCAGCAACAATAACAAGTTGGCCTTTTCCTAATTTTAAAGATTGAATTGATTTTTCAGAGCCTAAAGTCACATCTCCTGTGTCTACAGCTACTCTGATACCTCTATCTACGTCCATCATCTAGCCTCCTATTTATTTTTTATTTGCCATTTTGACACCGACTGAACCGGTACCAAGAGGTATTGGTTGTCCAATAATAATATTTTCGATGATACCTGTTAAATGATCTACTTCACCGCGAATACTTGCGTTAAGTAAATGTTTACCAGTTTCTTCAAAAGCTGCACGAGCTAGAACACTTGATTTTTCACCACTGATACCATGTCTTCCAATGGATTTTACAACACCCTCAGAAGTCATTGTATCTGCAACAAGCATAATATGTCTATCATCAACACTAAGACCTTGTCCTTCGAGAGTATTTTTAATCTCATTAATGATAGATTTACGTGCTGCTTCAATTCCTAAAACTTGTTCAATTTCATGAATATCGTTAGTGGTTGTTCTAACTTTGTCTATACCATCAATTTCAAGAACATCTCCAAGATTTGAACCCTCTGTATGGATAATCCATTCATCTTCTTTACGGATAATAACTTTACCAATTCTTTTGATACCACTAATCTGTAAATCACGAACTTTGTCTGCTAAAAGACGGAGTTCACGAATAGATGATTTAGTAGGTTCAACAGTAAGTTGATAATCCTTGATGACAGATTTTTTAAATGCTTTTTCAATTTTTTGAACAATTGTATCATAATCTAATCTTTTATCTTTGATTTTATTTTCATCTAAAGTTGCTTCAACTTTCATTTCAGCATAGTTTAAGTAAAATTCAGAGATAATATCATTAAGATTACTTTTACCGATGTGATTTGCTAATGTTTTAACAAATTCTTCATCTTGATTTTTACCTTCTTCAAAGTAAATATCCATAGTTGGAGTAGAAATCTTTTTCCTAGCATCCACAATCTCAATAAGCCTTGGTAAACCAAGGGTAACGTTTAATTCTGCTACCCCTGCATAGTGAAAAGTACGCATAGTCATCTGAGTACCCGGTTCACCAACAGATTGTGCAGCTACTGTTCCAACAGCCTCTCCAGCTTCTACATGAGCTCGGTCATAGGCTGCTTTTACTTTATAGATTAATTCTTCTAACTCATCATCAGATAAATCTCTGCGAACATAAGCAGAAGCTAAATCTTTAACATAGCTATCTGGAAATTCGATATCTGCTTTCTTGAGAGCTTCTTGAACTATAGCAATTGTTTCATCCATGTTACAACCCCCTTATTTTATCCTCATTTCGTCAATAATTTTATCTAAATCAGCTGCTTTACCAAAGTCACTTTTAGCAGGATCTACTCCATCCTCACCAAACATGGTTTGAATAACTTTACCTTGGTTATCTGTAACAAGTCCAGATGGTTTAACTTGTAAATCTTGAAGTGCATTTACAAGTCTTCTTTGCATATATCCAGATTGTGCAGTACGAATAGCTGTATCTACAAGTCCTTCTCTTCCCCCCATAGCGTGGAAGAAGAATTCAATAGGGTCTAATCCTCTTTTATAACTGGAATGAACAAAACCTTTTGCTTTTGCCCCTAATTCCTCTTTTCTAAAGTGAGGTAAGGTCCTATCAATGTAACCCCTATGGATACGGCCACCACGAACAGATTGTTGTCCTACACAAGCAGTAATCTGAGTAAGGTTTAACATAGATGCCCTTGCACCAGTACGAGCCATAATTACAGAGTAGTTTGGAAGCACGCCCCTCATATGGAGATAATCTTCTGCAATATCCCCAGATTTATCCCTTGCTTCCCCTAACACTTGCATGATTTTCATCTCTAAAGTTTCTTTGAGACTTCTACCAGGCAATGCTTCAAGAATTCCTTCATCATAAGCTGCAACTAATTTATCTACTTCAGCTTCAGCATTGGATAAATGAACAGCAATTCTTTCTTGAGCTTCATCAGGAATTTCTTCATCATTAGTACTTGTAGTAATTCCAGTTTTCATAATTCCACAAATAGCTAAGTCAGTAGACCTGTCAAGGAATTCTTTAGCTCTACTAGCACCATATTCTTTCATTATTTTATCTAAGATTTTACCTGAGAAAGAACCATATGCTTTTTCATCAATAGCACCATGTAAAAGACAACCATTATTAATAATTACATAAGCATCATATTCACATTCTTCTGCCATACAATTATCACAGTTTCTACAGATTTCAGCTTTATAATTAAGATTTAAGTCATTAGGTAATAATAAACTGAATAATTCTTTACCAGTCCACTCATCACCTTTTTTCTTATAATCTTCATTAATAAATATTTCAACAGTTTTTTGTGTTTTAGGATCTTCTTCTTTAGATAAAATCCAATCAGAACCCATTCCTTTAACTTTAGCAGAACTTGCTTTAACAAATTCAGGTATCGGCAAATGTGATTTACGGATAATTTGGAATGCTTGTTCTTCTGTAAAAGTAGAACCAGTTCTGGTTAACATATATGCCCCTGAAATGTGGTCGTGAATTGCACCAATAATTGGCCCACCGAAACGAGGAGATAAAATGTGTTCTTGTACACGCATTAAAGATTTAGCTTCTGCTCTAGATTCATCTGTTTGGAAAACGTGCATGTTCATTTCGTCTCCATCGAAATCCGCATTGTAAGGAGGACATACACAAAGGTTAAGTCTGAAAGTTTTATAAGGTAAAACTCTGACTTCGTGAGCCATCATAGACATTCTGTGAAGTGAAGGCTGACGGTTAAAGAGAACCATATCCCCATCTTTAAGGTGTCTTTCAACAATGAAACCAGGTTCTAATTTTTCAAGAATTAATTCTTTAGTTTCATCAGCAACTCTCATCCTCCTACCATCAGTTCTAATAACATAATTAGCACCAGGGTGAACATTAGGACCATTTTCAATGTGTTTTCTCATTTCATCAATGTTCCATTCATTTACATAAGAAGGTACAGTAACTTCTTTTGCAATCATTTCAGGAACACCAACCTCATTAATACTAATGTTTGGGTCTGGTGAAATTACAGTACGAGCAGAGAAGTTAACACGTTTACCAGAAAGGTTACTTCTAAACCTACCTTCTTTTCCTTTAAGCCTTTGAGCTAAGGTTTTAAGAGGTCTTCCAGATCTATGTCTTGCTGGAGGAACACCAGAAGCCTCATTATCAAAGTAAGTAGTTACGTGATATTGTAATAATTCCCATAAATCTTCAACGATTAATTGTGGAGCTCCTGCTTCCATATTTTCAATTAACCTTTGATTAATTCTTAAAATATCTACAAGTTTATGTGTTAAATCATCTTCAGATCTTTCACCAGTATCTAAAGTAATGGAAGGTCTTACAGTTACAGGAGGAACAGGTAACACAGTTAAGACTAACCATTCAGGTCTTGCAACTTCAGGATTTACACCTAAAACAAAAGCATCCTCATCAGTGATTCTTTCAAGTCTTTCCCTAACTTCACTAGCTGTTAATTTGTAGTCACCTTGAACAATAGAAATAGGTTTATCTAATCTAATTTCTTCTTGTTCTTCACCACAATGAGGACATTGTTCTCTACGAGCAACTTCATAAATTTCTTTTAATAAAATGTTTAAACTTTCACCATTTTCTTGTGCTTCTTCAATTTTACGAGTGTACTCAAAAATTTCAGAATCGGTTAAAAGTGCACGTCCACAATCATTACAAGTTGAACGTAAAATTTTGTGTATTACATCACCAAAACCAACATGGATAACAGGTCTTGCAAGCTCAATACTACCAAAGTGTCCTTGACATTCTCCTCCACGGTAACCACAAGTCCTACATTTTAAACTTGGGTCAATAACACCAAGATGAGGATCCATTAAACCGTTTTCAATTGGATATCCATCTTCATCATAGGTATCTGGAGTTTCAATTTTGACAACAGACATTTCACGAATATCTTCAGGAGACATAAGTCCGAAATTAATTTGTTCAATTTTTTTAATAAAACCCTTCAAAAGATTACCTCCTTAAAACTATGCTTTGTCTCCTAAAACTAATTTAGGGAAAATACATAAACTCTTAAGCTCATCTAATAATAATTTAAATGCATATGAAATTTCAATAGGATATGTTTCTACTTCACCACAAATAGGGCAGTATTTTTTATTTTTATTTTTATCATAAACTGCTAACATACCACAATTTTCACAAACAATAGCTTCATATTTATCTGACTCATCTAAAAGTCTTTCTTTTAAGGTTAAAGCAGCACCATGTGCAATAAGACAATCTCTTTCCATTTCTCCAAACCTTAAACCACCTTCACGAGCTCTACCTTCAGTAGGTTGACGTGTAAGAACTTGTACAGGACCTCTTGAACGAGCATATACTTTATCAGTTGTCATATGGTGTAATTTTTGGTAATAAGCTACTCCAATAAATATTTCAGCTTCGATTCTTTCACCAGTTACACCATTGTATAAAGATTCACAACCTGCTGATTCAAAACCATGTTCACGAAGTTGTTCTTTAATAATTGTTTCAAGTTCAGGGTTGAATGGAGTACCGTCAACACGTTCTCCTTCAAGACAACCAGCTTTACCTGCAACCATTTCCAATACCTGTCCAACGGACATCCTAGATGGAATCGCGTGAGGATTAACAATTAAATCTGGTACAACACCATCTTCAGTGAAAGGAACATCTTCAGGAGATAATATAAGACCTAAAACCCCTTTCTGACCGTGTCTTGATGCGAATTTATCACCAAATTCAGGTTGCCTAGTGTCTCTTACTCTGATTTTAGCTAATCTGCTTCCTTCAACAGTTTCAGTTAAGAGAACTGCATCAACAATACCTTTTTCACCATGTCTTACAGTAACTGAAGTTTCCATTCTTTTTTCAGCTACAGTACCAAACTCATCAATTTCCTCTAAGAATCTTGGAGGGGAAGTCTTACCAATTAACACATCTCCAGATTCAACATAGGATTCAGGGTTTACAACACCATCATCATCTAAGTGTCTGTAAGCTTCTTCTGAACGGTATCCTTTAACATTTTTATCAGGAACTTCAAATTTATCTTCTTGTCCACCAGGGTATCTTTTTTCAGCAGTATCATATGCTCTGAAGAAAGAAGATCTTGCTAAACCTCTTTCAAGAGAACCTTTGTTAATAACCATTGCATCCTCCATATTGTACCCTTCATAAGACATTAAAGCAACTACAAAGTTTTGACCGGATGGTCTTTTATCATAATTAGTTGCATCAATAATACGTGTTTTAACAATAGGAGTTTGAGGGTGGTGTAATAAATGTGCCCTTGTATCAGTACGTAAAGCATAGTTGGATACATATAATCCTAAAGCTTGTTTTGTCATACCTGCTTCCATAGTGTTCCTTGGAGAGGAGTTATGATCTGAAAATGGAATAATTCCTGCACAGATTCCTAACATAGTAGCAGGATCAATTTCTAAATGAGTATGATCTTCATTTAAATCATTTAATCCCATTGCAATGTAAGAGTTTTCTTCTTCTTCAGCATCTAAGTATTCAATAATACCATTTTCAATTAAATCAGACCATTTCATTGAGCCTTTAGAAATTTTATTTAAGTGTTCATCTTTAAGACGAGGAACACCATCATCAACAATGATTAAAGGTCTTCTAGCTCTTCCAGAATCATTGAATATATAAATCTCATTATTCTCTTCATAATAAGTAATGTTCATTTCATGAGATACTTCACCATTTCTCCTTTTTTCTCTCATTTCATTAGTGAAAGAAACAGGATCATCACAAGAACCTAAAAGTTCACCATTAATATAAATTTTAGCACTTTGAGTATTATCCAAATTTTTCCCTCCTTGAAACTTAATTTAAAACTCCCATTTTTTCAATAACATCTTTAATTTCTTGTTCATCAGAACCTTCAGATATATTACACATAAGAGCTAAGTTCTTTACCAATCCACAATTAGGACCCTCTGGGGTTTCGTTTGGACAAATTTTACCAAATTGTGTTGGGTGCAAATCCCTAGCTTCAAAGTGAGGTTGACTTCTGGTTAAAGGTGATACTACACGTCTAAGGTGAGAAAGAGTACCCATATAACTAGTTCTGTCTAATAGCTGACTTACACCAGCTCTTCCACCAACCCAATTACCAGTTGCAATAGCGTGTTTAATATTTTCAGTTAAAACATCACTACGTACTGCTTGTTTAATGGAAAGTTCTTTTCCACGAGAAATACTTCTTTCAAGTTGGTAACTCATATCTCTAGTTAAACTGGTGAAAGCAACTCTGAATAAGTCTTCCATTAAATCTCCAGAAACTCTGAGTCTTTTATTAGTGTAGTGGTCCTTATCATGAGGTTCTCTTTGTTCATGAATAACCTGAAGTAACATTTCAGTCATTTCGGCTAAATAAATAGCTTTATCTGCACGTCTTTCAGATTCAAGACCCATGTGAGGTAATAAGTAACGGTTGATTACATCTTCAGCACGTTTTATTCTGTAATCCTCTTGCATTCCTTTAGCTACACGATTACCAATGTATTTAATAGCTGCTCTTTGAAGGTATTCTCTTCTTTCTTCTTTATCCATACCTTCCATTTCTTTTTGGTCTAATTTTAGAGAAGATTCAGATACTTGTATATCATCTGCAATAATCATTTGGAAGTTGAAATCATCAGAAATTGCAGTAATAATTTCTTCATCAGTTGCAAGACCTAATGCCCTAAGTAAAATTACAAGTGGAAGTTCTCCAGGAACATAAGGGAAAGAAATTCTTAAGAAAACACCACTTTTACGAGGTTTTTTATATTCTAATGAAATTCTAGCTCTGAAACCACTGTTAATAGAAGTAACAATAGCTTTTGCTCTTCTTTCTTCAACTTCACCAATACGTTCAAGAATTATTTTATTTGGTGCAATCTCTTCCATTGTAACAACCGCTCTTTCAGAACCATTTACAATGAAGTAACCTCCTAAATCTTGAGGGTCTTCACCACATTCAATTAATTCTTCTTCAGAAAGACCATTTAAATGACAAATGTCAGATTTAAGCATTACTGGCAATTCACCAATATAAACTTCTTCTAACTCATTTTCTTCTTTACCTTCTTCATTTAAGGCCATTTCAAGGTACATGTGTGCAGAATAATTTAAGTTCCTAAGTCTTGCTTCAGTTGGAAATATTTCACTTTTTGAACCATCTGCTTCTTTAGTAAATGGTTTTTTAATAGAAACTTTACCAAATTTCACAGTATATTTTCCATTTTCTAAAGTTAACGGCTCATTATCATAGATATTGTTGATAATTTTTTGAATTCTATTATTAACAAAATCGTTGTATGATTTTATATGATGATCACCTAAATCATGCTCATCAAAAAATGCGTTAACTAACTCCCAGTTATTATTTTTCATTGACTTCCTCCAGATACCAAACGTTCTTAAAAATAAATAACTAAACAAAAATAAACTAATAAGATTAGAAAAACTAATTAAAATTCTTATTAATAATTCATTTGATTATTATTCTTAATTTACTCATAACTATCTCCATTTAGATAATTCCTCTCAAATCAAGTTCAAATTTATTATATTGAATTTCTAATAATAAAAATAAAAAACACAGAAATTAAATACTAATTTAAATTTAACACTTCTTCTCTAAAATTATATTAAATAAACCATTTTTAACCATCAACAATCCTATAGGTTATAAATTCACCTGCAGTAGGACTGTCACGAGTAATTCTTAAAACATCCCCTACCTTAGCATCGATATGTTTAACAACAGGATCATCGATTTTAATTTTGGGAAGATCTTCTTTAACAAAATCAGCATCGCTAAGTTCATCTTCTATTTCAGAATCAGACATGATTTCATGCTTAGGAACAAGCATATGTTCTAAAATATCAATTTTCAAATTTTTTCCTCCAGCTAGAAAAGTTAAAATATTAAAATATAAAATTAGAAGCGGGCCCGACGGGAATTGAACCCGCGGCCGCTTGGTTAAAAGCCAAGCGCTCTGCCAGACTGAGCTACGGGCCCACATGATACAAATTACTACCATTAAATATTTGAAGCGCCCTGGCCGGGATTTGAACCCGAGTCGCGGGCTCGACAGGCCCACATGATAGCCCCTACACCACCAGGGCAAATATTCAATGCAACATGTTTAATCGAACATTATTAAACATGCATATAGTATAACTTATTGAATTTCATAGTATATAAAGGTTTCGACAAAATAGCATTTTTTTAATATTTTCACATAACATGAATAAAAACCATTACAACATATGAAATCAAATCCCGCCTGCCGGACTTGAACCAGCAACATTTGGATCTACAGTCCAACGCTCTGCCAAATTGAGCTAAGGCGGGACAATGGGACCGCCCGGATTTGAACCGGAGTCTCAGGCTCCCAAAGCCCAAAGGATCGACCAAGCTACCCTACGGTCCCATACAATATATGACATACATTACATCATACTTTTATTAGTTTGTAGGAAGTAATATATAAAGTTTTTCATTAATTCATGAAAATCAAAAAATCTAAGTAAATAACTTGAAAAATATACTTAAATTTTTAAAGCCCCGAACGGGAATTGAACCCGCGACCACGAGATTACAAGTCTCGCGCTCCACCAGACTGAGCTATCGAGGCACCATATATCGAACAATATAAATTTTATATAAAGTTATTTAAATAGTTTACTATGACTAAATAAACAAAGACAACATGAACAAAATTAAAAGAATAATCATTAAAAATAACAACTATCAGATAAAATTTATTTAAAACACACTAAAAATGAATAAAAATTATATAAATGGAAAATTAATTGTAAAGAAAAATTTATATAACACCAAACATAAGGAATAATCATGATAAATAATATAGAAGATATAAAAGGGAATTTAAAAAACTCTTTAGAAAATGTAAGAAAAAATAATCCTCTAACACATTGTATAACCAATTCAGTAACTATTAATGATTGTGCAAATGCAGTATTGGCTATTGGAGGTTCTCCTATCATGGCAGAAGATGAAGAAGAAATGGAGGAAGTTGTAGAAATAGCTGATGTGCTTGTAATAAACATAGGTAAACTAAGTAAAGAACAAATTAAAGCAATGAATGTAAGTGCTGCTCATGCAACTAAAACCAACACTCCAATTGTACTTGATCCAGTAGGTGCAGGAATTAGTCAATTAAGAAATAATACAATAAAATACCTTGTTGAAAATAACAATATAACTGCTATTAGAGGAAATATCTCTGAAATAAAAGCAATAGCTAATATTGTTGGACTTCTAAACACCGAAAGTGCTGCAAAAGGTGTTGATGTTAGTGAAGACGACATAATCAGCAGAGATAATTTAGAAATAAATGGAAATCTTGTTAAGGAACTTGCAAAAAAACTTGATACAATCGTAATAGCTAGTGGACCTTTAGATATTATTTCCAATGGTGAAACAATTGTTGTTCTTGACAATGGAGATGAAATGATGCCATTAATTACTGGAAGTGGCTGTATGTTAACTTCAATTGTTGGAAGCTGCGTTGCAGTAAATGACCCATTTGAAGGAAGTATTTTAGCAAGTATTGCAATGAGTTTAGCTGGTGAAAAAGCAAGAAAACAAGTAGATGAAAATGATTTAGGAACTGGATCATTTAGAACTTTCATTATTGATTACCTCTATAAAACAAATGTTGAAAGTTTAATTAATGAATCAAAAATTGAGATATTATGAAACTAGACTTATCCCTTTATCTTGTAACAGATAAAAGAAATAAAACAGATGAAGAGTTTTTAGAAATTATAGAAGAAGCAATTAAAGGTGGAACCACAGTTGTTCAGATAAGAGAAAAAGAAGGGGAAACTCTTGACTTTTATAATTTGGCACTAAAAGTCAAGGAAATAACCTCAAAATATAATGTTCCTTTAATTGTAAATGATAGAATCGATGTTGCACTAGCTATTAAATCAGAAGGAGTGCACATTGGACAGACAGATATGCCCGCTGATGTTGCACGCTCATTAATTGGTGATGAAATGATTTTAGGAGTGTCTGCATCAACAGTCAAAGAGGCAAGAAAAGCAGAAAAGGATGGTGCAGATTATATTGGAACAGGAGCAGTATTTCCAACTGCAACCAAAGATGATGCTCCTTCAATTACAAAAGATGACTTAAAAGAAGTTACAGGTTCTATAAACATACCAACAGTAGCTATTGGCGGAATTACATTAGAAAATGCAAGTGAACTTGCAGGCACTGGAATAGCTGGAATATCAGTTGTAAGTGCCATAATGAATTCCAAAGACCCTAAAACAGCTAGTGAAAATCTTTTAAAAATATATAATGAAAAAATAGATAAAAATTAAATATTTTTATCTAACTCTTTTTTTGCAGATTCAATAAGTGCTTCTACAGCAGCTAATTTTTTACCGGCAAGCATACTAATACATGCTCCACCACCACTACTTACATGATCCATTTGATCAGCACATCCTAAAGCAGTAGTTGCTGCTGCAATATGTCCTCCACCAATAACAGAAAATCCATTAGAGTTAGCAATTGCATTAATTAAGTCTTCAGTACCCATTGCAAAATCAGGATTTTCAAATACGCCTGCAGGACCATTAGCAAATATTGTTTTAGCATCCCTTATTATTTTAGCATATTCACCAATTGATTTTATACCAATATCAAAAATGGAGTTTTCAGGAATCTCATCTATTGAAACATCTTCTCTTTTTCCATCATTTTCAATAGCTACATCACTTGGATATACAATTTTATCACCAAATTCATCTAACAATTCTTTTGCCTTAGCAACCATTGATTTATATCCTCTGCTGTCAATAAAATTCCTATTAATATCTTTAATATCTACATCTGCAGCCCATAAAAATATATTAGCTACAATACCAGTAGTTAAAACAGTATCTGCAGTTCCATTAGCTAATACATTTTCCATTACTTCAATAGAATCATCTGGTTTCATCCCACCAAGTAAGAATACACAAGGATGTTGAACATTATCAAGAGCATCTTGAATAACAGTTAATTCTTCTTCCATAACACGTCCTGCTGCTGATGGAGTGTTTACAGTGAAACCAACTAAAGAAGTTTGTGATCTGTGAGCTGCTGCAAATGCATCATTTATAAAGTAATCAACTAATGGAGAAAGTTCACGAACAAGAACTGTTTCAGACTGTTCTTGAGGTGTTCTTGATAAAGATTCCTCTGAAAAGAACCTTACATTTTCAAGTAGAAGTATTTCTCCAGATTTTAAATTTTTAATTGCTTCTTTTGCAGAAGTTGAAAAAATAGAATCAATATATTTTACTTTAATTTTTAAGATTTTTGATAAAGCATCTGCATGTTGAGATAAAGTTGTGAAGTCCTTTTTACCAGGACGACTTTGATGTGCTAAAATAACAACTTTAGCTCCTTTTTTAGATAACTCTTTAACAGTTTCTGCATGTAATAATAACCTGGTATCATCTAAAATTATACCTGAACTTGGATCAACAGGAGAATTAATATCAATTCTAACTAACACAGTTTTATCTTCAATATTAAAATCATCTATTGTATTAAATTTCTTAGCCATCTTTTCACACAACAAAAAAGTTTTTTTCATTATAATTTACTAACAAGTTCAAGTAAAGCATCTTTTGGATTTTCAGCTTTAATTATTCCAGACGCAAGTAAAACTCCTTCTGCACCTAAATCAATAGCTGCTTTCATATCATCACCATTAGATATACCTGCACCACATAATACTTTTATAGAACTGTCTATTTCTTTAACCCCTTTAACTGTATCTTCTACAACTTCAGGTTGAGCTTGAGAAACAGGAATTCCAGTACCAATAAGTTCAGGAGGTTCTACAGCTACATAATCAGGAGATAAAGTAGCTACTGCTTTACTTGTTTCAATATTATTTGTACAAACACAAGATAATATGTTATTTTCTTTAGTTAGTTTAACAACTTCATCAATATCTGCCAATTTCATTCTTTTTTCTGAATGGTTAATTAAAGATCCGCTAACTCTTGCTTCAATTAAGGTATCAATTAAATCATGCCCAGTATGTCCACCAGGAGAAATAGGATCAATATTTTGTGCAAATATTGGAATAGAAGTTTCTTGATGAATTCTATATAAATCTGCTGCTTGAGGAGCTCCAATCATCTCAATTCCAGATTCTTCAGCTGCACTTTCAAGAGCTTGTGATAATTTTAATGCATTTAACCCACTTGATTCTAAATATGTTTTGTAGTTTAAAATTACAATTGGTTTACTATTTTTTGACATTGAATTCACCAAAGACTATTTTAATTAATATATTTAAGACTAAAAACATTTAAGTTTTTACTATTTATCCCAATATATTTAAATCAATTAAGAATAATAAAATAAATTAAAAATAAATAAAGGATTATTTTCCATGTCATTAACAAAAGAAGCACAGAAAAAATTAGAATATAGTGGGTATAGATTTGTAGGACAACATGGCCATGCTGCTGCAAAAATATGCCACTGGACTAAACAAAGTATTTTAGATAAAGGAGTTTGTTATAAAGAAAAATTTTATGGTGTTAAAAGCCACAGATGCCTTCAAATGTCTCCTGCAGTCCCATATTGTCAGCAAGAATGCGAATTCTGCTGGAGAGATTTATCTTACACCAAAACAGAATGGGAAGGAGAATACGATGACCCTAAAACCATAATAGATGATGCTATCAAAGCTCAAAATAATTTATTATGTGGATTTTTTGGTAATGATAAAGCAAATCGTGAAAAGCTAGAAGAGTCTAAAACACCAACCAATGCAGCCATTTCACTAGCTGGAGAACCAACACTTTATCCAGAAATTGATGAACTAATCGCAGAGTTCAACCGTAGAGATTTCACAACATTTTTAGTAAGTAATGGTCAGTATGTTGAAAAATTAAAAAATTTAGAAACAGAACCTTACCAACTATATCTTTCCTTAGATGCTCCTTCAAAAAAAATATATGATGATGTCTGTAACCCTCAAATAAAAGATGGTTGGATGAATTTAAATGAATCCTTAGAAACATTAGCTAGTTTTAATTCCAGAACATGCATACGAACAACCTGTGTTAAAGGAAAAAACATGGAAAATCCTGAAGAGTATGGAAACCTAATTAAAAAAGCAGACCCTACTTTTGTTGAAATAAAAGCATACATGTGTGTAGGTTCATCTAGAGAACGTTTAACATTGGATAATATGCCTTCCTTTGATGAAGTAAAAGAATTTGCACGTAAAATTGGAGAACACTGCGGTAAAGAAATAGTAAATGAATCAGAAATTAGCCGTGTTGTATTACTCCAATAAATTTTATTTTTTAAAAAAAAAAAGTTATAATAAAGATTTATTAGCTATTTCAACACCAATATTAAAAGCAGCTCCTAAATCTTTAGGAAATTGTTCTTTTCTAACCTTAGCTTTATGTTCTTCTGTAAATATTTCCATTTTGTATTTAGAGTAATCAAATTGATAAGTATCATAAACATAAAGATTTAAAGGTTTGGAAAAGATATTTTCTAAAACAGATTCTGTTTTTGAGAAGAAATGTTCATATTCCATTTTCAAAGCATTTTCTTTGGAAACATTCATTGTATAAATAAAAGCCAAAGGCATTCTTTTTGGAGCCAAACTGGTTCCTTCTTTGTCATAAACAAAAAATGGAAAAATGAATCTTTCTAAAAAAGATCTCATATTTCCAGTAACATCACCAAAGTAAACTGGAGAACCTAAAATAATCCCATCAGCCTGAACGATTTTTTCTAATATAGGTTTAAAGTCATCCTTATAAACACATTTTCCATAATGGCGACCATTAATTTTTTTACAAGCAAAACAACTTTTACAACCATTAAAAGGTATATCATATAGATTAATGATTTCTGTTTCTGCATCGGAGATTATAGATTTAATACCTTTCAATGATTCATTTAAAAGTTGAGCAGTGTTACAATCATGTCTTGGACTGCCATTAATCGCGAAAAAGTTCATGTTAATCAAGCTTTTAAAGAATTGCATAATTCAACAGCTTTTTTAGCAGCTTTTTCCATGGATATTTCATAAGGAATTCCTGCTTCTTCAAGAATTCTTTGTCCTTCTTCTTCATTAGTTCCAGTTAAACGAATGACAATTTTAATATCACGTTTGGAATTTTCTAAAGCCTTAACAACACCACGTGCTACATCATCTGCTTTAGTGATTCCTCCTAAAACATTTAAGAATACAACTTTAACTGGATCATAGTTAAATACAATGTTTAATGCTTGCATAATGGTGTTTTCAGAAGCTCCACCACCTATATCTAAAAAGGTAGCAGGTTCCCCATGATTAAGTTTAATCATATCCATACCAGTTAAGGTTAAACCAGCACCATTTCCAATAACAGCAATATCCCCATCAAGTTTTACAAAGTCAACTGCTTTCTTCTTATAGTGTAACATATCTACTAAATCTTCATGTCTGTATAAAGAATCATCTTCAACAACTAATTTAGCATCTGCAGCTACAATACCTTCGTCTTCAGTTAAAACTAATGGATTAATCTCTGCTGTTTCAGCATCATACTTGTCAAATACATTGTATAATTTCCAAATTACATCCCCAACAGGACTAATTAACTCTGAAGAAACGCCCATTCTACGTGCTAATTCACGTGCTTCATAAGGTAAAAAGTCAAGTAAAGGGTTTGGATAATATTTGATAATCTTTTCAGGACTTACTTTTGCTAAGTTTTCAATTTCAACTCCACCTTCTTTACTTGCTATAATAACAGGTCTTTTAGCAGCCCTATCAATAGAAACACTTACGAAAAATTCATTTACAATTTTGGCTTTTTTCTCAATAAGAAGGTGTTTTACTTTTTCTCCCTTGATTTCCATACCTAAAATTTCTTCAGCTATTTTGAATGTTTCACCAGGATTATCAGCGAATTTTACTCCACCAGCTTTTCCTCTACCACCAATTAAAACTTGTGCCTTAATAGCTACAGGAACACCCATTTCAGAAGATATGGATACTGCTTCTTCAGGAGAGTAAGCTACATGACCTTCTAGAATTTTAATTCCTTCTTTTTTAAAAATCCTTTTAGCTACATTTTCAAAAAATTTCATTATAACTCCTCAATTAAACTAAATCATACCCTGCGTTAAATGCAGCAATATTTTTTTCTTCAGTTCCTTTAGGTACACTATCATTAATAGCTTCCATAGCTGCTTCTTTAGATATGATTCCAGTGACTTTAGTAATAGCTCCAACCATAACAATATTTGCTACAATTTTAAGACCAATGTCATCAACTGCAGTTTTAGTTGCAGGAGCCTCATAAACTTTAATGTTATGTTCATCAATGAACTCTTTAACATCTTCAATATCAGTTGTTCCAGGATCTACAATTAAAGTACCATTATCCTTTAAATCAACAATATATTTGATTAAAGCCTCATTAGACATAGCTACTAAAATATCTGGGCTTTGAACTTTAGGATAATCGATTTCATCATCACTAATAACAACTTCACATTTAGAAGCTCCACCACGAGCTTCAGGACCATAGGATTGAGTTTGAACAGCTTCATTATTGTCAAAAAGTGATGCAGCTTTACCTACAATAATTCCAGCCATAATAACTCCTTGACCTCCAAATCCACCAATTCTTAATTCTTGTCTCATTTTATCAACCTCTATAAATCAGCCCTATATGCAGAATTAATAAGAGTTTTGTCTCCAGATAATCTTTCACTTAAATTTTGAATGTTATCAGTAAATTCTGCTTTTGTTTTATTTGCAAATTCTCCAACTACGATTTTTCCTTCTAAATCTTTTTCTTTCATTCTTTCTGCTTCAGATTTAAAGACAGTGTTTATTTTAATAGTAACTGCCATAGCTGTTGGAGTCCTTAACTTATTTTTACGACCATAATAAGTAGGACAAGGAGAAACAACTTCAATGAAACTGAATCCTTTATTTTTTAAACCAGTTTTAATAGAACCAACTAAATTTTCAATTTGTAAAGTGGTCCATCTTGCAGAATAAGTTGCACCAGCAGCTGCTACAAGTTCTGCTAATTTAAATGGAGAATCATCAGTACCATAAGGTGCAGTTGTTCCAAAACTACCTTTAGGAGAAGTAGGACTAATCTGACCACCAGTCATTCCATAAATATTATTGTTAACACAGATAACAGTTAAATTAATATTTCTTCTAGCTGCATGAATTAAATGGTTACCACCAATAGAAGCAGCATCCCCATCACCTGAGAAAACAACGACATTTAAATCAGGATTAGATACTTTTAAACCAGTTGCAAAACTTAAAGCTCTTCCATGAGTAGTATGAAGAGAATCGCAATCCATATAACCAGGAATTCTTGAAGAACATCCAATTCCAGAAACCATAGCTACACTATCAAAGTCCATTTCTGCTTTTTCCATACCTTTAATAAATGCATTCATGATAGTACCATTTCCACAACCTGGACAAAAGATATGGGGAAGCCTATCTTCCCTTAAATATGGCAAAAACTTATTTCCATAAGGATTACTATTTTCCATTTTAGTTTCCTCCTATTTCTTCAATTTTAGACAATATTTCATCAGGAGTAGGTAATAACCCTCCAATAATACCAATAAGATGAGTGTTAACTTTTGAATCTAATACTCTATCAACTTCATAATATATTTGGCCTAAGTTCATTTCTACAACAATTACATCGCTAGCATCACCAACTAACTCAGCAATTTGTTCATCAGGGAATGGCCATGGAGTATCAATTTTAATATAACCTACTTTTTTACCCTCTTCTTGTGCTTTTTTAACTGCAGTGATAACAGAACGAACTGGAGCACCATAAGATACTACAACAATATCTGCATCTTCACATCCTTCAGACACAACAGAACAGATTTTATCTTTGTTATTTAATATTTTGTCACATAAACGTTGAACAAGTTCTGTATGAGTTTCTGGAGAGTTAGTATCCGGATAACCTCTTTCATCATGAGTTAAACCAGTAACATGGATATTAAATCCTTCACCAAATGAAGGCATTGGATTTGTACCATTTTCAACATTTTTAAATGGTAAATAATTATCTTCTTTATTTGGCATTGTTCTTGGAACAATTTCAATATCATCCTCAATAACTATTTTTTCTCTCATGTGTCCAATTACTTCATCAGCCATGACAAATACAGGAGTTCTGTATTCTTCAGATAAATTAAAAGCTTTTATTGTGAAATCAAAGAATTCTTGAACACTTGATGGTGCTAAAGCAATAGGTTCATAATCCCCATGAGAACCCCAACGTGCTTGCATCATATCTGCTTGAGCAGCCATAGTTGGTTGACCAGTGGATGGGGAACCCCTTTGAACATTAACAATAACAATTGGAGTTTCAGTAATAAATGCATAACCAATATTTTCCTGCATTAAAGAGAAACCTGGACCAGAAGTAGCTGTCATTGATTTAGAACCACCCCAGGAACCTCCAATAATAGCTCCTGCAGATGCAATTTCATCTTCCATTTGAACAAAAGAACCACCAACAGTTGGAAGATCTTTAGCTAAATTTTCTGCAACTTCAGTTGAAGGAGTGATTGGATAACCTGCAAAAAATCTACAACCTGCTTTGATAGCACCTTTTGCACATGCTTCATTTCCTTGAACGAATAATTCTTCAACCATATTTTCAATCTCCTATCTTATTTTGCTTGTGAAAATTTAGGGTTGAAATTATAAGAATCCTCTTTAACCCACCAGTTTCCATCAACATCAACAGTAATTGCTTGGTCTGGACAAGAAACTTCACAGACTCCACAATTAGTACATCTATCTTCAAAGTTAACATAAGGTAATAAAACACCTTTTTTATTAGCTTCAGAAGGTATTGCATAAACATTTTTATAACATACATATACACAAAGATGACAACCTTTGCATAAATCTTCATCTACATGAATCATTATAATCTCCTAAATTTTACATGAATATTCATTAAAATATACTGTGTTATACTTATGTTATCAAACATTTAAATATGTTATCAAAAAATTAAACTAAATAAAAACAAATAAAAATTAAAGATTATTTATTTAAACAAAATTAATCTTAAACAAAAAAATAATAAATTTTCTAAAGCTCTAAAAAAAGATAAAAAATAAATTAATTAATAATTAATATAGAAAAACATGAAAAAGATTACAACACCAATAAGTGATGATGAAATAGCTAGTTTAAAAGTTGGAGACCAAATTTTAATAAGTGGAACCATGTATACTGGTCGTGATGCAATCCTCCCAAAACTTGCAGAACTAGCTAATGAAAAGAAATCTCCTGTTGATTTAAAAGGAATGGCAATAATGCATACTGCTGTAAGCAATGCAGGAATAGCTCCAACAACAAGCAATAAAGAAGAAATCGAATCAACAATTCCAGATTTATCAAAAAATGGTGTTAAAATTCATATTGGAAAAGGAAAATTATCCAAAAAAACAGCAGATAGTTTAAATAAAAACAATTCTATTTTTGTAGTTACCCCTCCAGTAGCTGCACTTTTAACAGATAAAGTTCTTGAAAAAAAGTGTGTTGCCTTTGAAAATGAAGGCATAGAAGCTATGTTTCAGTTAAAAGTAGAAAATATTCCTGGAATAGTAGCAATAGCTAATGGAAAAAGTATTTAATAAAAAAAGTGTTTAGAAGAAGAATTATTCTTCGTCTTCTTCACTGTCAGCTTCGATGTCTTTTTTCTCAAAAGCATCAACGAAGTTAACTTTATCAAAGTCCATATTGGACCAGATATCTTTTGCAATAGCAAATCTAGCAAAAGTAATGTCCATGTAAGGTTTTTGATCGAATTTTGCAATTTCATCTAATTGGATGTTTACAACATTACCATCAATATCAATTACAGTTTTATCAAGATCCATGTTTGGAGATGGGTAATGTAACTCAATCATACTTTTAATTTTTTCTTCATCATCTTCAATTACTTCTACTACTTCTACATCGTAAACTAAGTCTTTACCAGCTAATTCATGGTTGAAGTCTACTTTTACTCTTCCACCATTTACAGTTAAAATTTTACCAGTTTGACCGTTGGAACTAATTTGCATACCTGGTACTGGAGTCATACCTTGTTTTTTGAATTCTTTCATTGGGATTAATTGAATTAAACCAGCATTTCTTTTACCGAATGCATTTTCACTTTCAATTTCAATAGTTTTAGAATCTCCAGCTTCAAGACCTTCAATAGCTTCTTCAATAGCTGGTAATACATGGTTTCCACCTACAACAATTGGGATTGCTTTGTAGGTTTTTTCTTCAACATAAATACCTGCATCTTTAGCTACATCTTCATAAGTAGTGTCAAATACATCATCATTTTCTTTAATTTTACCAGTAAAGTTTAATCTTACAAAATCACCGTTTTCAATAGCCATAATTATCTCTCCTATAATAAATTTAAAAATAAAATTTGATTAATAAAAGTTATGTTAATAATCTAACATTTAATAATTTTATATAATACTCTTTATTAATGTTTTGATTAAAAATAAAAAAAAGAAAAGAAGCAGAAGGATTATTCCATTGCCTCTAATTTTTCTGGGATATATGTATCAACAACATATTCAAGCCCATATTTTGAGAAAGATTGCTGTTCTGCTTTCTTACCTATTTTTAACATTTTCTTAATCTCAGTTTGCCAGAAATCACTTTTATACCTTGGATCTTTAGCTAGCTCTTTTAATCTCATTACATCAACATCTTTAAGATTATCAGTAGGTAAATCATAGTTAATAATATCACTAGCTGTTACACCCATAAATTTAGCATCTGGAGTAGCTAAATCGTGATTTACATGAGCTAATTTTGCACTACCAGAAATAATAACCTGTGCAATGTGAAATCCCCATGGGTCTCCGTCGTTACAGATATAAACAGGCAATTTTAATTCTTCATTAACCCTTTTAATAAACCTTCTTGTAGCACGAGCAGCTTGTCCTTTAAGCCCTACAATTAAGGTGTTAAATCTATCATATGCTTTTTCCTGAACCATCCTATGGAACATCCCCATAGTTTCCACAGCTATTACCCTATCAACATTATGATCTAAAAATTCAACTTGATCAATAGTTGGTGAAATAGTATAACCAGATTTTCCAGCTTTTAAAGCATTAATTTCAACATCATCATCTTTTAATGTAATGTCACCATATACAGATGCACCATCTTCCTCAGGCATTAATCCTAAGTCTTCCCTTGTAGTTCCAAGAGTTACTTCTAAGTCTTCACCTACAATGTTAGATTCTTGCTGTGTTTTAAAGCTTATACCCCATCCTTCAGAAACATAGTACATTTCCCTGATAGTAGCTGTTTTTTCTCTTTGAACTAAATCTTTACAGAAATTAGCAACATAAACCATTTGACCTAATTTTCTAATTTGTTTTACATTTCCAAGAGATCTTTTACCATATCTGTCCCCTAAAACATAGTATCTTTTTGCATTATCATAAACAATGTTTGAGGTACCTCTGGAAGGAACTTTAACAGCAGGAACTTTCTGTTTTTGAACATCTTCAATAATTTCCTGACCTAATGCTTTTAATTTATTGTAGGTATATTCTTTTCTAAGCTCTTTATGTGATTTGTTTCCTTGTTTAACTTCATCAGCCATCTAATCACCTACTCTTCCTCATCAATTTCTAAATCATCAAAGTCTTTACTACTATTTAAACTACTATTTTCTTCATCTACAGCATATCCAAACTCATCAAGTTCTTCCATGATAAGTGCATCTTCTTCCTCTTCAACCTCTTCCTCTTCAACTTTTTCACCAAGTAACTCTGCAAGAGCCCTTTTAGTTACTTTAGCTAGTACTTGAGTATATTCAGGTACAGAAGTTTCTCCTAATTTAGCAGATTCTTCAATAATAACTGGAAGTAAGTCTTCAAATACTTTTGAACGCATTGCTTTTTCTTTAGCTGCTTTTTTAGATCTGAGGTGTTTTTGAAGCTTACGAGCTAATTTCATAGTAGATTGTCTAATTTCATGTACAATTTCAGGTTCTGGAGAAATACTTTGTTTACCTGTTGACAAGTATGGAACCTGAGTAGAAATTAAATTAACAAATAAAGTTAATGGAGTGTTGTCTAAATCTTTTAATCCATAACGTTTCCAATCAATACTTTTTAAAGCTTCTGTAATAGCACAACTTCCTTGATCGAAAGTTAAAGGTACTCTATTTGCAAATCTCATAATTTCAGATTTTCTTTGTTCATTTACAATCCTACCTGCATCTCCACCATAAGCAATACCTGCTTCAACAATAAAAGATACTCCTCCTTTATAGGTTACAGGTTTTCTAGTGAGAGTAGCTACAAATTCCGGCTTAAGGATTTGTTTCATACCTTTTTCAATCTGTTCAGAACCAATAGGGATAAGTCCATTAGATGGTGGTGCCATAAATTTCATTTTTTGGAATGCATCAACAATAGCTTCAGCTTCAGCCCATTTCATATCTTTAGGACGTTTGTTCATGTCTATTCCAGTCATCTCTTCAATTTCACCAACTCTTTTATTGGACATTCTTGAAAGAGAAGTTGTTAACATACTTTTATATCTTCTTTTATCAGTATGTTTAGCCATGAATAAAATATCATCGGCACTTACACCTTTAGGGTGTGGTAAAACTTCTTTTGGAAGAACCGGAACAATTTCTGCTGCTCTTTTAAAGATATACTTATGTCCTGAAGGATCTCTAAAAGTAATTTTTGCATGAGGGTTTGCAATCATGGTTCTTCTAATATATTCAAAAGCACCCTGTTCTGAAAGGGAATAAGAAACATCTTTAAAGTGTAATTGGATGCAAACACCAGTATGTTCAGGTTTAATGTACTCTTTTTCCATTAACATACCTTTGTTTTTCTTAACATCCATCTTAAATTTCATGTTAACTCCTTTAAGCTCACCATTTTCTTCGTAACATGAAATTACACGAGCAGGTTCACCAGTAGTCATCTGTGAAAGAAGTACACAACCACTACAACCTAAACCTTGTTGTCCTCTAGATTGGATGTTTCTAAATTTAGATCCTGCAAACATTGTACAGTATACTTTCATTATATAATCTTCAGGGATTCCAGGCCCATTATCTGAGTGAGTTAAAATATAATGTTCTTTATCCACTCTTTTTAAATCAATGTTTATTTCAGGTAAAATACCAGCTTCTTCAGCTGCATCAAAACTGTTTGTAATTAACTCGTGAAAAACAATAGTCAATGAACGGATTTTACCAGTGAAACCTAACATCTGCTTATTTTTCCTAAAAAACTCTGACGGGGTTAATTCATTAAAATTTTCATCAAAGAGTTCTGTTGCATTTTGAGACAAAGTTTTCCTCCTCAATAATTCAGTTAAATTAAAATTTTTAAATTAAAGCTATTTAAATAAAATCCCAGAGCAAATGGTAAGTAATCATACCTTAAGTTATCTAGAATTTACTAAGAATTAAATAAAAGCATAATTTAAAATCAATATGAATAATCAATTATTTAATTAAAATAACTGTATTTTCATTAACATATGTATATATGCCTAACAAAGTATATAATAGTTTTCTATTTTTGAAAGTTTAAAATTTGAAAATAAAAAAAAAGTTAAGGATTATTGGAAATCCTCTTCATTAAAGTCAATTCCATCTTTAAATTCAATTTTATCATCATGAATTCCAACAATAGATTTGAACTCTTTAAGTTTTAATTCGTTTTGTTTTTGTTCTAAAAATCCATAAACAGATTTATGTCTAGAACCTTTTATTATCATTTCAATAGCTTCTTTAGCTATCATAATATTGTCAATATGACCAATCAATGAAACAGTTTTACCATAAACTGCCATATCAACTTCCGCCATTTCCATGATAATTTCCCTTGTTTTACCATCTTTTCCAATGATTCTACCCTTATATCTGGCTAATGCATTTTTAGATTTGCCAATAAGTAATGGAAGTTTAATAATTTCTAAATAAACATCATCATCCACTAATTTCAATGCAATTTCTGGATTAAAACCACGACCAATAGCTTTAACAATGTGATTTGCATTCCAAACTCCTAAAGGATCTTCCATATCTTCTCTTGGAGAAATATCAACTGCACCATCATCACTGTTAATATCTATGTAGGTTCCAGTTGCTTTTTCAATAGTTTTTTTAACTTCCCCTTTACTTCCAATTAATGCTCCAACTCTTTTTTGAGGAATTTTAATATATTCTGTTCCCGGCATGTTTTACACCTTCAATTTAATTAAACTAATATATTATAAAAATTTTGGTGAAATATACTCATAAACTTCATCATAAGAAGTGTTAACACCTAATTTTTTATATTCATTAACTAAAGTCTTTATATCTCGCTCTAATAATTCTTTTGCAATAGGATTATCTAAAACTACTGATTGTGAAACATCAATAATTACAGGAGTCTCATCTTTGTTAAGAATGTTGAAATTAGACAAATCTCCATGAACCAATCTTGCTTCATTAACAAATAGTTTTACCTGTGCCAATAATTTATTAAAGAAATCCTCTGGATTTTCAGGTGTTTGATTTTTCACTGTTTGAGCAGGATTTCCTAATTCATCACCAATAAATTCAATTAAGAGAACATTATTTGCACTAGTAATAGGTTTAGGCACTGTAACACCTGCAGAATACAATCTTTTAAGATTTTTAAATTCTTTCATAACCCAAGCGTAAATAGTTTGCCTTTTATTTTTAGATTTGATATTGAATCTAGGATCCCCATCAATATAATAATTCATTTTTTTAAAATCAGAAGTAGCTATTCTATAAATTTTAACAGCCACAATAGAATTATCTTTTGTGATTCCTTTTAAAACATTTGCTTCTTTTCCAGTGCTAATAGCTCCATTAAGGACATCCACATATCCCTGGTTAGCCAATTTATATAATGTTTCTAAAGTGATTTTGTCAAAAATTTCACTGCCTACTTTTCTGTCTTCATCACTTTTAATTCTTTTTCGTGAAATTAATTTTTGAACCTTTTCATCAGCTTTAGCAATTTTAGAATCCATTACAATCAATTAAAAAAATATTTTTTGAAATTAATAAAAAAAGAAGAGAGAAAGATTACATTTTTAAATAACCTTTTCTTTCGAGCCAGTTTGATTCAGTTTTTGTGTATCTCCAAATAACATCTGCTTTTTCATCAGCTTGGAAATCCCATGGCTTAACTAGAATTACATCTCCTTCACGAATCCATATACGTTTTTTCATTTTACCTGGAATCCTAGTCATTCTTAAATTTCCATCAGCACATCTTACTTTTAATTTACCATGACCCATAATTTGTTCTACAACACCTGGAATTTCGCCTTTTTTAGGTGTTCTTACTCTCCTATACTCTTGTTGATTATTATCTGGTTTTGACAAATACTCTCCTCCTAATTTTAAAATATACCCAATTAGAAATTATTCGAATATAATTATAATAAAAAGTTTTCTATAGTATCTTTTATATTAATTATATATTAAGTTTTTTTATAATATAAACATAATTACTATTAATAATATTATTCATATTATTATAAGAGGAATATAAATGGGAACTGAATTTTTAAAAATAAAAGAATCTGAGGAAGCCAAAGAAATTATAAGCGAACTATATGAAAAATACTACACTCCTCAAAGTGAAGAGATAGATATTAGTGATGCATATAATAGAGTGATTTTCGAAGATGTTTATAGCCAAATTGATTTTCCACCTTTTGATAAAGCTTTAAAAGATGGGTTTGCTATAAAATCCGAAGATAGCTTTGGTGCATCTGAAGAAATGCCAAAAACATTAGAAGTTATTGATTTTCTAGAAGCAGGATCTATAACTGAAAAAGAAGTGGAAAATGGAAAAGCTATTGAAATCAGTACTGGCGCTGCAATGCCAAAAGGTGCAGATGCTGTTGTAATGGTAGAATACTGTGAAAAAGGAGAAAATGAAGTAAACATTTTAAAAAGTGCAACACCAGGACTTGAAGTAGCTAAAAAAGGTTCTGATACTGAAAAAGGAAAATTAATCCTTAAAAAAGGAGATGTTTTAACCCCTGGAAGAATTGGAGTTCTCCTATCACAAGGATTTGAAACAGTTAAAGTTTACAAAAAACCAACAGTTGGAGTCATATCCAGTGGAAATGAATTAATAAACCCTGGTGAAGAATTAACTTATGGTAAAATTTATGATGTTAATGGAAACATGATTAAAAGTGACTTAACATCAGCAGGAGCTGAATCTAAATTCTTAGGAATTATGAAAGATGATTACGATGAAGTGAAAACCACAGTTCAAAATGGTTTAGAAGAATGTGATGTATTAATCTGTTCAGGCGGAACTTCTGCAGGCCTTGGAGACATGATAAAACATGTAATTGATGAATTAGGAGAAGTACATGTTCATGGAATCTCAATACAACCAGGAAAACCAACAATTGTTGGAATTATTGATGATAAATTTATAATAGGGCTTCCGGGAAATCCAGTTTCTGCAATAATGATATTTGATGTCTTTGTAAAACCAATCGTAGCAAAATTAGCTGGACGTAGCTATGAATTTGAGAAAAAAGTTATTAAAGGACAATTAACAAAAAGAATACATTCACCAGTTGGAAGAATGCAATACCAATTAGTTAAAATTGATGGTGAAAATATTGAACCCATCTTTAAAGATTCAGGAGCAATATTCTCTCTTTCAACAGCAGATGGATATGTTAAAGTTCCAAAATCTGTTGAACTTATAGATGCTGGAGAAGAAGTTGAAGCATATTTATTCAATTAAATACAGGTGAAATAATGGATTTTGAATGTAAAAAAGTACCTGATCAAAAATTAGCAGTTATCAACTACAAAGGACCAATAACCGACATGGATGTTTTAGTTTCTAAATTGTTAGGTTGGGCAGAAAGTGAAGAAATAAAAATAGAAAGTGAACCATTTATTATTTATTATTCTCCAAGACATAGCGTCAATGAAGGAGATGCAGTATATGATGTGGGAATTGTAATAGATAGTGAAGAAGAACCTGAAAGAAATGATTTAATAAGAGTTGTAGACTTATTTGAGCATGAAGTATTAAGTGCACTTCATAAAGGTTCAACAGACAATATTTTAGAAACCTATGAAAAAGTAGTTGAATACTCCCAAGAGAATAACTACGATATTATCGGTTCTCCAAAAGAGATATTGCATAAAAGTTTATACAATTGTGATGATGAATCTGAATACATCACTGAAATTCAGTTACCTATTATAAAAATGTGAAAATAAAAGGGGTTTAATCAATGCCAAGACGAGAAGATCCCAATAAAGAAACCATAGATAGACTTTCTAAAAAGACTAATTTGAATATAGTTAAATCTAGGACATCTTATGAAAAACAACTAGAAAAAATAGATGTTGAAATTGAATCTTTATCTAAAAGACAATTAGAAGGATTTGATGAAAAAACAGAATTATATTCAAAATATCTAAACATTGGCAAAACAGATTATACAATCGATAGATTAAGAGAAAAATTAAGAAAAATATAAGATTTAATCTTTATATTTTTCAACTATTTCTTTAAATGCATTGGCAATATAATCTCTTTGAGATTCAGTCATGCCATAAGTACTGCATTTAAACCATTCAGTTTGTCCTCTTTTTATACCCACAATATGCTTATTTTTAAGTTCCTCATACAAATAGAAACCTTTTCTAGGGTGTTTTTTAGCTATTTCATTTAATATTGGTGTATCAAACCTAACTAAATCATGTTCTGTTGGTGTTACACCTATTTGGGTAATGCCTTCAATTTCTGTAAGATTATCAACAAATTTTCTAGTTAAAGCTAATTCTTCATCCCATTTATTAACTCTTTCAACAACTGCTGGAAAAGATGCCATTAAAGTAACAATAGGAGCACCTCTAGAAGTACATCCCAATAGTTCAACTTCTTTGTTGGCATGTGTTTTGGAACGAGCAAGCAAGTCTTCTGCAAATTCTTCTTTTATTCCTAAAACACCAATAGGCCCGGAAGCACTCATACTTTTATGTCCACTACCTACTACAAAATCAATATCCCATTCATTTGCTTTAATAGGAAGTCTGCCCATACCATATGCTGAATTTAAAAGAGAAATTACACCCAATTTTTTACATAATTTACCAAAGCCTTTAGCATCAGTAAGGTTTCCATAATCCCCATCAACATGAGTTAATAATGCTAGTTTAATTTCTCCAACCTCATCAATGGCATTTTCCAAGGTTTCCCTGTAAGCATCCATTGTAATTTCTGCTCTTGAATCCCCAGAATTAGGAACTTTGATTACATTTACACCTGCTCTTTCAGCTGCTAAATAGCTAGTGTAATGTGCATTCCCATCAACAACAATAGTATCTCCAGGTTCACAGATCTTATTAATTACAGTGTATTTTCCTTCACGCGCCCCATGAGTTGTTCTTACATAATCTGCATCAATAAATTTTGCTAAATCTTCAAGAAACATCTCAATTCCAGGTTTGTTTACTTCATCTAACCTTCCTGCACAGTAGTCACATACACTGTAACCATCCCCAAATTCAAATAATGCTTCTCTAGCTTCAGGAGTTAAAAGTCCTGCTCTTTGAAGAGGATTTAAATTTAAATTTTCTCTTTCCATTGTTCTTGTTAATTTATAATCATGACATTCCATTTTTACACCTACTCTTGACCAACCACTCTTAAATTATGAACTAAAATTTGTGGAATTATGAATGAACCATATTGTTTAATTTCAGAATTGACTTTTTCACAATCTTTTAATAATTCAAATATGTTACCAGAAATCATAGCTTTTTTAATAGGAGAACCAATATCCCCATTTGATATTTCAAATGCATTACTTACCTCAACAGAGAAATCTCCTGAAATTGGGTTTGCAGTATGGGCTCCTAAAACACTGGTAGCTAAAATACCATTAGCCATATCACTTATTTCTACAGAATCTTTAAAATCAAATATTAAATTAGATGGGGAAACACTAGGAGTTCCAGAAAATGAACCTCTATATCCATTAGCTGTACTTTCACAACCTTCTTTATTAGCTGTGTAAATATCATATAAAAATGATTTTAAAATACCTTTTTCAACAAGAGATGTTCTACAAGACACAGTACCTTCACCATCAGTATTAGAAGAACCTAAAGCACCTTCCAAAGAATTATCATCAATAATAGAAAGATTAGGACTTACAATTTCAGTGTTTAACTTACCTTGCAAAATAGATCTTCCCCTTTGAACATTTTCAGCAGAGAATGCTGAAATAAAAGTTGAAAGTAAACCAACAGCAGCATGATAATCTAAAATCACATCTTTATTAGCAGTTTCAATATGTTTACCACCAACAGAATCCTTAGCAAGCTTGCAAACATCTTCAGCTAACTTGTCACCATCAATGTTAAAGGTTCTTGAATATTTAGAATCATAAGCTGTAGATACTCCTTCACCATCTTCAACATTAACAGACAATCCTACACCATACCCAGTTCCTTTATTTGAAACAGATACTCCATTTGAGTTTAATATAACATCTTCATATTTTGATGCTGAAAAACCAGAAGAAGTTACTTCACATCCACTATCTAAAGCAGTGTTTATAACACTTTTCAAATAGTCAATTGCTTCTTCAAGAGATAAATCATCATATTTTTTATCAACAAGACCATTAATTTCCTTTACTTTACCAGGTTGTGAAAATGCAAAGTTTTCATCTGATTTAGTTAATTTAGTATTATCAATAGCTTGATTAATAGTTTGAGTAATTTTATTTAAATCAGAGGTAAATGCAAATCCTACTTTATTATCCTTTATAACACGTATTCCTAATCCTTTACTAATTTCATCCTTTGCAAAGTTTAAGTTATCCATTTTAGAATCAAGACTTATACTATTAGACTGTGATATAAATATTTCATATTCATCACAAAGTTTAGATACTTCCTTTTTTACATCTTCAGCTAATTCTAATAACATTTTTACCCCTTATTTAAAACAAATTTTTCAACAGCTTCTTTAACTCCATCACCATATGGTTTTTCGCAGACATAATCACTAATCTCTTTTAGTTCATCTTCTGCATTTGAAACAGCTACTTTAAGACCAGCTACTTTAAGAAAATCTTCATCATTCTCACTGTCACCAATAGCCATTACATGATTAATATCAATATTAGTTTCTTCACATAAAAATTTTAAAGAAGAACCTTTGTTCACTCTAATATCAGTAATATGAATTGCAAAGCCACTATCATAAATTTCAATTTTATCTAAATCTTCAAAATCTTTAAGAGCATCTAAAATAATTTGCTTATCAATAGTTTTGTAAAATACTGTTTCACTCTCCCGATACTCTTCATCAGAAGATAATGATGAATCTAATTTAGCTCCTAATTTATTATAAAGATGATCAACAGCCTTACTAACATACTCTTTTGAAACTAACTTTTTAACTCTATCATTGTTATAAGACTCTTTAAAAACTACACCACCATTTTCAGCTACTACACCACCACTACAACCAATCAGCACTGCAGTTGCATAAGCATAGTTAACAACATTGCCAGTAACTATAATTACAGGAACATTATTCTCTTCTGCAAGTCTTAAAGCATCAATAGAAGATTTACAAAGCCTTCTTGTATAATCAGTTATTGTTCCATCAATATCAACAGCTATTGCTTCAATTTTAACCATATTTACCATCTATCTTTTAGCATATCTATGAGCAATATTACAGGTTCCTTCTTTACTTACCATACATGCTCCAATTGGATGTAAAGGATTACATTCATTTCCAAATAATTTACAATCTTCTGGTCTTGCCATTCCTCTTAAAATAGGACCACAGATACATCCTTTTGGTGCTTCTGTTACATCTTTAACTTCAATATCATATTTCTCACGAGCATTATATTGGCTGAATTCATCCTTAATATCTAAAACAGAGTTAGGTATTTTAGGAAAACCTCTCCATTCCCTGCTTTCAACTTGGAATACTTCTTTAATAGCTTCCTGAGCAATTATATTACCCTCTTCACGAACAGCCCTATGATACTCATTATCAATTTTAGGAGTTCCATTTTTAACTTGACGTAAAATCATGTAAACAGACATTAAAATATCTAATGGGTTGAAACCTGCAACTGCTTGAGGAATGTTGTAATCAGTTGAAAAATACTTGAAAGGTTCAGTTCCAATAATTGTACAAACATGCCCCGGTTCAATTAAAGCATTTAAATTTGTTTGACCAGAATTTATTAAAAAATCAATAGCTGGAGGAATTAATCTATGACATGAAAGTACTGAGAAGTTTTCAGGAGGTTCATTTAATATCTCTGCAGCAGTTGTTGGTGCAGTTGTTTCAAATCCAGCAGCCATAAATACAACATCATTATCTTCTTTTTCAGCTATTTCAATTGCCTTGTTAATACCGTAAACTACCCTAACATCTCCACCTTCAGCTTTTGCATCAGCTAAAGAACTATTTGAACCTGGTACTCTTAACATGTCTCCAAAAGTTGTTATAGTAACTCCTTTTTCTACTAATTCAAGACATTCATCAATTTCACGTGATGGTACAACACAAACAGGACAACCAGGACCTGCAACAATTTCTACTTCCTTAGGTAAGAGAGTTCTAATCCCATTTTCCATGATTGTATGTTCATGAGATCCACAAACGTGCATTATTTTTATAGGAGTAGCTAATTCTTTAATTCTTTTAATTAGCTCTTTTGACATATTCATCATTATTTAACACCAGCATATATTTCAATAAACTTATTATATTATATTTAATATATTATTAATGTATAATTAAAAAATTTTGTTAATTTATATAGGGATAAATATGTTTAATAATAATAAAATTTTGGTTGTTATTCCAGCAAGGGGAGGATCCAAAGGAATCCCCCGTAAGAATATTAGATTATTAGGTGAAAAACCATTGATTTCTTATGCCATAAATACTGCTAAATCCTCACAATATGTTGATGATGTAGTTATTACAACTGAAGATCCTGCAATAGCTACAATGGCAGAGAAATTCGGATGTTCTACACTTAAAAGGCCTGTTGAATTATCTGGTGATGAAGTGCCATTAGACCCCGTTATTTATGATGCCGTAATTCAAAAAGAAAAACAGGCATTTGATGAGTATGATTTAATTGTAACACTTCAACCAACTTCCCCACTTCTAAAAACAGCTACACTAGATGCAGCTATTGAGAAATTTAGAGATTTTGATGTTCACACTGTTGTATCTGTTGTTGATGATAGACACCTACGTTGGGGATATGATGAAGCAAACCAACGCTATTTCCCCCTTTATCGTGAAAGAGTTAATAGACAATACCTCCCTAAAAGTTATAAAGAAACTGGAAGTTTGTTAATTACTAGAAGAGGTTATCTAACTGAAGAATCCCGTTTTGGTGAAAATATTGATATTATTGAAACTTCTACAGAAGAAAGTATCGATATTGACACATACCAAGATTGGTGGATTGCTGAAAATTATTTAAACAAAAGAAAAATAGCTATTGTTGTAAATGCCTATGATGAGATTGGAACTGGCCATATCTACAGGTGCCTTTCCATAGCTTCCAAACTTGTTTTTGATGATGTGGTATTTATTTTAAATAAAGAACACCAACTTGGAATAGACATTGTAAAATCATATAATTATCCTTATATAGTCCACGATGACAAAGACGAAATCTATGAAACATTAAATAAAATAAACCCACATATTGTTATAAATGATATTTTAGATACTTCTTTAGAATATATAACAAAATTAAAAGAAGCAGGGTATTTTGTTATTAACTTTGAAGATTTAGGAGAAGGTATTCAAGCAGCCGATTTAGTATTTGATGCATTATACGAACATAACTTAGATATCCCTAATGTTCATGTTGGACGTGAATACTACATATTAAAAGATGAATTCTTCTTCCAAAATAGAAAAATCATCACCACTGATATAAACAATGTATTGATTACATTTGGAGGAACTGATCCAAACAATTTAACTGAAAAAGCATTGCAAGCAGTTATACATTCAGGATATGATAAAACAATTACAGTGATTTTAGGAATGGGTTATCCAAATAAACAGGAATTAATTGATAAATACTCTGTTTTTAACAACATCATAATCTATGAAAATGTGAATAATATGAGTGAACACATGTTTAAAGCAGACATTATTCTTACTTCTGCAGGAAGAACCATGTATGAGGTTTGCTCAATTGGAGTTCCATGCATCTGTCTTTGTCAAAATGAACGTGAACAGACACATGTATTTGGAAACCATCAAAATGGATTTATGAATTTAGGATTAGGAAGAGATTTATCTGTTGAAGATATTTCTAAAGAATTTAGTAATTTAGTTGAAGATTACGACCTTAGAACTTACATGAATCAAAGGATGCTATCAATAGATCTAAGACATGGATTTGAAAATATCCAATTAATTATCAAAACAGCTTACAGTCAATTTGAAAGAAGGAATGATAATAATGAATATCTTCAATAAAAGACCTTTTTTAATAGGTGAAATTGGAGTAAATTTTTATGATATAGCTAAAAAAGAGAATATTACTCCAATGGATGCTGCTAAATTAATGATTAAAGAAGCAAAAAATGCAGGCATTGATGCAGTTAAATTTCAAACATATAAAGCAGAAAAAATTGCATCTAAAAATTCCCCCGCTTACTGGGATTTAGATGAAGAACCTACCACAAGTCAATTCGAGCTATTTAAAAAATTTGACACCTTTGGTCCAGAAGAATACAGAGAACTAGCTGAATACTGCAGAGAAATTGGAATAATGTTTTTATCAACTCCCTTTGATTTTGAAGCTATTGACTTCTTAGATGATTTAATGGATGTTTATAAAATCTCTTCATCTGACTTAACAAATATTCCATTTATTAAAGCAATAGCATTGAAAAATAAACCAATTATCCTTTCTACTGGGGCATCTACACTAAAAGAAATAAAAGAAGCAGTGAATGCAATTGAAGAAGTAAGTAATGTAGATATTGGATTAATGCATTGTGTCCTATCCTATCCAACAAAGGACGAAGATGCTAACCTTTTAATGATAAAAGATATTAAAGAACAATTTGAAGGTTATGACATTGGTTATTCAGATCATACAAAACCTGATGATAAAATGTTAATTCTTACAACTGCTTACCTTTATGGTGCAAACATTATAGAAAAACACTTCACATTAGATAAAACATTAACTGGAAATGATCATTACCATGCAATGGATGTAGAAGATGTTAAAACATTTAATGAAAATATTGAGCTAATCAACAAAATCAAAGGTAAAAAAGTAAAACAACCATTAGTCTGTGAGTCATTATCTAGAAAAGAAGCTAGAAGGTCTATTGTTGCATCTAAGGACATCAAAAAAGGAGAAGAAATAACAAAAGACAATATTACCTTTAAAAGACCAGGAACTGGAATATCACCTTCAAAAGTAGATGAAATTATAGGTATGACTGCAAATGAAGACATTACTGAAGATACTCTTTTAACTTATGAAATGCTTGAATAAATGGTGTTTTAATGGCTGATAATGTAAAAGATATTTGTAATATTTTCTTTGACTTAGAAGATAAATACAAATTAAACTTTCTGGAAATTCAAGATACTTATCCTTGGCAGTTAATAAGAATTTTTCTTTATTATCATATTACTGGAAAGAAGAAACTTTTTGGATCAGCACAGCAGCAAAGCCTTTCATTATTTGATAAAATCAAATCATTTATGCCATTTATTAAAAACAGTATACTTTATAATCCATTTAAAGGAAATGAAGAGAAAGAAATTCTTATTTTTGACCATCCTAGAAAAACTTTGTTTCAAAATGAATATAAAGATATTTATAGCTATTTTTTAGTCGATTTATTAAAAGGAAAATATTCTTTTGAGGTAATGGAGTCTCCATATCTAAATAAACACTATGCAAAACATGAAGATTACATAAAATACACTGATAGAATTCAATTAGGTTCTTATGCATATAAAAAAAGAAATAAAATTAATTATAGTGAAAAAGAAATAGCTATCATTTCAAAAATTCAAGAAGAACTTGAAAACAGATTCAATTTAAAGCTAGACTTATTTACAATTATAACAAACCATATTTTAAACTACAAATATGATTATAAAAAATATAAAGAGTTATTTGAAAAAAGAAAACCGAAAATGATATTTGTAGTAGTTGCTTATGAAAATAAAGCTATGGTCTCTGCTGCAAAAGACTTAGGCATAGAAGTTATTGAATTACAGCATGGAACTATAAGCGATTATCATTTAGGATATAGTTATCCTGAAAAAACAAGGACATTCAATGGAAAAGTTAAAGAGATTGCATATTACCCTGATAAAATACTTACTTTCGGAGATTATTGGATAAATAATGAAGTCTCCCCTATAGAATCTGAGAATATAATTCCAATTGGATTTCCATATTTTGAAGCTCAATCAAAGGAATTCATGAATAAAAATAATAAAAAAAATAAAATAATTTTCATATCTCAGGGAGTAATTGGAAAATACATGTCAGAAATAGCTTACGATGCTGCTATTAAGTTAAAAGACTATGAAATAACCTATAAATTACATCCTGGAGAATATATGACATGGAGAGAAAATTATGATGTTTTAAACAAAGCATCTGAACTTGATAACTTCAAAGTCGTTGACAACAATAATATTCCACTATACCAAATGTTTTCAGAGTCAGAAATCCAAGTTGGAGCATTTTCTACTGCAATATACGAAGGATTGATGTTTAACTGCAAAACATTTATTTTGGATTTACCAGGAGTGGAATATCTTGAAGATCTCATAGAAAAAGGATATGTTTGTAAGGTAACAACTGGTGATGAACTAGTAGAAAACTTAAAAACTTTTAAACCAACAAAATATGATAAAAATTTCTTCTTTAAGGATTTAGATGAAGAATCATTAAATAAATTGGTGAAAAAATGAATGAATATGTTCAATTCATTAAGAGAATAGGAATTGTTGGAATAGCCAACATCTTAATTTCACTTAGTGGACTTATTTTCATTCCCATAATTACAAAGAATTTTTCAACAGCAGAGTATGGTATTTGGGCACAGGTAAACACATTAATCGCATTAGTCCCAAATATCGTGAATTTAGGCCTACCTTACACAATGGTACGGTTTTTAGCTTCTGAAAGAGATAAATCCAAAATACGAGAATCATTTTATTCAATGATGCTTGTAGTGCTTTTATCTACCATCATAATGGCATTAGCATTTATCATATTCGCACATCAAATAGCTGGATCTTTATTTGAAGGAAATATGCAAATAATGTATATAGTTATAATAATATCATTCTTAGCTTGTATAAATTTAATGTTTTTAAGCTATTTCAGAACTTTCCAGAGAATTAAACATTACAGCCTATTCTTAGTTCTACAAACATATATCGGTGTTGGAGTAAGTATCCTATTAACTGCCCTTAATCAACCTATAGAAATGGTGGTTTTAGGTTTATTAACCGGTTATTTGGCAGTGCTCATTATCATGGGATCTTTAATTGTGAAGTACTTAGGTTTAAACTTTAAAATAAAGAAATTAACTGAAGAACTTAAATTTGCAATACCTACAGTACCAAGCAATGTTTCATCATGGGTTGTTGACTCAAGTGACAAATTTGTAATTGGTATTATCTTAGGTGCAAGTGCAGTTGGTTGCTATTCACCAGGGTATGCATTAGGAAGCATTCTTTTAATGTTTTTATCCCCATTTGCTATTCTTCTACCTGCAGTTCTTCCACAGTATTATGATTCTGGAAATATGCAGAAAGTAGATACTTTTTTAAGATATTCTCTTAAGTATTATCTTGTATTTACAATTCCTGCAGCTGTTGGAATGTCAATCCTTTCAAAACCATTATTATTAGTCCTAACAACAGATGTTATTGCAGCACAAGGATATCTTGTAACCCCTGCAGTAGCATTAGGTGCCTTATTTATGGGGGTTTATGGAATTACAAATAATATTTTAATTTTAGAGAAAAAAACCAATATTTTAGGACATTTATGGACAGGAGTAGCTATTTTAAACATTATTTTAAATATAATTATGGTTCCATATCTAGGAATATTTGGTGCAAGTATTGCAACTCTTATCTGTTATATTATGGCATTTGCTGTAACTGTTTACCATAGCAGAAAATATGCAAAACTTCCTTTTGATTATAAAGCAATAGCTAAAATAATAGTGGCCTCTGTAATAATGGGAATCTTTGTAGAAATAGCTCATCCAACAGGCCTTGTCAACATTATAATAGTTGTTGCAGTAGCTGTTGTTATTTACTTTGCAGTTTTATTCTTAATAAAAGGAATAAATAAAAAAGAAATAGACCTATTTAAAGAAATGGTTTAATAAAATTAGTGAAATTTACCTTCTCTTTTTAATTTTTCATAGTGATTAATATCGCGATATTTGAAAACTTTAGCAGGATGCCCCCCAGCTATTGCATATTTTGGTATATCCTTAACAACAACACTTCCTGCCTGTATAATAGCTCCTTCCCCAATTGTAACACCCGGTAAAATAATAACCCTATTTCCTAACCATACATTTTCCTCAATAACAACATCTTTAGAGATTATAGTATCATCATAAGGTATTGCATTACCAAAATCATAATTATGAATACTTGAGATAATCATACATTCAATTCCAGAGTGAAAATTATCTTTAATTGTGATATTTCCACTACCTTGAATTTTCATACCATTAAAGTTAATATTGTTACCTAAACTAGTTTTGGAAGTAACATAACTAGAACCATTAACTTTTAAATTGTCTCCACAAGATTTAGCTATTCTTCTTACTTTAAATGAATATATTTTTCTTTTAAGATTTTGAATAGAACTACTTATTGAAGGCATAATAACACCTTAAAAAATAAAAAAAAAGTTAAAATTCTGTAGAACAATCTGCAGAATATTTACTTATTAAAACAGCACATTTATCAATAGTTTCAGGATCAAGTTTAATTGTACCATATTTAATTTTGTGTAATAACTCATCAATGAATAAATCCTCATCAGTTAAAGGAGTGTTTATAACCACCACTTCATTATTAACAAAACCCACTAATGGCTCAACAAAACAATTTTTAATACCATTTAAACTAAGGAAGTTAATTAAAAGTTCCCCTAATTTTAAAGCTTTTTGCTTAACTGCATTATCTTTAGGAAACTCAGTCTGTTTAGTTGTATATTTAAATAACTTTAAACCACGTTTAGTAACAACTTCTTCAATTTTATTATCATCAATGGAACCTATTAAGCTGTTATTTTCATTATCAGAATTTAAAGTAGTTTTAGAATTGTATTTCTGAGAGATGATTGCATATATCCCAGAAGGCCCTACAATTAAATGATTAATTCCTGATTGAGCTTTTGGTATCCTTACATCGTAGAAAACATAGTATTCTTCAGGAAGAGTTAAAATATGTTCACGAATAACTCTGCTTCTTTTTTCAGTTTCTACATCATCCCTAGTTTTATATATTCCATAACAGAGGATGATAACACCAATGAATAATGCAACAATACCCAAACCACTGTTAACTAAAAATACCTCAATTATTCCTGCAATAAATAAAATTGCACCTACAACAAGAACAACATTATTTCTATTTAATTCAGATATTTTAGTAGATAAAGTTTTAATTTCTGGAAGTGGCTCATTAATTGACATTTCATTCATAAATTTATCAAAAGAACCATCAGCCAATTCTTCATCAGTAAGATAATATTTCATAACACCTTTAAAGAACTCTTCTTTAAGATAATCTTTTAAAACATTATAATCATCAATAGTAGGAACAGAAAATTCTTTTTCAAATTTAGATAAAACAGCAGGAGAAATTGTAGTTCTTGCAGTAGAAACCTGTGTTTCTTGTTTTAAACTAGTTTCTTCCTCTTCTTCAGCCACTTTATGTAAATGTTCCTCAGAAAAAAAGTCTCCTAACTTAGAAGGTAAAGAACGGATATTTTGTTTTGTTGCAAATTCAGTACTTTTAGATTCTGGAACTTCTTCATTAACAGGGACGCTTTGATTTGATTCAATAGTATTCTTAATTTGCTGTGTTTTCCTGTCCTCAAGTATCTGATCCAACTCCTTATTTAATTCAGAATCAAGATATCTTAAAGAACCTCCACAACTTTCACATTCATAGTCCAAAATATTCTCATCTATCCCAATATTATATTTTAAACCGCAATCTTCACATTGCACAATATAAGAGCTTTCATAAGAAGGAGCAGTAGGAATATTAAAATTATCAGACTCTAAATCAGAAGAATAATCATCACAAAGCTCCAAATCGCCAGCGCATGATGTACACTCAAATGTACTAACATCATCATTATCTTCTAATTGATATTTAGCGCCGCAACTTTTACAACATACAACTTTCATATTATCCTCTTTAATTGTTGTTACAATATTATATATCTTAAGTTTATAATATTTAAATTAACACTGTGCATATATTTCTTTAATTTGTTTTACAATAATATCCCAATTATATTTACTATGAATTAAGCTAATTCCTTTCTTTCCAAAGGATAACTGCAACTCCTTATTAGACAATACCTTTTCTAATGAATCCGCAAATGATTTTGGGTCAAAATCAGCTATTAATCCAACATTATTATCAACCCAATCTTGAATATGATTATTTTTTGTTAAAACCAATGGTTTACCACAGGCCATAGCTTCAAGCCCACTAGTTGTAAAAGATTCATATCTTGAAGGCATTACAAATACATCACAATCAATTAAAGCTTCTTGTTTTTCCTTACCTACTAAAACCCCTGGAAAAACTACTTTATCTTCAAGACCATATTTGGAAATTAATTCCTTAGCACTGTCTAAGAAACCATAATCTCCACCAACAATAGCTAATTTTACATCATCTCTTTTTAATCTTGCAAAACTTTCAATTAATAAATCAATACCTTTTATTTTATGAATTCTACCTAAGAATAATATTAACTGTTCATTCTCACCAATATTATACTTTGATTTAAAAATCCCTTTCTTTGGTAAATTTGAATACTCTTCAATATTAATTCCAAGAGGTACAATCTCAATATTCTCTTCTTTAACACCCATCTCAAGATACTGTCCCTTTTCAACTTCAGTTAAAGCAAAAACCTTTGATGCATCATGAAGTATATTAAAACCCCACAATTTATCAAATATCTCTTTCAATCCTTCTTTTTGGAAGAAGGGTAAAACAGATCCATGAGCCTGTAGAACATAGGGGATATTATTTTTAACAGCATATCTATGTGTTGCAATAGCTAAAAAATGTCTATGTTCATGAATATGAATAATATCAAAATTTTTAATCATTTTTCTTAATTTAAATGGCAATGCTAATGGTGTATCAATAGTTAGCTTATTTTTAACTGCATTGGATAAATTCTTAAAATAGTAAACTTTAATTCCATCAACATCAACATCATAATGTTTATCCATAGCTAATCTTTCTCTACAACTGTCTGTTGTAAAAACACAAACATTATGACCCATCTCAACTTGTTTTTTAGCTATTTGATATGCTGCATTTACAACCCCTCCAGCTGAAAAACAAGGTGCAAATGCTGGAACAACATGTAAAATATTCATAATACTAAATTATTTTTTCATATAAATATAAATTATCAATATTTTTAATTTCAGTGAAGTTAGTTAAGTTATCCTGTTTAATATTCGAAATATAATAATCCAACTCACTGGAATCAATTAATTTAGTTTCATTAGCCACTATTCCCAGTACTGGCTCTTTAAAATACCATGTAAAAGGTCGAATATTATAAACACCAATTGTTTTATCTTCATAATCCCCATCATAATTAATCAAGAAATCAGAAACCTCTTCTGGTGCTTTAAATTCACTAGTATCATCAAAAGTCATAATAAAACTGAAAGAAGAAACTATAAAAATTACTATTAAAATTACAGAAACAATTTTATTATTGAATCTGAATTTTGAATAAATTTCATTCAAAGAAATGACAATGAAAAAGCTCACTACAGGTAAAACTGGAATAATATATCTATTAACTTTAATATTATAATAGCTATAAAAGACCAGATTAAATAAAAGCCATGCAAACAACATTAAAGCTAAATCATGATTTTTAGAAAGTTTAAAAATTTTACGGCAACTTAACATTGCAATAAACAGAAGCAACATTGCTAAAATAATATTTAAATTAATTATAATTAAAGAAGATGCAAATAATAATGCAGTAATCAAAAGATATTTCTTATTAAACGTATTATCATTAATAAACAACAATAACCCTATCATTAACAATACAATGAAAAATCCAGCCATGATTGTAGGTTTTTCTAAAATAGGAATTTTATCATCAAATTCTGTAGAGAAACTGGACAAATAATTAGGAAAATCATGGATATAAAAAAGATAATCATCAGTATATGCAGAATCTATAGATGATCCCTTATCTCCACCAACAACACTTTGCCCTTGACTAACAAAACCTAAATGGTTTTCACTTAAATCAACAATAGGATTTAAAATAAACACTGCCAATAAACAAGCTACTAAAATAGATATTAGCAAGTATCTGAACTCCTTAGATGTGAAAAATTCTCTATGCAAAATAAAGCTCTTTTTCTTATAAATAAAATATAACATCAAGGCAGGAAGCACTAAAACTATTGTATATCTTGTAAATATACCTAAAACAATTAAAATAGCTGCAATTAGATAATATTTTGGATTCTTATCAATGGCCAATATCCAAAAAAAGACTACCAAAATAGTTAAACTAACAACAGGTATATCTAAACTCCCATTTGCAAGCCATAACAAGTATAATGAAAAACTGGAATAACATAAACTTCCTAAAATACTTAAAAGCTGATTAAAACGGAATCTAAATAAAAAATAGAGACCAATATTTCCAACAATAGCAAAAACTCCAGTTACAATATAAATTGCTATTTCTCCAGAAATCCCTAAATTAAAAAGAATTGAAGTTAAATAACATATAACTGGAGATAACCAGATAGTTGAAGTTGAATCTATATTAATTCCATTAAAATAAAGGCCATTTAACAAATAAACAAAAACATCTGAACAGTAAATCCCTAATTGCTCATTAAATAAAATATAGGTACTTACTAATAAAATATTAAAGATGGTTAATAAAATCACATATGGCCAATCTTTCTTTTCTAAATTCAACTCTAAACCAGTCATAGTTTATTAAAAGTAGGTTAAGCTATGTAATAAATTTTATTAAATATAAAATAAATTATAATAAATTAAAGACAACTGGAGAATATTTAATGCTGGAAACTATTAGCAAATATCTTACAAAAAATAAAATGTCAATAATCTTTATTTTAGTATTTGCAGCTCTTTTAACTGGTACCTGCATATGGATTAACTCACATAATCCTATTCTCGGCCATTCCTATAGAGATGTGTACCTTTATTTAATAGAAGCTTTAAGATTCTCCGGTGTTGAAATTGGCGGTTATCAATATATCAATTATCTTTCACCACTTATTCCTTTCCTAACATCTATATTTTTCAATATGGGATTTGTAGATATTTCTACAATAATTATAATAAGTGGAATATTCTATTTCTTTGCAATAGCTGGAATGTATTGTATTTTAAAATTAAAGTTTAGCAATAAAATGGCTATTTTTGGAACAATCTTATATTCCTGTTTAATCATCAATTTAAGATGGGTAGCTAATGGTACTTTAGATATACCTTCAATTACATTAGTTATTTGGTCCTTATACTTCTTTATCAGAGGAATGGAAACAAACCAAAAGTATTTCTACCTTGCATTCCCACTAGCTGTTTTAGGATTCTTTGCTAAGTATACTGGAGCCCTAGTTATAGCTACAATGTGTTTATACTTTCTATCTAAACAGTCAATAATATATAACATAAAAAAATATATTAAAAACATCATTGGAGGAGGTCTTTTAGGAATTATAACTTCAATCCCCTTTTTCATGTATTTTTTTACAAATGACATACCATTAGGTTTTATTAATCAGGCAAATGAGATTTCATCAAGAACATCTACAACTGCAACAAGTGGTGGAGAACTTATTGGAAATGATTTATTTTTCTATATTAAAGGTTTAATTTACTATATAGGCTCAGATAATTACATTATTGGCATCATAATACTTGCAGTAATTATTTGTGGAATTATTTCATTAATCTATCTTTTTATAAGTGTTCTTAAGCAGTTATACAAAGAAAATAAAAATGAAACTAATCAAATTTCAAAGTTAAAAGTAGATAACAAAATAATATACTCTCTTTTAACTGCATCTATAATTTTAATTGCATTTTCATTTTTAACTGCAGGATTATTCTCTTTTATTTATTCCGAGGCAATATTCTTTTTTGCAGCTGCTTTGTTCATTTACACTATGAATAAGATTGACATAAAATCCGAAAAATTCCCTTACTTAGGACTCAACATTACAATGTTCGCATTATTCTTTGGATTTTTATTATTCTTTAGTGCTCATTTAACAAAAGCTGATCGTTATTTCACAGCAATGGCTCCGGGATTTGTATTTATCTCAACAGTAGCTATCAATTGCCTACTTGAAAATAAAAAAATTAATTTAAATATGAGAGTGATTATCCCAGTTATTTTATCAGCCATATTAATTATATCATCAATTTCCTTCCTAACAACAGATAGAAGCGATAGTTTAGTAACAGAAGAACAAGAAGTTGTTAAATGGTTTGATAATAACACAAATATAGACAATATAAATATTTCTGCAGATAGAGGACCAATTTATACTTGGTATTTCCAAAAAGAAGTTAATTATATTCAAGGTTCATTTACACCAGAAGAATTAAATGAAAATCTGTTGAATAATGGATCTTCCTATTATATTCGTCTTGGTGATAGTTTAAACCTTGAAAATTACACTGAAATTAAATCTTTTGATGAAACAATAATTTATCAAAGAAATTAAATTGAACCAAGAACAAATGAAACAAATGCAATTAACATTCCTATTTTTAATAATTTAGATACTTTATGACAGGTTTTCGAATCTTGTTTTTGCAAAAGAAGAATTGCCCCATAAAGAAATATAATAACTGCAACTGCAATCACTATTAAATATAAAATATTGAATATATGAGTAAAATACAATAAAGGACACAATATACAGTCTACAATTGCAAAGAAAGCTGCTAAATATGAAGCAGTTTTAGCACCATAAACAATAGGAAATGTTTTAACACCTTCAGCAGTGTCTCCTTCAATATCTTCAATATCTTTTGTAATTTCACGTGCAAAAGTCATTAAAAGTGCAAAGAATCCTAAAAAGGAAGAAATACCAATAAGATCCATATCTCCTAAGTCAAATCCAATGATTACTCCTGCAAATATAAAACATAAACCTGTTAAAAAACCAACAATAAAATTACCAAGAAGCACAGTTGATTTAAGGTTAGATGCATAAAAGTACAAAATTATTACAGCAAATAGAACAACAACCGTTGGATAAATACTTTGAACCAAATAGCTAGTAATAAAACTGACTACTACAGACAATATAAACAATGAATAAGCATACTTTCTAGCATTTTCAAGTGAGATTCTACCTGAAGGAATTGGCCTATTAGGCCTATTAATTGAATCTATTTTATAGTCAAAAACATCATTAATTACATTTCCACCACTTATAGCAAAAAATACTGATAGCATACCTAAGAGAACAGGAATAGTGTAAGAGTCAGCAACAATAGCTACTAAAACAACAGCTATTACAGCCATTACAACATTACCCGGCCTTATTATTTCAATATAAGAATTCATTTTAATTCCTCATCTAAAATTGAAGCAAAGCTCCTTGCAGTTTCAACCATTGAATATTTTGATGCATTTTCATTACCACAATAGCTAACTTTACCAGTTTCAATATACTCTTTATAGAAACTATAAAATACTTTTTTAGTATCTTCTAAATTGGAAGTATGATGTCCAATATTAGTTTCATTGATTAAATCTTTAAGAGAACCTTCTTTATAGCCTAATGATAAAACAGGTTTTTTAAATGCCAAATATTCATAAACCTTTCCAGGAATGAACATTTTTTCTTTGGGATTCATCCAAGAAATAAGTAGTAAAACATCAGAAGATTTTTCTCTTTTTAAAACATCCTCATAAGGAATTTTACCATTAATATTAACAATATCCTCTAGATTATAGCTATTTACTAATTCAACTAAATTATCCCTATCTCCATAAAAATTAATGGATATCTTAGAACCATCTACTTTACCTTCATCAATTAACTGCCTTACTGCATCAAATAAAATAGATGGATCCCTTTTACCTCCATACAATGAACCAGCATACATAAAATTTAATTTATCATCTTTTTTAATAGTTTCAACATGTTTAAATTCATCAGGATCATAACCTGAATAAACTGGAACAATCTTAGAATACGGATGAAGTGTTTTTAAAGTTTCTGCTGCTTTTTGAGTAGTTGTAGTTAAAACATCCGCATTTGAAAAGGTTTTTCTCTCCAACTTCAATTCAAAACGATTTCTAATAAAATTATGATTAATATAAGGATTTAAGTTCCATAAATCACGTAAATCAGCTATCCATGGAATATTATATTTATTTTTAAGATCATGAGCAATAACATGCGCAGTTATTGGAAATGAAGAAGAAATAATTGCATCAATATTTTCATCCTCAATTACCTGACAAGCACTCTTAAAAGCAGGTTCATACCAATATTTCATACCATCAGGAAAAGCAAAAATTTCACCAGCTATCGAAACAGCTTTTGAAAACAGTTTACCCATAACTGAAGATGAATTGGAATTAGATGAAACCTTAGAATTATCCTGAGAATTAGATTTACTTGGTAAAAACTTATCTAACATATCAACATAATCTGTTTCAATAATTCTAATATTACTTTTCTGTGAATTAATCCCTTCAATTTTTGGCACTAAAACAATAGGCTCCCAATTATACGCAGAAAGGTATTTAGCTACTCCCTGTAATCTTTTTGATGCTATTTCATTATTATGATTATAATAAAATGCAATAAACAGAACTTTCCTCATATTAATATCCCTTTTAACCAATACTTTTATTAATAAATAAATATATTAAATATATTAGTATTTTTTATACTTTAATTTTATAGAATTACTTTTAATTAGAAGTTAATAGCTGGTGTTATATTGGATAAAATCAAAATTGCAATTGTTGGAATAGGAAACTGTGCAAGCTCTTTAATTCAAGGAATCCATTATTATGATGGTAAAAATCCTGAAGAAGCTATCGGATTAATGCACTGGAATATCGGAGGATATAGTCCAAGCGATATAGAAGTAGTTGCTGCTTTTGATATTGATGAAAGAAAAGTAGGTAAAACAGTAGATGAAGCAATTTTCGCAAAACCTAACTGTACAACTATTTTTCAAAAAGAAATACCAAAATATGATGTAAAAGTAGAAATGGGGCATGTATTAGATGGTGTAGCAGAACACATGTCCAAATATGCTGATGAATATACATTTGTTGTAAGTAATCAAGAACCTGCAGACATAGTTAAAGTATTGAAAGAAAGTGGTGCTGAAATCCTTGTAAACTACTTACCTGTAGGATCTGAAGAAGCTGCAAGGTTTTATGCACAATGTGCTTTAGATGCAGGAATTGCTTATGTAAATTGTATGCCTGTTTTTATTGTTAGTGACCCTGAATGGGAAGCTAAATTTAGAGAAAAAGGAATACCTGCAGTTGGAGATGATATTAAAGCACAAATTGGAGCTACAATCACCCACAGAACATTAGCAAATTTATTTAAAGACAGAGGTGTTAAACTCGATTATACATATCAACTAAACACTGGCGGAAACACCGATTTCTTAAATATGCTTAATAGAGACAGATTAGACTCCAAAAAAGAATCAAAAACTGAAGCTGTTCAAGCAGTTATTGGTGAAAGAATGCCTGAAAGAAACATACATGTTGGACCTAGTGACTATGTCCCATGGCAAGAAGATAACAAATTATGTTTCTTAAGAATGGAAGGCCGTATGTTTGGTGATGTTCCAATGAATCTTGAACTTAGATTAAGTGTAGAAGATTCACCAAACTCTGCAGGATGTGTTATTGATGCTATCAGATGTTGTAAACTTGGTTTAGAAAGAGGAATTGGAGGTCAGTTAACTTCAATATCATCTTATGTTATGAAACATCCACCAGTACAATTTACTGATAGTGAAGCATATGAAAATGTTGAAAAATTCATATCTGGCGATTTAGAAAGATAACTTCTTTTCTTACTTTTTTTCTATTTTTATTTAATTCATAAACCAAACTATTTATAAATATTAAACAACATATATAATAGTTGGAATTTTTTATAATAATGATTATACAATTTTTAATTAATTTTAATGAGAGGTGTAACAAATGAGTAAAGTAAAAATTACTGAAACAGCCCTTAGGGATGCACATCAATCTCTCCTTGCTACTAGAATGAGAACAAGAGATATGGTGCCAATTGCAGAAGAAATGGATAAAATTGGCTTTCATTCAGTAGAAGCATGGGGTGGAGCTACTTTTGATACATGTATCAGATATTTGAATGAAGACCCTTGGGAAAGATTAAGAAACTTAAAATCCGAATTTACAAGAACCCCAATTCAAATGTTATTAAGGGGGCAAAATTTAGTAGGATACAAACATTATCCTGATGATATCGTGACTAAATTTGTAGAAAAATCCTATGAAAATGGTGTAGATATTTTTAGAGTATTTGATGCATTAAACGATATCCGTAACATGGAACAAACAATTAAAGTAGCTAAAGCACAAGGAGCTCATGTACAAGGTACAATTAGTTACACAATTAGTCCAGTACACACATTAGATGACTTTGTAGACTTAGCAAAAGAACTTGAAGCATTAGAATGTGATTCAGTAGCTATTAAAGATATGGCAGGTTTAATAAACCCAGCTACTGCATATGAACTTGTTTCAAGATTAAAAGAAGAAACAGATTTGCTTGTTAACTTACACTGCCACTGTACAAGTGGTATGACACCAATTAGTTATTATGCAGCATGTGAAGCAGGAGTAGATATTTTAGATACTGCAATTTCACCTTTAGCATGGGGTACATCTCAACCACCAACTGAAAGTATGATTGCAGCATTACAAGGAACTCCTTATGATACTGGTCTTGATTTAACAGCATTAAATGATATTAAAAAATATTTCGATCAACTTAGAGAAAAATATGCTGCATTAATCGACCCTATCGCTGAAAGAGTAGACACTGATGTTTTAATCTACCAAATTCCTGGTGGAATGCTTTCAAACTTAATTTCACAATTAAAAGAACAAAATGCATTAGATCGTTACAGTGATGTACTTGAAGAAATGCCACGTGTAAGAAAAGATATGGGATACCCACCTCTTGTTACTCCAACAAGCCAAATTGTAGGTATTCAAGCTGTAATGAATGTTTTAAGTGGAGAAAGATACAAAACAGTATCTAATGAAGTTAAAGAATATATGAAAGGAAACTATGGTAAACCACCTGCAAAAGTAAATGAAGAAATCGCATCAAAAATCATCGGCGATGAAGAAGTCATTACCTGCAGACCTGCAGATTTATTAGAACCAGAATTTGACAAATATAAATCTGAAGGAATGGAAAAAGGTTTCGTTAAAAATGATGAAGATGCATTAACTTATGCATTATATCCAGCTATCGCACCAGCATTCTTAAAAGGAGAAACTTCAGAAGAAGAACTTGCAACTGTCTCCCATGTTGAAGACCATGAAATTGGAATACCAACACAATATAATGTTGAAGTTGATGGAGAATCCTTTGAAGTTAAAATTATGCCAACTGGATTTATGGAAGTTGAAGAAACTGAAAAAGGACCATTTACACCAGTTGAAGGTGGAATTTATTCAACAATGCAAGGTATGGTAATTAAACTTACTGTAAACGTTGGAGATAGAGTAACAGAAGGCTCCACAATTGCTGTTATCGAAGCTATGAAAATGGAAAACGACATCCAATCTGAAATTGATGGAACAGTAAAAGAAATTTTCGTAGAACCTGGAGATGCAGTTAGTGCTGGAGATATTATAATGGTTATTGAATAAATAACCATACCTCTCATTTTTTTATTAAAAAAAAGACTTATTTTGAATATTCAGTTAAATCATTAATACCTGCTTGTATAAATGCTCTTTTTCTTCTCATACAAGATTCACAAACACCACAATGTTTATTTTCACCACTATAACAGGAATAACTTAATTCCATAGGTGCACCAACATCATATCCTAATTTTACAATTTCCCATTTATCAAAATCAATAGCTGGCGCCTTAATTTCAATATCATCAGGTGAACCAATATCTAAAAGAACATTGAAAGCATTTAAAAATTCTTTTGAATTATCTGGAAAAGTTGATGCTTCCTCTTTATCCCATCCAACAATGATTATTTCTGCACCAATACTTTCTGCAAAGGAAGTTGCAATAGCTGTAAATACAACATTTCTTCCAGGAACCCAAACACTACTTGCACTTTCCCTGCATTTTTCCAAATCATCCAAATCTTTATTGGTTACCTGTGGAATATTCTCATTAGAATTTAATGAAGAATTACTGATTTTTGCAAGCCATGGCAATTTAATTACAGTATGCTCAAAGCCCATTAACTCACAAATTTTAGCAGTAACTTTTATTTCCTGTTCAGCAGCTTTTTGACCATAATCAAAGGTTATTGCATGAATATCATATTCTTTTGCATAAACAGATGTAGCTACTACTGAATCAAGTCCTCCTGAAAGGACACTAATTGCTTTTTTAGTCATATTTATCACTTACAATAGAATTTACCTCTTTTAGAGGAAGGTTAGTTTTTTCAGCTATTCTTTTAATATCCTCAAATTCCGGTCTTTTAGAGATTATTTGATTGTTAAAATATCCTATTTTAAAGGTTACTTCAAAAGTTTCATTTGCTACTTCAATTTCTTTTTTAACAAATTCCCTTTTAGCGATCCCCCTATGAGTATTTGGTGCTATTCTAATACCTAAAGTTCCTATCTCTTTAAACATCACATCAATAATATGTTCCCTAACTTCTCTTTTAGAAATCACTTTTAAAAGACTGCCCTGCCTATTTTTCTTCATAATAATAGGTGTAACAGAAACATCTCGAGCTCCTTCTTCCAATAATTTATCAAAGAGATATCCTATTTCTTCACCAGTTAAATGATCAATATTAGTTTCTATAACATCAACCTGATCTCCTTCACCAACATCTTCTGTTTTTATTATACGTAAAACATTTGGAAAATCAAAATCTTTCATTCCAGCACCATAACCAATAGCTAATGGAGATATTGATGGTAAGAATTCTTCAAGAGTATTACAAAACTCCATATAAATTGCAGAACCTGTTGGTGTAGCAAGTTCTGAATCAACAGGCCCTCCAAGACAGTTAGCACCTTTTAATATTTCAACAACAGCCGGAGCAGGGACTGGAAGAATCCCATGAGCAGTTTTAACTCTTCCACCACCTAAAGCTATTGGAAGCCCGATAATTTCATGAGAATCCAAATTTAAATCAAAGTATGCATAAACTGCACCAATTACATCAGCTACTGCATCACTAGCCCCAACTTCATGAAAATGAACTTTCTCAAGAGAACTTCCATGAACTTTAGATTCTGCAATAGCTATTCTTTTAAATATCCTTATAGACATTTCAATAATCTTTTTATCCAAATCTAAAGATTCAATTTTTTCTATAAATTCATTAAAATGAAAAACTGGACTTTTTTCAACCATTTCCACATGACAATAAGTTGAACTAATACCTTTCTTAACTATTTTTTCAAATGACACCTCAACTTTTCCAAATTCACTAGCTGCATATTCCATGATTTCTTTAAGTTTATTTTCATCAGCACCTAAATCTACCAAAGCACCAATTATCATGTTTCCAGCAATTCCACCTGTTTGAGGATCAATAATAATTGCCATAATAAAAAACTCCTATTCTATTAAATAATTATTAATTAGAAATTCTATATATAATAAATTATAAATTTAATTAATAATATTATTTAAGGAAGGTAACTTATGGCAGAAACAGAGTTAAATATTACCAAAAAAGATAATGGATTTTGCATTAATAATCCGGAGTTTTTTTTAACTTTTAGTGATTTTTTAGTTAGTGATGGTATTGATATTGTTGAAAATATTAATATTTTAAAAGGAAATTATGATTTTGAAGAGCTTGCAGAAGCAACCGAAGATTTTAATCAATTAGAAGCAAGTTATATTTCCCAATGTGCTAACTCCATTAATTATTTCCATAACAAATATGGAGATTTGGAACTTTTCACATTTATGGAAAGTGATGTTGAAATTGAGAAATTCACAGATAACTTAGATGTTGCAAACTCAAAAAAAGGATTTGAAGATGGAGAAATCAATATAAGCCATATAATTTATATTAATAAAACATTATCTCCAAAAGTCCTCTTAAAAGTCTATAAAAAAGTTGTTAAAACTAAAGCAACATTTTTCCAAAGCCTTAATTTACCAATTCATATTCAGAATATCTTAAATAATAATGACTTTTTAGCTATATTAGCTAATGTTCCGGAAGATAGCTTTGAAGAAGAAAATATCTATGAAGATAGTGTTGATATAGTCAATAACCAATATGATGATGAAAATATAAGTTTAGAAAGTTTACTTACATCTGTTGAAGAGGCAGTGATTATATCCTGTGAAGATGCTCTAACAAAATTAGAGCTTAACTTTGGAATTCTTGACTATCTAGTTTCTGAAGGAATTTTAATTGGAGATTTAGTTGAAGCAGGCCTAGAGTTAGTGGAAGGTGTTGAAGTCACTGATGAGATTAAAACAAAATTAGAAAAACAAATTTTAAAATCATTAAGTGATATCAATGTTATTGCATTATTAATGGCAGCTATTAGAACTGAAGATGACTTTACAAATAATAGAATAAGAGAAGTGGATGTAAGTGATGATCCTGCTTATCTTTATAGTGATGAAGTATTAGGTCTTGCTATTTCCAACCAAATAGCAGGAACTAAAGCTACATTTAATTTTAAAAGATATGATGAAGCAAAACCAGGAATTATATATGGATTAGGACCTATGGTTGATGATATCTTTGCAGGTTTAATTGCTGGATGTATGTCAAAAATATTTGAGGAATAAACAATGGCAAGAGAAGAATATCTAAAAGAAGAAGAGTTCTCACCATTAAAATCCATATTAAGCTTGATGAGCTTTTCAACAATATTACCAATAAATATTTTTACATCCATGGAATACTTAACAAAATTAACTTGGTTTTGGCCATTTATCCACTTGTTTGTAGGAATATTAGCAGCAGTTTGTGGATTTATATGTCATAGCCTACTTCAATTAGACATTTTATTATCTTCAGCAATCATTTATGCATTTTTAATGATTATAACTGGATATAATCATGTTGATGGATTAATGGATATGTCTGATGGAGTTATGGTTCATGGTGATGCCTCAAGAAAAATATCTATTATGAAAGATTCCAGTGTTGGAACTGCAGGGATTATGTCAGCTATTCTAGTTTCTCTAATAGCAATAGCTGCAATTTCTGATATGTTATCCTATAACTTCATATTAGGAATAATAATTATTGAAATGTCCTCAAAAACATCACTCTTAACTACTGCAATTACTTCAAAAGCAGGAACTGGACTTGGCAGTTATTTTATTAATTCCTTAAATGTGGGAGAATATATGTTATCCACATTTGTTGTTGCGGTTATCTCCTATTTGCTTGGAGGAATAACTGGACTTTTAGGTGTTCTTGGAGCAATAATTGCCGGAGCAGTAATGTCAATAATTGCTAAGAAAAACTTTGGAATAGCAAATGGAGATGTTTTAGGAGCATCTAATGAAGTTGGAAGAGTGATTTCAGCAATATTTATTTGTATTGGATTATTTTATTTTATGTAACGTGATATAATGAATGTAAATGTTTTAAGATTAGATCATAGATTAAAAAGAGATAAAAGAATTACAACCCATGTCTGTTTAACTGCAAGAGCTTTTGGAGCCAGTAAAATTTATCTTGCGGGTGAAGAAGACCATAGGTTAATGGAAAATGTTAGAGATATTGTTAACAGATGGGGTGGAGACTTTGAAGTTGAATATATTGAACATTATATGCAATTAATAATGAACTGGAGAGATAATGGAGGAAAAATTGTCCATTTAACAATGTACGGTTCTCAAGCCCATGAAGTTGTAGATGAAATTAGAGAAAGTGGTGATGATATTTTAATTATCGTTGGAGGATCCAAAGTACCAACAAAAATATATGAAAATGCAGATTGGAACGTATCTGTTACAACACAGCCTCACTCTGAAGTATCATCTTTAGGAGTTTTCCAGCATTTATTAATGGATGGAAAAGAGTTTGATTTAGAATTTGATAATCCTGTATTTGAAGTAATCCCTACTGCTCATGGAAAAAATGTTAATGTTCATAAAGAAAATAAAAAAGAATAATTTAAAATAAATCAAGTAAAATTAAGATAACTTTTATATAGTACATTATACTATATACCCCAATAGGTATAGGTTGTGGTATTTTGAAACAATGTATGGATTCAGAAAACCTCCATAGAAGGTTAAAAAAAATAATTGGACAATTAAATGCCATTGATAGAATGATTGATGAAGATGTACCTTGTGAAAATATATTAATGCAGATTAATGCATCTAAATCAGCATTACACAAAGTAGGACATATTATTGTTGAAGGACATTTAAATCATTGCATTAAAGATGCAATAGAAGAAAGAAACTACGATGAAGCCCTACTTGATGTTTCTTCACTTCTTGAATATTACTCAAGAATCTAATTATTTTTTTTACTAAAATTCATATACCTATACGGGTATAAGTAAATGCTGTGATTGAAATGGAAATAGCAAAAATAAAAGAAAATAAAGACATTATTTTTATAATAATATCTACTATAAGTGTCATTTTAAGTTTTATTGGTGTTAAACCATATGGATTTGACTTAACATGGATAGCAATAGTTTTATGTGGTATACCAATAATTTTAGAAGCATGTGAAGGGTTAATAACTAAATTTGATATAAAAGCAGATGTATTAGTTTCAATAGCTATTATAGCATCAATCATAATTGGAGAAGTATTTGCTGCTGGAGAAATTGCAGTAATTATGGCTATTGGAGGATTTTTAGAAGAGTACACAGTTGGTAAAACTCAAACAGGAATAGAAAGACTAATTGATTTAACACCTCAAACTGCAACAAGACTTAGAAATGGAAAAGAAGAAGTGATTGATGCAGAAAAGATTGAAATCGGAGATATCTTAAAAGTATTACCTGGAGAAGTTATTCCTGCAGATGGAACATTAATAAAAGGAGAATCTTCTATTGATCAATCCGTTTTAACTGGAGAATCAATGCCTGTTGATAAATTAGCTGGTGATGAAGTATTTAGTGGAACAATTAACCTGTATGGTACTTTCACTATGAAAGCAGAAAAAAGTGGAAGCAACAGTTCATTGCAAAAATTAATCAAATTAGTGGAATCCTCAAAACCTGAAAATGCAGAAATTGTAAGACAAGCAGATAAATGGGCTACATGGGTCGTTATAGTTGCATTTATTGGAGCAATTGCAACATGGATTGTTACAAGAGATATTATCAGATCAGTAACCATTTTAGTAGTATTTTGTCCATGTGCATTAGTTTTAGCAACCCCAACTGCAATTATGGCAGCTATTGGAAATTTAACAAAACATGGAATTCTAGTTAAAGATGGAGAATCAATTGAAACATTAGCTAAAATTAAAACTATTATTTTAGATAAAACTGGAACATTAACCTATGGAAATCCAGAATTAGTTGAAATAATACCTTATGAATCAAAAATATCAAAAGATGATTTAATTTATCAACTAACTTCTCTTGAAAGCAATTCAGAACACCCCTTAGCAAAATCCATTATTAAATATTACAAAAATAATTATACAGAGAAATTATTAGAGGTAACTAACTTTAGAGTAATTATTGGTAAGGGAGTTAAAGGAAAAATAGAAAATGAAGAAATAATAGCTGGAAATAAAGAATTTATGTCTGATAAAAATATAGAATTACCTGAAACATACATTAAAAACAATATTGAATCTTATTTAAATACTGGTTCAACAGCTATTTATGTTGCTCGTGATGGATTTTTACTTGGATGTATAATATTATCTGATATTTTAAGAGAAAATACAGAAAGCGTAATCTCACAAATAAAAGATATGGATCTTAACACAGCATTATTAACTGGAGACAACAAAGAAACTGGAGAATACATCGCAAGCAAAGTAAAAGTAGACACATTAAAATACAACTGCTTACCTGAAGATAAAACCTCATTTATTCAAGATTTGCAAAAACAAGATGAAAGAGTAGCTATGATTGGAGATGGAATAAATGATGCTCCTTCTCTTAAAAAAGCAGATGTGGGAATCGCAATGGGTGATGTTGGAAGTGACATCTCAATTGATGCATCAAACATTACTTTAATAAGTGGAGACATTAAAGAAATACCTCACTTAATTAAACTCTCTAAAAGAACAGTTAAAATAATTAATAGTAACATAGCATTTTCACTTGGATTAAACTTCCTTGCAATGTTTTTAGCTATGCTTGGAATATTAGGACCAATTACAGGAGCATTAGTTCACAATGTAGGTTCTGTTTTTGTAATTATAATCTCAGCATCACTTCTTAATTATGGAAGAAAAAAAGTTTAGGTGAAACTAAAAGTTTAAATAATGAAAAACAATAAAATAAAAAATATAAAAAAACAAGGAGCGTAAGATAAAATGGATGAAAAAAAAATTAATGTTGTAGGAATGCACTGCCCATCCTGTGTAGCTGCTGTAGAACTTTGTATGACTGATTTAGATGGTGTTGAAGAAGCAAAAGCAGATTTTGAAACCAACACTGTAAGTGTTAAATACGATTCTTCAAAAGTAACTGATGATGATTTAGCAGGTGCTGTAGAAGAAGCAGGATTTAAAGTTGAATAAATTTCAGCTTTCTTTTTTTATTATTTTAATTTTAAATTAATTACAACTATTTTTTCATTTTATAAAATCTCAAGATTTTTCTTAAAGATTAATATAAAAATCATAGACTTTTTTATTAAATTATATATAATGAAAAGGATAAAATTCATATTATTAAAACTAAATAAGGAAGGACATAATATGATATCTGTAGCTATTAATGGATACGGAACTATTGGAAAAAGAGTAGCAGATGCAGTAGCTGCTCAAGATGATATGAAAGTGGTTGGGGTAAGTAAAACAAGACCTAATTACGAAGCAAGAACTGCAGTTGAAGAAAAAAATTATGATTTATACATTGGAATTCCTGAAAGAGAATCATTATTTAAAGAAGCAGGAATCGAAATTGCTGGAACTGTTGAAGACATGGTTCAGGAAGCTGATATTGTAGTGGACTGTACACCTGGAAATATTGGTCCTCAAAACTTAGAAATGTATAAAAAAGCAGGAGTAAAAGCTATTTATCAAGGTGGAGAAGACCATGATTTAACTGGATTATCATTTAACTCTTTTTCAAATTATGATGATTCATATGGTGCAGACTACACCAGAGTTGTTTCCTGTAACACTACTGGACTTACACGTACTTTAAGTACCATTGATCCAATAGTAGACATTCAAAAAGTTAGAGCAGTAATGGTTAGAAGAGGATCTGACCCATCTGAAGTTAAAAAAGGACCTATTAATGCAATTGTGCCAAATCCTCCAAAAGTACCATCTCACCATGGCCCTGATGTAAAAACTGTAATGAATGGAATTGATGTTACAACAATGGCATTACTTGTACCAACAACCCTTATGCATCAACACAATTTAATGATAGAAATTGGAAATGAAGTTGAAACCGAAGAAATCATTGATGCATTAGAAAAACGTTCCAGAGTACTTGTTGTTGAAGCAAACGAAGGATTGGGTTCTACTGCAGAACTTATGGAATATGCAAAAGAACTTGGAAGAAATAGAAATGATTTATACGAAATTCCAGTATGGAAAGAATCAATAAATGTTGTTGGAAAAGAATTATTCTATATGCAAGCAGTACACCAAGAATCTGACGTAGTACCTGAAAACGTTGATGCTATTCGTGCAATGCTTGAAATGGAAAGCGACAACGAAAAATCAATTGCAAAAACAAACAAAGCTATGGGAATTTTATAATTTCCATAATTCTATTTTTTATACTGATAAAATGAAACACAATGTTACTTTTGGACCTGCTGGAAAACCAGTTAAATATTCTGGAGCTGCTTACAAAGCACCAAAATATATTAAAGAAGAAGGATTAGATTCTTTTGAATACCAATCCACTTATGGTGTTAGAATTGGCGAAAAATCAGCAAAAATATTAAAAGAAGAATCTGAAAAACATAACATCCTTATTTCAATGCATGGCCCATATTACATAAATCTTTGCTCTAAAGAAGAAGAAAAAATCAATAAAAGTATTGAACATCTTATTAGTACAGCAAGAGCTGGAGAATGGATGGGTGCTTACAGACTTGTTTTTCATCCAGGATTTTATTCAAATATGAAAGCAGATAAAGCACTAGCTATTTCAAAGGATACAATTAACAAATTATTAGAAAAATGTGAAGAAGAAGGGCTTGAAGAATTTACTTTTTCACCTGAAACAACTGGAAAACGTAGCCAACTTGGAAATATTCAAGAGATTGCAGATCTTTGTTCAAGTTTTGAACATTTTGAACCAACAGTTGATTTTGCACATATTCATGCAAGAGGTAGGGGCTTTTTAAATTCAAAAGAAGATTACAATTGTATTTTTTCTACCCTTGAAGATAATTTAGATATTGATATCCTCCATTGTCATTTTACTACAATTGAATATGGGCATGGCGGTGAGATAAAACACCATACTCTTGATGAAACAGAATATGGTCCCGATATGAAAGATTTACTTGAAAATCTTATTGATAATGGTTGGAATGCAAATATTATCTGTGAAACACCCCTAAGAGACGAAGATGCTCTTAAAATGAAAGAATTATACCTTTCATTAATTTAATTTTTTTAAACCTTTAAAAGAGTTTATATAACATAAGTAAATAATAAAAGATTATTATTTATAATTTAATATGTTGGTGATTTTTTGAAAAGTGAAACAAAAAAACCAGAAACAAAAAACACAACAAAAAAAGCAGCTATTAAAAAAACAGAAAATACAAAATTTTGTGAAGTTGTTGTGTTAAAACCAGTTGGTTATCCTTTTAATTTCAATTTAATGGAAAGTGATTTAGAAATTACTGACATCAACCTCTTTGAAGAGTATGCTCGAGAACAATGGTTAGGAATTGTTGTTAAAGAAGGCTCATATCTCTTTGATCAGAAAATTATTCCAGATTACGGTTTCAAAATTATTTCTGCAGAACCTAATGAATCAATAATATCTGAAAAAACAAAAATTAAACTTATTGATGAAGAAATAGCTACTTCAAATGAAATTCAAACAATAAAAAGCAATATAAAAATATCAGATATTGTAGGTCATGAGAATGCTAAAAATAAAACAAAAGTATTAAGAAAATTTATTCAGGACCCAGAAAGATTTGGACAATGGGCTCCAAAAAATGTTTTGTTTTATGGACTTCCAGGTACTGGTAAAACAATGCTTGTTAAGGCATTAGCTAATGAGCTTGAAGTTCCATTATATTTAATTAAAGCAACATCACTAATTGGAGAACATGTTGGAGATGGTTCATCTAAAATTCATGAATTATTTGACAAAGCTAAAAAAACAGCACCATCCATAATTTTCATTGATGAAATTGATGCAATTGCATTACACAGAAGTTTTCAATCATTAAGAGGAGACGTAGCTGAAATTGTAAACTCTCTTTTAACTGAAATGGATGGTATTTCTGAAAATAAATCTGTTATAACAATTGGTGCAACTAACAACCCTAAATCTTTAGATTTTGCTGTTAGAAGCAGATTTGAAGAAGAAATTGAATTTGCCTTGCCAAATGAAGAAGAAAGAAGATTAATATTTGAGAACAATCTTAAAACTTATCCATTAAAAACCGATTTAAATATAGAAAAATTAGTTAAACTTACAAAAAATATGTCTGGAAGAGATATTAAAGAAAAAATATTAAAAACAGCACTTCATCATTCAATATCCCAAGATAAAGAAATTGTTACAATGAAAGATATTGATTATGCTTTAAAATCAACTAAAATTAAAGTAAATGATGTTAATGGAATGCATGAGTAATATTCTTACTCCCTTCCAAAAATATACTCTGCAGCCCTAATTATTTCTTCATCCTCATTTTTTGCAGCTGCTTTTAACTTACTGTTTATATCATAAAAAATTTTATTAACAATAGAATTTGTTAATTTATCCAATATCTTAACGCTACCATCAACATCAGCCAACTTAAGAATTGCTTTTTGTGTTTCACGTTGTCTTATATCTTCCATAGAGTATCTTAAATTAGCCATAATTCCTTCAATTTCCATTATTTTAAATGATTCTTTAAGTAAATTGAATTCATAATCGATGATTTTTTCTGCTTCAATAGCTTCTTCCTTTCTATGTTCTTTATTTAATTGAGCAATTTCACGTAAATCATCAATATTGCATAATTTAACACCTAATTCTTTTACATCAACAGAAATATCTCTTGGATTAGCAATATCCACCATAAAAAGATTATTATAATCTGCATCAATATTTTCAAGTCTTTCTTTAGTTATTATTGGATGAGGAGCAGCAGTTGCACTAATTACTACATCTGCATTCTTAAGATATTCATTTAAATCATCAAAGAGTATAGCTTCACCACCAAGATCTTTAGCTAATTTGACAGCAACATAATAAGTCCTGTTAGCAACAAAAATTGCCTCTAAATTCTTTTCAGCTAAAGATTTAGCTACCAGCTTACCCATTTTTCCAGCACCAACAACAAGAACAACTTTATCTTCAAGACTTCCAAGATAATTTTCAGCTAAATTAACAGCAGCAGAACCAATAGACACAAAACCACGATTAATATTGGTTTTATTTCTGACTACCTGACCAACATGAATAGCTTTAGTAAAAATAGCATCTAAAATATCACCACAGTGATGTTCCTTAGTAGATTTATTTTTAGAATCTTTAACTTGTCCTAAAATTTGATCTTCACCAACAATCATTGATTCTAAACCGGAAGTCATACGAAGAAGGTGCATAATTGCATCATCCCCATATTCCACAATTATATTATCATTAAGATTATCTAAAAGAGGCTCATCAAAATCAAAACAATCATTATGAATGTAAAATTCATTTCTATTACAGGTAGAGATTTCAACATATTCATCAATATCATATTTCTCCTGCAATCTATCAAATATAGCATGAATATCCTTTGAAACATTTTCCATTGTTTCTATATCCGCAATTGTATAATCAACCCTTAAATTAATAATCAAAAGATAAACCCCTTAATTTTCATTAATAAAATTATAAATATATGATTTAGCTTCATCAATCTTATTTTTTTCAATGAGATTATGAATATTTTTATCTTCAAAGATAGTATAGAGATAAGTCCTTCTTTCTTTTTGATTCTCTACCTTTTCTTTTAAAATAGACCTTGCATAATCCTGAAGCTCCATTTTGATTAAATCTTCATCAGTTATAATTTCCTGAATCTTTTTTCTTAGTTGACGAGCCATTAAAGGACTTTTTCCATTAGTGAAAATAGAAATTTCAACATCTCCAATATTAAAACTAGTAGGAACAATTAAATTCCCATCATTGGGAAAATCAGCGCGGTTTAATAATTTCTTATCAGCTATTGAAGCAACATAATTGGATAGTTCCCTGTCCCCACTAGCTATTATTACTAAATCAGCCCAGTTTACTAGTTCATCAACATCATCTGTAGAAACTAAAATTGCACCTTTTTCTTCAATAGAAGAGTCTAATGATTCACCTGCCAGTTTAACAGATGCTCCATGACTTAAAAATTTGTCTGCTCTCCTAGTTGCAACCTCACCCGTTCCCAAAATAAAAACATTTAAAGAATTAGTTTTTAAATAAACAGAAGTCCAATTCATTTTAATCAGATTCTTCCAAAGATTTGACTTTTAATAGCTTAACAGCTAATCTTAAGTCATTATTACAATCTTCTAAAACTTTTAAAGCTTCAGTTTTAGTTATGCTAAAAGTTTCTGAAAGTGCTTTAGCATTATCATCTTTAGATTCGCCTTCAACTCCAACTAATGCCTCAGCCAATTGTTTTTTTAAGTCTAAATACTCGTCATGAGTCATATTCATATTTCTCAAAGTCATATCACGTAAAGGACAAGGTTTAGATGGTTTACAACACCAAACTAAAGATCCAAAACAAGTCCCTGTTCCTTCACCTAATCTAGTTTCATTTGCAAATTTATTTTTAATATCGATATATTCTTGTGGAGTAAGTCCTACTTCCTCTAAAGCATACATTATAGGACATGGTTTAACTGGAGGGCAACAAAATGCTAATCCTCTTACATCTCCACCTCTACAAATATGTGACGGTGCATCATCCCAAGCCATAATAACTCTCCAAAAATTAATTCAATAAAATAAAATAATCATAAAATATATTTATATTATTTTTTATTCAAGTATATAACTTTTTGTAATAAAAAGTGAAATAAATATTACATTTTGAAAAAAAAATAATGTTAAAAAAGTTAAAAAAATAAAAAAAAGTGAAAAGAAAAAATTATTTAAACATTCCTTCTTTTTCATCAGATGTTAACTGTTTAACGATTTCTTCAGGAGTACCAGTATCTAATAACTTACCTCCCCTCATTAAAGTACATCTGTCACAAACATCTAAAACAAATTCCATATCGTGAGAAACAATAATAAATGTTTGTTCTAATTCTTCTCTTGCTTTTAATATTGAATCAGTAACAACTACACGAGTAATCGGGTCCATAGTACCAGTAGGTTCATCAAGAATAATGATTTTAGGTTCTTTAATAAGTACTTGAGCAAGAGCTACCCTATGGGTTTCCCCACCACTTAATTCATCAGGGTATTTGTCAAGTAAATTGTTTGCTTTTTCTTCACTAAAACCAACAGCTACTAAAACATGAATTGCTTTCATTTTAGCAAATTCAGCAGGTAAATCTAAACTAATAGCATCAGTTAAATTACCTAAAATAGTTCTGTGAGGATATAATGAATATTCTTGGTGTAATAAACCGATGTAAGGAATAATACGTCCCCTATTAAGTGGACCTACTTTAGTCATGTCAATCCATTCTTCACCAAGTCTAGCTTCAATTTTACCACTACTTGGGTCAGTTAAACCAATTAACATTCTTGTAAGGGTTGTTTTACCAGCACCACTTAAACCTACAATACCGAAAATTTCCTCTTTATTAATAGTTAAATTAACACCATCAACAGCTTTAACTACTCCTCTTTCAATGGAATAATAATGTTTTTTAACATCCTCTAATACAATCTCAGGAGCACCAATTTCAGGGTTTTCTACTTTCTCAGGAATAGGTACAGTAGCTAAGAAATTATCAACAACGGTTTTAGGGTCACCTTCTTCTTTAATTGCACCATCTTCCAACCATATTACATGATCAGCTAATTCAACCATAACTTCAGGCCAGTGAGAAGTAATAACCATTGTAATTCCTTTATCTTTAACTCCTTCAACTAATGTTCTATGAAGTTTAACAGCAGTTTGAGGATCTAATGTACCAGTTGGTTCATCAGCTAAGAACAACATTGGATTTTTAGCTAATTGTCTTGCAAGTACAACTCTTTGTTTTTCCCCACCACTTAAATCACGAGCAATATGAGTAATCCTATGATTCATTTGAACCATTTCAAGAAGTTCTAATGCATAGTAAAGTTTTTCCTCATACTCCATTTCATCATTCATAGCCCTCATTACATTTTCAATTACAGTTTCTTCATCATACAATGCGAAGTTACGTTGTAACATGATAGCTATTCTTCTTTTAATACTGGCGAATAATTTTCTTTCAGAATTAAAGAAATCAACATTTTCCCTAAGTTCATAAGTTCCACCACAACTACATTTTTCACCAGCATGAGATGGAGATTCAACAGCTAAACAATCTGGACAAACAGCAATATTAAATAAAATTTGACCTTCTTCAGGTTTATAATCCAATATACCTCTAAGCATGTTGATTAAAACAGATTTTCCACTACCACTACGGCCTAAAATACCTAAAGTATCTCCTTCACTAATTTTTAAGTTGATATTTTTAAGAACATTTACCCCATTAAATGATTTTGTAATATTCTTAAAAGTTATAAATTCCATTAACTCACCTTTTATCTAATAAAAAAATTAATAGTATAATAATAATATATATTGAAGTCTATTTATAAGGCTTTCTAATAATAATTGTTATATAGCAATGTTATATTTAATAATCTAATCTAAAAAAGCATATAACAAACTTATTTTAAAAACAAGAAATATCAAAATCTAATTTTCCTGAAATAACTGCTCTAGCAATAGAAAAACCCTTAACACCAGTTTTTAAAATCTTTTCAATTTGAGCTTTAGAATTAACTGAATTATTACCAATGACAAAAATATCTGTTTGATTGCAGATTTCATGCAATAAATCAAAATCACAGTCATCAACACCAGGATTCATTGCATCCACATGTAAATAATCAGCTCCAGATTCATCAATAATCTTAGAAACAGTTAATGTATCTACACCTTCAACATTAGCACGAATTTTAACAGAAACTTCAGAATTAGAATTATTAACAACAGTTGAAATAAAATCTTTTAAATCATGCCTTTTTAACATGTTTTGACCGCAATTTATTTCTAAAAATTCAGGTTGTCTGCAATGACAATTTATTTCAACAATATCAACAGCAGGAATTTTACTAACTTTTATAATGGGTTCTGATGTAGTGGACCTTACATTAACAGAAACTTTAACATCTGGATTAAGTTGCTTAATTTTAAGTGCTTCATTTTCAATATGTGAAAAAATTACATCTTCAGGAAAATGAAATTCCTTTCTGCCTCTAGAAACAATCTTTTCAGAAGCAACAACAGTTTTAGAATCAAGATTAAATCCACCAAGAGTAGCTACATCAAATCCAAAAGGAATTACTTTATTTAAAAAATCAGCATCTGTAATTCCAGCCATTGGTGCAACTACCTTAATAGAAATAACCCCCTAATATTCTTTTTCAATTACATAAGTCCACATATCATTATTGTGGTCACGTATTTCTTCAAGACCTAAATCAGCCATATAAGCTGCATCTTCAGCATTTCTTCCACGGCCAATACCTGCTTTTAAGCCGATTTCAATTTCATCATTAATTTCAACTAAAATATCTTCAATTTCTTGTTCGCTAAGACCATTACATGGAGCCATGAAATTATCTCCACCAATAAAGAACAATAATGCTCCTTTTTTAATTAATTTAGTCATTAAATAATGTTGAGCCTTATTTACCATGAAATTAGTATCAAATGCTGATTCAATATCAGTTAATGTTTCAGTGACACTGTTAATATCAATATGTGCTACTTGAACAAAACTATCTTCAGGATCAACAAGACTATCAACTGCTAAAATTTGTTTTCTTTCTGAAGATTGAGCTCCTCCTTCTTTTTGTAAAGCCATTGTAGCTTTCTTTTGAGCTTCATGAGGAGTTTCTGCAGCACCAACACCCATACTAATAGTGAATGGATATCTGTTTTTAATAGATCTTTGAATTCTTAAGTGATCTTCATGATTAAGACCATTAGTAATAGCTAATAAATTATCGAATCTTGTATAGAATACTAAACCTTTTTTCATAGCTATCTGTCTTTGTAAATCAGCATATAATTCTGCTTGTAAAATCTGAAGATCGGATTCATTACGAGGTCTTGGAGTAACAGTCCAAGGACCATAGTTATCTATCTGTATTAACGTCATTTGTATCATAATTCGCCACCCAAAATATAAAACCAATATACATTATTTACTTAATATTATTTAAAATAATTCCTGCTAAGTTCTTTTTATCATCTAAAGTTTTCATTATTGTATTAGTCACAATAATTTTATCAACAATATTTTCCAATTCATCTTTTAAATCATAATCTTTCTCATCAATAACCATAACATCTAAGAAAGCTTTATATAGAGAAGCAACACCTACTGATGAAACCTCAATATCCAAAGCTTTCATAAATTTACTTGCAGGCCCACTAACTGTATCAGAACCTACAATTGGGGAAACAGCTATTGTATAAGTATTTTTTAAAGCTTTCTTTACTCCTTCCAAATAAAGTATTGGAGAAATAGAAGTTATTGGATTTGAAGGACCAATAATAACTGCATCTGAGTTTTCAATTGATTCAACAACACCTTCAGAAGGAATAACATTACTATATTTAATATCTAAAACTTCAGGACTAGACTGATGTTTAATTAAAAAATCATGAAAATCTAATCTACCAATATCAGTGATTAGCTCAATTTCAGAATTTTCATTACTCATTGGAATGATATTTGATTTAATACCCATTTCCTGAGCTTGAATATTTACAGCCTCAGATAATGTATGATTTTCAAGCAACATTGTTTTTTGTATTTTAGTTGCCCTATCAATATCACCAATTCTAAGTAATTCTGAATAACCCAATTCTTTAAGTCTTTCATGAGTTATAAAGGTATCATTCCTAACCCCATACCAAAATTCTTCATTAATCATATCTGCCATAGTGTATAAAACAGTGTCCACATCAGCAGAAACATAAACTCCAGAAAAATAATCATTTTCTAGAGTGTTAACAATAATATTCATATTAGCAGGGTCATAAATCTCTTTTAATCCTTGTAATAATTTAGGAGTTCCAGTACCTCCAGACAATACAGTAATCATAATCTCACTTATTTTCTAAATACATCATATTCTTTAGGCCTAAGTAATGGACTAATGCCAGAAGTGGTATCTCTTAATTGATCAAAGTTTTCAAATCCTCTGATTAAAACAACAGGAATACCTTCATTAGCTTGACCCATTAAAAGAGATGCAGCTGCTGCCAATTCATCTCCAGTAGCCACTTCAGTTGTTTGAAGTTCCCTACCATACAAATCAGTTTCACCAGCTCTACGCCATAATGGAATAATACCTGAACATCCAATAGCTACACCTACAGCACCATTTCTAAATGCTCTTCCTTGAGTATCAGTAATAATAACTGCTAACTCTTCACCATATTCCTCTTCTAAAAATTCCCTAATAATTGACGCAGATTTATCTGAATTTTCAGGCATAGGAGTAGCTAATCCTTCATCAACATTAGATTCATCAATTCCTGAATTAGCACATACAAAACCATGCTTTGTTTCAGTGATAATAAAATCAGGACCTACAGCAACGACTTCTCTAGATTCTTGAATAATAGCTTCTACAAGTTTAGAATCTTTTTTAGACTTTTGAGCAATAATTATAGAATCTTCAGAAGGAATGATATCTCCCAATTTAATTACATTTCCTTCAGCCTTAGAAATTAAAGTTTCAGCTATTAAAATAATATCTCCATGCTGCAATGTAATATTCTGTTTATTTAAAGCTTCTTTTATTAATTCACAAACATCGTCACCTTGACTAACTAAAGGTATCTCTTCTAAACCGATTAATTCAATAGACATAATATCATCGCTGTTTTTAAAAAAATAAAAAATTAAGGGTTGTATGCATCTATTTTCCATTCACCATCAAATAATGCTGCACTTGATGTTACTGGTTTTTTATAGTTAGCAAAAATCCCTTGATCAAAAATAAATTTAGCTGCTTCTTTAGAAGATTTAGCGGTAAAATCCACTTTATCATGAATTTGTGATCCATATGTTGAAATGAAAGCAGCCTCTCCATAAGGAACCTCTTCAACTAAAATCTTCTTATCGTTAGCTATACCCATATAACATTGATAGTCTTCTTTATTATTAGTAGAAGTTACAACTCCTGCAATTCTAGGAGTGTGGTAATCATCTTTCTCATAATCCATAGTTAATAAGGAATAAGCTATTGCATCCTTAATATTCATACCAACATGTATTTTATCGGCAATAACATCAGTATGAGATCCATTTGAAACTATAGCTTGATTTCTAACAATACGAATACAATTATAAGTTATATAAGTATTTTCAAAAATATCTTTCTCAAACCCTTCTTTTGGAACAATAGCTGCTCTATTATCAAAAGTAAGACATTGCCTATTAGGAAAAGACCTACTTGATACCCTGTAAGCAACATATGGTTTTCCATCAGAATTCATTCCAATTGATAGTATTCTTCCCGTATACATCTTTAAACCTCAATTTATCTCTGGAGCACGAACAGCCTCATCATATGGGAAACCCGGAGGTGTTGTGATTATAATCTCACCAGGTCTAATGGAAATTTGCCCTTCATCTATAACTCTCGAATGAACACCAACTGCATTATTTCTAATTTCATCAGACATATCATGGTTATCCACTATTACACTATGCAAATTATCCACTGGCATGATATAATATTCAGCAGTTCCAGAAGTATCAGTTACATTTGGTTTACCAGTACCTCCAGAATCTGTACTTTGAACATCAGTAGCTGAAAAATTACTAGTTATTACAATGAAAATTAATAATGTGAACAAAATATCAATAAGAGGAACCAAATTAATATTAGGTTTCCTATTTTTAAGTTTCTTTTTATGTGACTCAATATCAATTGCCATAACAATCATCACACTATTGTCTTAATTTACTTTCTGTAATTTCAGCATGAACATCACATTTTTCCAAAATAATATTGGAAATAGATTTATCTAACATACTAGGTTTAAAAGATACTTTGATATTTGCATAAGGATCAGAAATAAGTCTTGTATTAACAACTCCTTCTGCTTCCTGTAAAGCATTTAATGCACATTCAACATTTGAATCTACTTTAACTTTAACCATACCATATCCCCAGTTGGTCATTTTAGTAGCAAGCTCAATTTTATCCATTTCAACTTCAATTAAGTTTTCAATATAAGTATATAATGGTAATAAAACAATAGCTACTGCCAATCCCATAATAGTAGTGATAAGTGCTACATAAATACCTTCTGCCATTGTAGAAGCATCTGGGTTAATACCTAATGTTTCAAATGTCATCCAAATACCAATTACAGTACCAATAAGCCCTAAAAATGGTGCTAATTCAGTAATTGTTTTAAGAGTATTCATTCCTTTTGTCATTTTACCTATTTCAACAACAAAAATCTGTTCCATACTCTCTTCTACTTCAATTTTATTTTTATAACCAATTTTTAATGTTTCGGAAATAATTCTGGAAATAGGATTTTTAAAACCATTAATCTGTTTTAAAGCTTCAACTGCACCTCCTCTTTCCATAGAAGCAGTTACAATACCGAAAATCTCAGTTGTATCAACTTTACTAATTCTTCTTAAATATAAAATTTTTCTAATTGAAATTAATAACCCATATACACCAATAAATAAAATAATATAGGTAATTACTCCTCCTTGAGTAAAAATTTCCATTATATATTCAAAGAATTGAGTTAAATATTCGAATATCATATTATCATCATTTAATATTTAATAAAATACCTATAAAAGATAATTTAGTTATTCAAATACTTAAATATTTATTAAAAAAAATAGAAAAAAGCGCTAATTTATTTCATATTTTTAACTGTTGCCCAAGATTTTCTAACAAAATCGGGCATTTCATCATAAGTAAAATTAGCTAAAAACTTTTTAGTAGTAGGATCACTTGGATAACCAGAACCAATTCCACCTATTTTACGATAATTTTTATTTATTTGAGCAATAATCTCATCACGTGTTTGTTTAGCTATAATTGATGCTGCACTGACCTCAATATAGTTATCATCCGCTTTATGCTCAGCTATTACATTAGCACCAGTTGATTTGGAAATGACCTCTTGGAACCTATCTGCTTTAATATCAACTGCATCAACAATAACCTTTTCAGGATTCATCTCTGAAATAATCTTTTCCATCCCTAATCTTTCAATTTCATTAAGATTAACCCCATCTGCTCTTAACTCATCAATTTCTTTAGCTGAGATGATGACTGTTTTAAAATCAAACATCTTCTCTAATTTACGAGCTAAAATATGTCTTCGACTACGAGTTAATCTTTTTGAATCTTTAACTCCCATTCTTTCAAGAATAGAACATTTATTTTCAGGAATAGAAACTCCAGCTATCACTAAAGGTCCTAAAACTGACCCTCTACCTGCTTCATCAATTCCTAGAACATCCATATTATCAAAAAATAAGGAAAAAATGAAATAAAATTATTTCATTGCTCTAAGACGAACTTCAGGTTCTAATGCAAGAGGTTCTGCTGCTACAATAGCTGTACCTTTAGCTACAACAGTCATTGGATCATCAGATACTTTAACAGGAATAGCAACTTCATCAAAAATTCTTTCTTCTAATCCACGAAGTCTTGAACTTCCCCCAACAGCAACAGCATTATTATAAACACCCATCATTAATTCAGGAGATAGTCTTTCTAAGATGACATTAATACCATCAATAATATCTTGCATAAATGGTTCAACAGCATCTGCAACTAACATAGAGTCAATAACAACTTTTTTAGGCCTATTAGTTTCTAAAGATTTACCAATAACTTCAACACTTAAATTTTCAAGTTGTTCACTGCAGTGAATCATACCAACTTCAATTTTAGCTGCTTCTGCATCATGTATACCAATAGCTACATTATATTTTTCTGCAACTAATTCAACAATTCTATTATCGATATCATCCCCACCACGTCTAACAGTTTCAATATCATTAATTCCTCCAAGGGAAATAATAACAATATCTGTTGAACCAGCACCAATATCAATTACCATTGTTCCATTTGGTTCTGCAATAGGTAAACCTGCACCAATAGCTGCAGCTAAACCCTCACTGATTACTTTTACATATTCAGCTCCTGCTTTTCTACCTATTTCTTCAGCAGCATTTTTTTCTACTTCAGAAGAATCTCCTGGAATTCCAATTACAATTCTTCCAACACTCTCACCTTCATTAATACCTATTTGCATAGCTTTGATTAATAATGCTTGAGCTTGAACAACATTTTCAATAACACCTTTTTTCAAAGGCCTAACTGCTAAAATATCTTCAGGAGTTCTTCCAAGCATTTTTTTAGCTTCTTCTCCAACAGCTAAAACTTCAGAAGGATCATCTTTTTTTACAGCAACAACAGATGGAATTTGATATAAATCAAATTTATCCCCAGAAGGTTTTGCTATAACAGTATTTAATGTTCCTAAGTCTATTCCTAAACTATTACTAATAACTCTTGCATTATTATTAATTTGTGGTTCTTCTTCGTCATTTCCAAAAATATTCATTGACTTGCCTCCATTTTCAAATCCTTAAAGTCGATGACAAAAACTTTATTAGATGTAGCAACACTTTGAACTTTTCCAATGTCTTTCTTTTCATCAACAGAAATTAATATTGTTGATAGAACAACATCACTTATATTATATAATGGTTTTAACATTGATTTAATAAATCCTGGTAATTTAACATTTGGATCTAAATCAACTTCTATAAACCCAGTAGTTTGAGATTCTAATAGAATAGCAAATGGAATTTTAGATCTTTCAATTGTTGATACAGTATGTCTAATTGCATCATCTGGAGCAACTAATATCATCAAATTTGGTTCTTCTTTTAAATACATTGGAGAAATTCGGATAAAAGAACCTCCTTTCTCATCAGAAATTCTCTCAAATTCATTAATTTTAAGAGAATTTCCATGCAACATTATGAAGTCAAATTTTTTACGCAATTTATTTTCTTTTAATATAACATGCTCCCTAAATAGAATTCTAACACTATGCTTAGATGCAATAGCCCTATAAGCTATATCATCTATTAGTTCAACATTACCAGCAATTATACACCAAACTTTTTCATCTTTATGCGTATTGTCAGTTGATGATATTTTAGCCGCTTGTCTGAGAACTTTTATATTATCTTCTATCATTTAACTACTCACTATATTAATAAACATCAGTATTTAAACTAACCAACATTTAAATAAAAAGTTAGCTAATTTATTAAAGATTAACATTACTAATTATCTATTGAATTATTATATATATTTTATCTTTAAATGATTTGAATAAAAGCAGATGAAAATTAATTAAATTACTACAAATACTAAAAAGCATTAAATTTAGTTTAACAAAGATTAACTACCATTATTTTCTTCCATCCCTCTTCAAATAAGCCTTATTCCTTTTTTTATCAAAATCATCATATTTTTTAGATTTAAATTTTTTAGAAATTGGAATTACAGAAACTAAGTTAATTTTATTACCTTCACAACCAAAAATCACTTTAATTTCTTTATAATCCTTAGTTGATGGAGCATTAAAGAAAACAGCATATTTACTACCAGACTCATTTTCCCATCTCAGAGGTTCTTGATTTTTAACTGTATCTTCAATAAATTTTCTGCTGATTCCATTATCCAATAATCTTTGATTAAAATGAGAGTTATCAAATCCCCATTCAATATCATCTGTGTTTCCAATTATAAATTCATCAAAAATATTCATTAAAATCACCAAAATACTACTATACTAATATTGACAACAGAATTATAAAAATTATTCTTAAGTCAATTTAAGATATAATTTACCAAATCAATAACCAAATAACATAACAATAAGATTAAACAATAAATAATAATTAATAAATAGTTAAATTTTAAAATAATAAGTAAACAGTTTTAGTTTAGGTTAATAATAAAATGTAGCACTGTGAAATTTAACTATTAAAAAAAATAAGTTCATTTACAAGAGAAAGTTAATAACAAGCAAGATAAAAAGTAATACTGGAGTTAAAACATGACACTTAAAAGCACAAAAATTCAAAGTTTTATAGCATTATCGGATGTAATTTCCTTATTGAACATGACATCAGGTTTTTTATCAATTGTATCAACAATAAACCATGATTTCTATTTAGCTTCAATATTTATGTTATTTGCACTCATGTTTGACTCTGTAGATGGATGGGTAGCTAGAAAAATCAATAGAAATGATGAACTTGGATTTGGAAAAAATATTGACTCCCTTTCAGATGTTATTTCCTTTGCTGCAGCACCAGGGATATTTATTTACACTATAGGGACTACAATTTCTAACTCTCCATATATATTAACCACTCTTGTAAGTTTATTAATATTCATATGTGGTGTACTTAGATTAACACGTTACAATGCAATTGCAGATCATATCAATTTCAATGGATTTATAGGATTCCCAATACCTGGAATAGCTGTAATCCTCTCTGCATATTACTTAACTAGAGCATTTGATATTTATATTGCATTAATTTTAATGACAATTGTTTCATTATTCATGATAAGCAATTTTAAGTATCCTAAACTTGACAATAAACTCCTAATTGGAGTCGGAGCTATTTTAATAATATTAATAATACTTAACATTCCTTTAACAATAGATAATATCAGCATTCCTCCATTAATACTATTGATTATAACTTTATACTGCCTAATTATTGGTTTAATAAAAAAATAGTCTCCTTTAATCCAATTAATTCCATCTACTTTTTTTAAATAAAAAGTAGGAGTTAAACAAATGAAGGATGACAAATTTAGAAATTCACCATATCCTCCAGAATATGATGAAATAGAATTAAGAAATAAAATAGAAGCACAAAACCAACGGCTTAAAAGAGAACAAAACATTGAAGAGTCAATTAAATCTGAAAAAGGATTTAAACTACTTAAAAAAATCAATGAACAGGCTTCCTCAATTTTTAATTTGAATAAAAATGAACCAATCGAAGATGAAAAGAAAAAGAAAATTGGCCTATTAATAACAACTTTAATTATATTAACCTTAATAGTCTCTGCTTATTATTTTTTAATTTATGAACCATCACAAGCCAATTTAGAAGAAGCACAAACTGCAAAATTAAATGAACTCCATTCATTATATAAAGGACCTCTTGCTTCAGCAACAGAAGCATTCAATTTAGAAAAAGAAATAACTGAATCTAAAAATGCATTTGAAGTTGAAACAATAGACATAATGGGACCTGCAACAAAAGATTGGAAACAACATCATCAAAAAGCTATTGAAACAAATCATGATGATTTTAACAGAACAATGGCAAGTTATGAAACAAACACCAGTAAAAATGCAATAATGCCCATATCAGAAGCTTTAAATTTTGTAAATAACAATGATGCAACAATTTTATCCGATGTTAAATTTGAAAAACCAGATACTGTATCAGTACCTATTTTAATATCTAGACTGCAAGCAAGTGGAGGTTTACTTTCTGTTGGAAGTATTGTAGATGTTTACACAACAAACCAGACAAATCAGACAGACCTTAACTCCACAAGCCCAGATATTAGTGGATGTACTATCCTTTCAATATTACGTTACGAAGAAAGTGGAAACATTGAATCAGAATATGGAAAAGCCCAAACTTTAGTGCAAGGAAACACAACAAACCCTAATGAAAATACTGAAACATTTAGAGGAAATGTTTTAGAATTAATTAAAGGATCACTAGCCGGAGGCTACAACGAAGAAGAAACAATAGCTATGTTAAAAAATTATGGTTTGAAATTATCTAACTATGAAAGAGAAATAAATCTTGGAGAACTTGATGCACAATATTTACTGCTTGTTGAAACACCATCCAATAAAGTGAATTATATGTTGAATAATATGGAGAATATTATTTTAACAATACCTACTAAAAATGCACCATCTTGGATGGTTGAAGAAATACAATCCAGCAATAACAATAAGTAAATAATTTAAATAATTGAGTATAAAATTGATTACTATGGAAAAACCATCAATTAGAACAATAGTAATAATTGTTATAGTAATAATAATTGGATTATATGCAATTGGTGAAGTAAACTATTTCTCAAAAAAGATAGTTGAAGAAAAAGATATTGTTTCCCCAGTTGTTACAATACCTGCTATTGGAGTGCATGAAACAATAAATAATGTAAGTATTTCCCAAGGTGTTTACCATGAACCGCAGTCTTACACTCCAACAAATGGAGAAGTTATCCTATTTGGACATAGAACACTACAAGGATCGTCATTTTTAAGATTAAATGAACTTCAAACTGGCGATATCATAAGTATTCAGTGGCCCGGAATTGGAGAAGTAAATTATACTGTAACAAATCAAACAATTGTTCCAGGGTCTTATACAATGAGTGCTCATGAAGATAAAAATAATATTTTCTTGATAACCTGTGACCCGATAGGTTCTACTGCAAATAGATTAATTGTTGAAGGAAATATGAGCAGTTTTAGTTCTGTTAATGAAGAAATATTAAATGAAAATCCACAACAATACAATGCATTAATTGTGATGGGAATATTTTTAATTTTAGGTCTTGCAATAGCTTATTTCACACCTAAAGAAACAAGAATTTATACTCTGATTACTGTTGCAATCATTATGGTAATCTTAATTTATTTCTATTTATTCCCAATTCCCTCTGATGCAATCTATTCAAAGATTAACTGGTTGAATGGAGGATTTATGGAAGTTTAAAGGTGATAAAATGGATGTTGATAAAGAATTTTTTTCAAATATAACCTCAAGAGAAAGAGCAATTTTTGAAGGCGCAATAAGTATGGGCGCATTATTCCACCAGTTTGTGGGAACTCCTGTAAATAATCAAACAAAAAAAAGTTTAGAAGATGCAATGAGAAATTCATTAAATTTACAGCCGGCAATTGAAGATGTTGAAGTAACTATAGATTTTACAAGATTAGAAGATGCTATGAGCGAATTTGACTATACTTCTTTAACTGGAGATATGTTAGATGTTAAAATACACACAAAAGTAGATGATGTAAAAGCAGTAATAAGAATAAGATTTATAGAGGAACTAAATTATCCTCTCATGTATGTTGAAGATATAAAAGATTAATAAATTTCTTTTAAATCTTTCAATAACTCTTTTAAATGTTCTTTTTTAATATGATTCATTAAAACAACACGGATAGCTACTGGACAGGAAGAAATAGATACTCTCCAATTTCTAGATTCTAACTCATTAGCTAGTTGTTTAGTATCAATATTCGGATGATTAAAAGAGACAAGATTTAATTCCGGTTCAACAATTAATTTATAACCTAATTTTTTTAATTCTTCTTTAAAGAAAATTGTATTATCCATTAAATTTTTAGCTATTTTTGTATAACCTTCTTTTCCAAAATATTTCATAATGGCATAAGTTGCAGCTGTAGACGCCCCTAATCTTGTTCCAACAATTGTAGACTGTTTTTTAACTGTAAGATAAGGGGAATTAATAGCCATAACATCAAGATATTCTTCTTTTCTGAAAATTATTCCTCCCGCAGGAATTGGTGCTAAACCCATTTTATGAGGATCAACAGTCATAGAACAAACACCTGGAAGTGAAAAATCAAAATCGGGAAATTCATAACCTAATCTCTTTAAAAAAGGAATGGAAAATCCACCAAAAGCTGCATCAACATGCAAATAAATATTATTTTCAAAAGCTATATCAGATAACTTATCAATAGGATCTATCACTCCCAATTCAGTGGTTCCTGCTATTCCAACAATAGCTACTGTTTTATCAGAGATATTTTCCTCAACTGAATTAGCATCAATTTTAAAATTGTCATCTAAATCTGCTTCAACAATCTTTAAATTAAGCATGTCTGCTGCTTTTTTAAATGAAAAGTGTGCAGAACGAGGCAGAATAATTTCACCATTAGAAATGTTTTTATATTTTTTTGCATGATTACGTGCTGCCCTAATAGCCATAAGATTAGCTTCAGTACCGCCAGTAACAATATGGCCATGAGCATTATCTAAAGAAAACATTTTACCAATAGAATCAATGACTTTATCCTCAATAGACTTAGTGCCTTTAAATAAACCAGGGTCTCCCAAATTAGAATCTAAGAATTTACAAAAAACTTCCTTAGCAAAAGGATGTGCTTCAGTACACATAGAACCTAAAATTCTACCTTCAGAATATTTACAATCCTGAGACTGAAAATTAGCTAGTTCTTTGAGAATTAAATCTTTATCTACTGGTTTTTCTTCCATAAAATAACCTCATAATAAAAAATAAAAATGAAAAAAATATAAAAAATAAAAAAGTAAGAATAAATTAATTAATTTATTCTAAACGTTTACGAGCAGCATCTAAAATTAATTTTTGTTCTGCTCTAGCAACGGTTTTTCTAACTTCTGCAACAGCATCAGTGTTAGATGAAACACTTGAAATTCCATAGCTTACAAGTTTTTCAACAATGCGAGGCACACTACCTGCTTGACCACAGATACTACATTTAACACCTGCTTCAGCACATTTTTTAATTGTTCTTTCAATTAATTTCATTACTGCAGGATGTTCTTCAGTATAATGTTTAGCAACAAATTCATTGTTTCTATCAACAGCTAATGTATATTGAGTTAAATCATTAGTTCCTAAACTTACAAAGTCAATACCAACATCAATGTAATCTTCAATAGTTAAAGCAGCCGCAGGGATTTCAACCATCATACCAAAGTCAATATCTTTGTGAGGTCTAAGTCCAACTTCTTCACATAATGCTTTAGCTTTTCTAAGTTCATCAGGATGTTGTGATAAAGGAATCATAATACCTAAATTAGTGTAACCTTGATCGTATAACTTTTTAATAGCTTTAAATTCACATTTAAGAATTTCAGGTTGATCAAGTTCCCTTCTAATTCCTCTCCAACCTAACATTGGGTTGTGTTCTCTTGGTTCATTTTCTCCACCGTCTAATGCAATAAATTCATCAGTTGGTGCATCAAGAGTTCTGTACCATACAGGTTTAGGATAGAATGCATCTGCAACAATCATTACATTTTCAGCAATAGTGTTAATTAATTCATCTTCTCTTCCCTCAGCAATGAATTTGCCTGGGTGAACACCTGCGGTTAACATTAAATGTTCAGTTCTTAATAAACCTACACCATCAGCACCAGTAGCTGCTGCTTTAGTTGCTGCTTCAGGCATACTAACATTTGCTTTAACTTCAGTTACAGTAATAATTGGTGCTACACTTTCAGCAACTACATCAGCAGTTGCTTCAGGTTTGGTTTCAGTTAATCCTTCAAATACTAAACCTTTTTTACCATCTAAAGTTACTCCAACATTTTCTTTTAAAGTTGCAGTAGCTGAACCAGTACCTACAACACAAGGAATACCTAATTCACGGGAAATAATTGAAGCGTGACAAGTAACTCCTCCTTCATCAGTGATAATTCCACTAGCTCTTCTCATAGCTGGAACCATATCCGGAGTAGTCATTGTTGTAACCATGATGTCTCCATCTTCAATTTTATCTAATTCATCAACATCAAATATAATTTTTACAATACCAGATGCAATACCCGGACTTGCACCAAGTCCTTTAACAATTACATTTTTATCTTCAGAAACTTCTGCATCATCATCAGCAGAATTATCAACATCATCTAAAGTTGTAATTGGTCTTGCTTGTAAAAGGAATAAAGTACCATTTTCAAATGCCCATTCAGTATCCATAGGTTCTCCATAATGAGCTTGAATTCTTTTACCCATTTCAGTTAATTCAATAAGCTCTTCATCAGATAAAACCCTTTCATTTCTCATATCTTCAGGGACATCTACTTTTATACTGGTACCTTCTTCATCGTTAGTGTACATTACTTTTTTATCACTGATAGTAACATTGATAATCTTATTATCTTTTTTATCAACTGCATAATTATCTGGAGTTACATCACCAGAAACTACAGCTTCACCAAGTCCCCAAGACCCTTCAATTAATGCAATTTCTTCACCAGTTGAAGGATTTACAGTGAACATTACACCAGCTTTATCAGCATTAGCCATTTTTTGAACAACTACCGCAATAAGTACTTTGGAATGGTCAAAATCATTTTCTTCCCTATAAAAAATAGCTCTTGCTTCAAATAAAGAAGCCCAACATTTTCTGACATAATCAATTACATTTTCCACTCCAGAAACATGTAAAAAAGTATCTTGCTGACCAGCAAAAGAAGCATCAGGTAAATCTTCAGCAGTAGCAGAAGAACGAATAGCTACATCAGTATCTTCTTCATCTACCCTTTGACAAAGCTGATTATAAGCTTCAGTGATATAAATAGAAATATCGTCTGGAACAGGAGTGTTTACAATGATAGACTTGATTTCTTCAGCAGCACTTTGAAGTTCCTTTGTGTCATTAATATCAATTTTATTAAGAATCTCCATTACTGCATCATTAATCCCAGAATCAATCATAAACTTCTCATATGTTTCTGCAGTTACTACAAAACCTGGTGGCACTGGAATTCCAGCTTGGGTCAATTCCCCTAAGTTTGCACCTTTTCCACCTGCAATTCCAATATCAGATTTGCCTATTTCTTCAAATTTTACAACATACATGTAACATAACCTCTGGTTTTAAAAATATATATAAAATTGACAATGATATTCAGATTAATTACCACGTTACATTAAATAACATAGCCAATATTAATAAATGAATATCTAATTTTTTTAATTAATATATTTAATGGAACTTTAATATAATTAAGAAAAAAAGAATAAAAAAAAGAAAATAAGAAATAATTAATATCTGACTTTTCCAATATGCCTTGTAGCACCAGGATCTTCATTATTAAAATGAGCTAAATAATAAATAAACCATTCTAATGGAATAACCAATATAAATGGAGATAATAACTTATCAACATCAGCATAATCAGATAATTTATAGTTAATTATTTTTAACTCCTGATTTTCAGAAAAATCAATTGCTTTTTGAGTGATTTCATCTGAATCAAAATCAGAATATAAAAAAACAATAGGAACATCTTTTTCTACACGTTCAATTAAACCATGCCTAAATTCAGCAGCATATAAAGGACATGCATGCTTAATAGCCCCTTCCATAAACATAGTCATAGCTAATTTATAAGAAAGACCAAAATTAGGACCACTACCTAAACAATAGAAAATTTCCTCATCTTTAAATTCTTCAGCCAATTTTTTATTGTCTTCTTCACAGGAAATTAATAAATCTTCAATTAAATTAGGCATTTCATGTAATTGAGATAATAAAACATCCTTGTTTTCATAATTTGATCCCTTAAATAAAATTTCATATAAACAAGCTAGTTGAGTTATGTAAGTTTTAGTTCCAAGAATTGCAGTTTCTCTATCCCCACGTGTAACAATAGCTGTTTTAGCCTCTTTAACCATAGAACTGTCTGGTTCATTAGAAATAGAAACAGTATAAATACCATAATCATTAGCTTTTCTAAGTGCAGCTAATGTATCCGCTGTTTCACCAGATTGAGAAGTAAAAATAGCTATTGAATTTTCACCATTAACAAGATACTTATTATAAGAAAATTCATAACCAGAAAATACCTCTATATTCATGGTTGTTGACATTCTTAATGCATCCCTAACACTATAACATGTAGAAATTGAACTACCACAACCTACAAGATAGATTTTATCAACATCAACAACTTTTTGTGAAACAATATCCAATTTAGAAGCTTCTAAATCAAATGTTTTCCTTAATGCGTTAGGTTGTTCCATCATTTCATCATACATTTTATATGCCATAACATCAACCTAGTATTAACTAATATAAGAATATTATTTAAAAAATATAGAAGTTACAATTAATATAATTTTCTATAAAAATAAGAATTATTTAAAAAGTATTCTAAAAAATGATTAAAAAAAAGTAAAAAAGAGAATAGACTTATTTAACTAAGTCTTGACCTTTATCAACAACAATTCTACATGGAACTGGTAATTTCATTGCTGCTCTTTTTAATGCAATTTTTGCATCTTCAAAGTTTTTCTTTTGAACATCAATGGTAATAACTTTTTGACCAGCTTTAACAATAGCTTCAACACTTACTGGTTTACCAAATGCGTTCCTCATACCACTTTGAACCCTATCTGCTCCTGCACCAGTAGCCATTGGATTTTCTCTTACAATGTGGTGTGGATAGGTTCTTAATTTTAAGTGGTAACCTAATCTTCCAGCTTTTCTTTGCATAAGTCTGTTAGATGCAATCCTTGCAGCTTCTAAAGAGTTATGTCTTAATTGAGCTGGTTTTTTAACAGCGAGACTTACAGAAACAGGGAACTCGTCAGTTAAATTACCCATATCATATTGTACAATTCTTGAATTTGGTGTTTTTCTAATATAATCTCTTCTTGTATAAGCACGAACCATTAAAATTCCTCCAATAATGACCTAATCAAACATCAGTTGTTTGACTGAAAAAATAGCTATTTAAAGTATTCCAATAAAACTTTATAAAAATTTGTAGCTATGTAAATATAATCAGTATATAGAATACTTAATTATATTAATTTAATGATTAATAAATGTTATCCTTAACAGGAGTAAAAATTACAAAAAATATTATAAAATCATATAACAATTAATTTTAGATTTCATAATATATAATATATATAGTTAAAAATACATATTTTTAGATGTTGAGAACTATGAAAATTAATGGAAAAATACAACTTACATATGATAATTCAAAAAACTCAAAAATGGTATATGATTCATTAGAAATTGATAATAGAGGATTTGTAAAATCCGAACTTAATGAAGAGATAATTAATTATACTATAACTAGTGAATCATTAGGTAGTTTTTTAGCTACTACAGATGATTTAATTGCATCTGAGATAGTTGTTGAAAAAATTTTAAACTCAACAAGGGATTAAATAATTTATTCATTTAATTTAAACTTATTGACCTGCTATTTTTAGAGAAATAATCTATAAGATTATATAAAACCATTTTTATAACCATAACAAAATCAAAATTATTATTCAAAGTTTTAATTAAAAAAAAACAGAAAACTTATTAAAATTTAAAAATATCGTCTTATCTAGAAGCAGTAATTTAATAGACCTATACTGCTCGATAATTATATAAAGATAAAATAATAAATTAATAATAGTTAAATTCTTTATCAAGATTAAGAGTGTGTAATTATGGATTGTCACTATCACCCAGAAAGAGAAGCCATAGACCAATGCAATATCTGTGGAAAAGGATTATGCGAAGAATGTGTTGTGAAACTAGCTGGAAAAGCTTATTGTAAAGATTGTTTAGAAAATATCATTGGTGTAACACCTGATACCACCACTGAATCTTCAAAAACACAAAATAATCAAGTAAATGAACCGTCATTAGAAGAAACACCTAGTTCTACAGACAATTATAATATAAACAACAGTATTTATGAAACTAAAGAGTCAAATATTTACGAATTTAATGGATTCAATCAAGAAAATCCAGTTGAAAACTCATATGAAGAAACAGATTCAATTTATTCTACAGATTCAATAAATAATATAATTCCAGAGCAGAATTATAATACAAATGAAGTAAATTTCCCGGAAGCTCAAGAAGAAACATATTCAACACTTCAAGATAACCAAAGGATTAACGATTATAGAAATCAAAATATGTACGAACTTGAACAAGAAGAAATAGACTATCAAGATGTTAATAAACCAATGCCAGAATTTGAAGCATATACTGGAGAAAGTGAGTTTATATATCCTGATCACTCATATCAACCTGAGGAAACATCTGCAAGAAAAGCATTAGAAGAAAAATATGAGCAATATCTTGATGATTTATACTTTGATGAACCAGAAGTACCTTTAAGTGAACAATTAGCTAAAGATGAAGAAAAATATGGTTCTATAGTGGATAAACCTTATGTTCCTAGTGAACCTGGTGCTTATGATGAATCTTACGGAGAATATGAACAAGAAATAATTACTGGCGAACCATACGACAATTATGGTACTTTAGATCAGCAAATTCATGATGAAAATCAAATGATGAAAGAGGAGCCATATGAACCATATCAAAGAGAAAAACCTCAAGCTCCTAGATTAGATCCTATAAAACCTCAAGAATATAACAACAATCCGCAGGAATACACTCAAGGATACACACAAGAACAATACCCACCACAACAAGAATACACACAAATGGAATACACTCAAGGATACACACAAGAACAATACCCACCACAACAAGAATACACACAAATGGAATACACTCAAGGATACACACAAGAACAATACCCACCACAACAAGAATATGTGCAAGAGGATTTATATGTTCAACCAAAACCAGCTACTAGAAGTATCCATGAAGTAGAAACACCTATTTCAAGAACTCCTGAAGAAACTAACATCTTAGAGGAACAAATACGTCAAAATATAAATAAAGAAAAGGAAAGGCAAACCATAAAACCTTCTAGAAAATCAATTCATGAACGGGATTACAGAATCAATGGTAAAGAGCCAGTGAGTGTTGTTGACATAGTATTAACAATAATATTAATTATTTTAATTCTAATAGTCATATTCTATTTAGCATATCTATTCTTATTAACAGATAATTATCCTACCTTCTTAGATGCTATTTATGGACTTACTAACCCACAAACATTCTTCAGTAATCTTTTAGGAAATATTTAAAATAATGAAACATTTTCATTATTTATTTTCCTTTTAAATAACTCTAAAACATCTTCATTTTTATAATCTAAAATCCTAATAACTGAAGGATAATGATTAATATATTCAGAAATTACTTCTTTTTCAATTGGATTTTCAAGAATGCTTAAAACACGAGCATTAAAATTTGTAGAAAATCCATAAGGTAAAATATTTAACACATCATCAACTGATTTAAAAGAATTATTTTTTCTAAATTCAATAAATTTATTAGCTAATTCATCATTAAAAAAGTTTAAATTTGATAATTCATTAAAAGACAAATCATTTGCATTATCAATAATTTTTTCATCAAGTCTAAGATTATGTAAAGGCGCCCTATTTTTATTAATCTCCCTTTTTAAAATAGAAATAGTTTCAGGAGGCATCATAGATTTTACATCTTTTAAACTATTATTAACTATACTTTCACGGATTAAACTGCCACTAACCCCTTCAATTCTTTTTACAAAAATAAATTTATCTTTAAAATCAAATCCTATTTTTTTAAGTGATTTTGAAAAACTAACAATAACATAATTATCTTCTTCCAATTTATCTTCTAAAAGAATTTCCCCAGTATCCATATCAACTATCTTATATGGCTTAGGAGCAATACCATGACCCATAGTTATTCTATCTAAAATATTATCAAATCCATCAAAGGGTTTATAACCCCTAGGAATAAAATCAGTGCTTAATGCTTGAAACATACGAGCTAAACAAAGAGAATACTGGCCTGAACCCATAATTCCCATTGGTGGTCCTTCAACAACAATATCTGCACCTACTGAAACAGCAATTTCTGCTCTAACATCACGAGGAAGAATATATGGTAATCCCCTACCGCTCCTTTCAAATAATCCTGGAACAATAGCTACAAAAATGCTATTTGGAACCTTTGAAATAGCTGTTTTCATACAATGAAAATGTCCATTATGTAATGGAGAATATTCTGTAAAATCAGCTATTAACTTAATATCTCCTTCAGATTTTTTGTAGTTATTTTCATTTCTAGCTTCATAATCCTTCCAAAATAATTCAGTATCACGTAAGTTAATGGATTTGATAAAATCTTTTAAAGACATAATATCAAATATTAATCTCATAGTATAAAAAAATATAAAAAATAGGATCCAATATTAAAATAGATATAATGGAGTGTTAACCATGGATTTAGTTATTAAAAATTGCAAATTATTAAATGAAAATGGAGAATATTTTATTGGTGTGGAAAATGGAATAATAAAAGAAATCTCAAAAACACCCCTAAAAGGAGAGAAAACCATAGACATAAAATCCAATATTATTTTACCTGGTTTTATTGATCCTCATGTACATTTTAGAGATCCTGGTTTAACACATAAAGAAGATTTTAAAAGTGGAAGTGAAAGTGCAGCTAATGGTGGATTTACAACAGTTATAGACATGCCAAATACACTTCCAAAAACAAATACATACCAAGCATTTAAAGAAAAATTAGCTATTGGAAAGAAAAAAAGTATTGTAAACTTTGAACTTCAAGCAGGAGTAAACAATTATGAAGAGATGAAAAAAATACAAAGCTTAAAACCAATAGCTTACAAAATATTTATGGATTTAGAAAGTGACAGTGCACTTGAACAAATATTCAAAGATTTAGGAAAGTTAAAAAGAGAAACAGATTATAATGGACTAGTATGCACCCACTGTGAAAACCAAGAGATAGTTAATACAAGTTCTGAAAAGTTAAAAGAAAAAGAAAATCAAAATGCAATTGATTACAGTTATGGAAGACCCGCTATTAGTGAAGATGTGTCTGTTAAACAGGCCATAGAATTATCTGATAAAAATAATCTTTCATTACATATATGCCATTTAAGCTCCAGTAAATCACTACTTCAAGCACAAAATGCTAAAAAATTTATGGATATAAGCTGGGAATTTACACCACATCATTTATTACTAACTAATGATGCTTATGATGTATATGGCACATTAGTAAAAACAAATCCTCCACTAAGAACAAAAGAGGAAAGTATTAATATAACAGATATTGATGAAAATACAATAATTGGAACTGACCATGCTCCACACACATTAGAAGAAAAAACACAAGGAACATGGAACTCATCACCAGGAATCCCAAATTTAGAAACAGTGGTTCCATTACTATTAACTGAAGTAAATAAAGGAAATATTGATTTAAATTTAATACCTAACATCCTTTCAAAAAATGCAGCAGAAAGATTCCAATTAAAAAATAAAGGTGAAATAGCTATTGGAAAAGATGCAGATTTTACAATAATTGATTTGAAAAAAGAAGGCAAAATCAATATAGATTCATTTAAAACAAAAGCAGAATACTCACCATTTGATAAATATCCATACAAAGGAAAACAAGTAATGACAATAGTGTCAGGAAAAATAGTTATGGATAATTTATAAAAAAACTACTAATTTTTTTTAAAAAAAAAAGAAATAAAAAGGGTGGAATTAACCACCTTATTTATCACATAAAGCGTCTTGAGGACATGCTTCAATACATTGACCACATAAAGTACAGAATCCAGCAACAGGTAATTTTTTATCACCAGTTAACTTGATCATGTTATATGCACATGCATTTACACAGTCACCACATTCAGTACATTTAGATGGGTTGAACTCTATTCTGTCTCTTAATACAGTTTCACCGTCAATTACTTTTTCAATAGAACCAACGATTAATGCATCTTCGGAACAGACAGCAGCACAAGCTCCACATCTAATACAACTAGTGAATGAAGGTTCTTCATCAACTTGTACCATATCAGGACATAACATAGCAGTTTTAGTGACAACACGAATAGCTTGAGTTGGACATTTATTAGCACATGCACCAATAAAGTCACATTTTTCAGCATCGTATCCTAAACCTTCGTCATCTGCAGGTGCAGGAGCTCCCCATTCAACATCGATTGAAAGAGCATCAGTAGGACAAAGATTTACACATAAACTACATGCAGCACAAACTTCAGGGAGAAGTACAGTTAAAGTGTTACCTTCAGTTTTAATGAAATCTCCAGGACATGCTTCAACACAAGTGTTACAACCAATACATTTGGAGGTTTCTAAATTGAAAGCTTTAATTTCTTTAGTACGTTTGACTGGTACTTTTTCAGAAATGTATAATTCATTCCAAGGACAGGTTTGAGAACATACACCACATTTAATACAAACATCTTCATTAATAGTAATTTTTTCACCAATACTATCAATAGAAATTGCTTTTACAGGACATTCATCAACACATGTTCCACAGCCTTTACAGTCAGCTATGTAAACAGCACCTTTACCTTCGATATCAATTTCACATTCTTTAGGTTCAATAATACCAGGAATTCCAATAGCATCAGCAGGACAAATGTCCACACATTTTTGACACATTACACAGAATCCTTCTACTCCCATCAAGTCATTACCTGTGAGTTTACAAGTTTGTTGTGGGCATGCTTCTTCACATTTACCACAAGCATTACATAAAGTAGAATTGAAGATTAATCTTGGTTGATCCATAGAGTCTTCATCAATAGATAAGTATTCTACTTTTAAAGCGCCTTCTGGACAAACTTCAGCACATTTTGGTTCTCCGCCACAGGTATCACAGTGTTGGATGTATGTAGGAGTTACATCAATAGCTGAAGTTGGACAAGTACCTTCACAAGCACCACATCTTATACATCCATCTTCGTTAAATACTATCATTATTATAACCCCTTATTTAGAATTTTTTAATGATGTTTCCTTCACTGTCTACAATATCTACTTCAGCTAATCTCATTTGACTATCCATAGTATGAGTTGCACAGGATAAACATGGATCGTAAGCTCTGATAACCATTTCCATTAAGTTAAAGATTTTATCATCGATTTCGACACCAGGTTTGATGTAATCTTTAGCTACTTGTTGAATACCCATTTCCATAGCAGGGTTGTTTTGGATGGTTGCTACAACAATGTTAGCTTTAGATACTAAACCATTTTCATCGGTTTCGTAATCATGGATTAAAGTACCACGAGCAGCTTCAACAATACCTACACCTCTACCAGCAGTTCTTTCTAATTCACCTGGGAATTTTTCACCAGATAAATCTTGATCTAAAGCATCAGCAGCACATTCAGCAGCAGCTAATAACTCAATAAGTCTAGCCCAGTGGAATAATAATGGTGCTTGTGCGTATCCAAATTTGTCGTGGAAGTCTTCAAATGCAGCTTGTGCTAATGGTGCTGCATCAGGCATTTTGTCAGCTACGTTAAGCCTGGATAATGGTGCAACTCTGTAAATACCTTCTGGGTATCCTAATTCTTTAATGTAAGGGAATTTTAACCAGGAGTAAGGTTTTACGTGTTCAGCTACAACATCAGTGTATTCTTCGTTTTTGTATTCAGTGTAAATACTACCGTCAACATCTTTAATTCTTACATTACCATTGTAAACATCCCATACACCATCGTTTACGAGACCACAGTGTCTAGTGTCACCGAAGTTACCTAAAGATTCAACTAAGTCCATTTTTTCTTCGAAAATAGGGACAGCTAAGTCTAAAGTAGCTTGAGCTAATTCAACATTTCTTTTAGCTCTGTTTAATAAGTCAGCTTGAGTTTCATCATCTAATGAAGTGGAAATACCACCAGGAGTAGATGAAGTTGGGTGAATAGGACGACCACCGATTTTTCTTACCATTTCTAAACCGTTTCTTCTGATTTCAATAGCTTGAAGAGCGATTTCAGGTTGGTCTTTAATGATTTGGAAAACATTTCTAGTGGATCTGGTTCCATCAGGAATGATAAAATCAGGTGCAGCTAAGAAGTAGAAGTGAAGTGCGTGAGAGTGCATGAATGAACCCCAGTTCATAATTTCTCTCATTTTGTAAGCTGCTGGTAAGATTTCTTCATCTTTGAATCCAAAGATTTGGTCAGTAGCTTTAGCAGCTGCTAAGTGGTGTTGTACATCACAAATACCACAAATTCTAGGAACAATTCTAGCTACTTCTTCAATAGGACGACCTTGTAAGAATTTTTCGAATCCTCTAAATTCCATAACATGTAATTTAGTGTCTACAACATTTCCAGCATCGTCAAGTTCTACGGTAATTTTAGCGTGACCTTCAATACGAGTTACTGGTTCCATAGTAAGTTTAACCATATTTATTCTCCTCCTTTCTGCATTTTCATTGGTACTAAAGCAGCTGGTAATGTGTAAGTGTAGAAAGTACCTACAATATCATCTAATTGATCAGCTACTTGTTCAGGGTCTACAGTTTTATCTTCTTCTACACCGTAGTCAGATGCAATAGCACTAATCATTTTTGCTCCTTGATCTAAAACTTTAGCGGTAGGACCGTAACATCCTCTACATGGGATTCCAATAGATGGACATTCAGCACCACATAAGGAAACAGTTGCAGGACCCATACAAATTAAACCTTGAGAGATTAAACATAAGTCATCTTCAGGTTTACCAAGTTCAAATTGTCTTTTAATGAAGTCCATAGCTAAACCTTCAGGTGGTTTTTCTCTAGGACATACTTCACAAAGGTTAGTAACAGGTAATTCAATAGTTTCATTTCTTAATAAAGTGAGAACTGCTTCAGCTACTACGTCAGAACGAGGTGGGCAACCAGGAATCATTAAGTCAACATCCATAACAGCATCTAATGGTCTTACTCTAGATTCAAGAGCAGGAACATCTTCGTTAGGAATAATTCCTTCAGGGTTTACAGTAGAAACAGAGTTGATGTATGCTTCTTGTTCTAATTCTTCAACAGTAAATAAGTTTCCAAGACCTGGAATACCACCGTAACATGAACAAGTACCATATGCAATAACAAGTTTAGCTTTTTCATTTAACATTTCAGCTAATTCTCTGTTTTCATCGTTCCTAATACCACCTTCAACGATGATAACATCTAATTCAGGTACTTCATCGTATTTAGTATCCATAAGTACAGGAGAGAATTCAAAATCAGCTAAATCCATAATATCAATTAAAGATTCGTGGAAGTCCGCAATGGATAAGTGACAACCAGAACAGCCTCCTAACCACATAGTTCCTATTTTTACTTTATCTGCCATATTAACTCCTCCAATTTATCCTTCAGCTTCTAATTGTTCTTTTAATGGAGCTGGGCCTAAAGCCTTAATTCTGTTAACCATCATTTTAACAGCTTCAGAGAATTTTTCACCTTCAGATGCAGAAATCCAGTCGTGGTGTACTCTTTCTCTTCCGATTCCCATATCTTCAACTAATTTATAAATTAATCTCATTCTACGATCTAATTTATAATTACCTGCATCATAGTGGCAGTCACCCATGTGACATCCAGCTACAAATACCCCATCAGCACCTTCTTGGAATGCTTTTAAAACAAATTGAGGGTCAATTCTTCCAGAACACATTACACGAATAACTCTAATATTCGGTGGGTATTGCATCCTTGCAGTACCTGCTGTGTCAGCTCCTCCATAGGAACACCAGTTGCAACAAAACATTACAATTTTTATATCATCAGCCATAGAGTTTTTCCTCCTCTATTAAAATTTTTTTATTCATCTTAAATCTCCATAAAAAACTTGTTCCCCAAATCACAACAATATTTTCATGAAAATTTCAATTTTATACTTAGACAAAAGGTTTTTTGTCATAAGTCACAATTTTATGTACTTAATGAGCTAGCTCAGCATAACATTAATGTACTGATTATATATTATGCGAACAATTAATATAAAGGTTACTTAGAAAAAAAAGCCACAAACTTTATATATTAAAACAGGAAAGTTGAGACACACCAAAATCTTAAAAAAAATAGAAAAAAATAGAAAAAAGAAGGATTAAATTCCTTCAACACTCATATCAATCATTTTTTGAGTTTCAGCAGCTAATTCATCTGGAAGACCAGTAATATCCATACTTAAAAATCCTCTAACAATCATAGATGCTGCTTCTTCTTCACTAATTCCTCTAGATGTTAGATAATTAATTTCTTCTTCATCAATTCTACCAACAGCTGCTTCGTGAGATAACTCTAAGTTAGCAGAACTAGCTTCAAGTTCAGGAACTGCATAAATCATACTATCATCAGATAAAACTAAACCATGACACTCTAAATGTCCTCTAACATCAGGAACAGTACCTGCTAAATGTCCTCTAGAGTAAATTTTAGATTGATCTTGGGATACAGAACGTGAAATAATCTCTGCTTTAGAACCTGGAGCATTAAGATAAGCTCTAGAACCTACATCAATTGTAGAGTCTTTAGTACCTCCTTGGATACTTTGGAAAATAGCTCTTGAGTTAACTCCATCACAATAAGCAGTAGGATAAGACTGAATTGAATGTACAGGACTGGTTAAAATGTAATTATTCAAGTAAGTTGCATTATCTGCAATCCTAATTCCAGTTCTAGGACGTACTTCTACTTGTTCTGCCCAATTATGAACCATTGTAAATGTAAGTTTAGAACCTGGTTTTAAATAAACTTCAGTAATTCCAACATGCAATGCTGATAAAACATCATCACCAGTTGCACAACCAGTAATCAAATGAAGTTCAGAGTTTTCTTCAGCAATTACAATATTGTGTGAAGTTTGCATAACTGCTTCATCACCAATAAACATACATGCTTGAACAGGAAGAATTTCATGAGTGTTAGGTAAAGACCTGATGAAATAACCACTTTTAGTACCAGTTTCTTCTTCAACTAAAGCAGTTTTTGCAGTATATTTATCAGTATCTGGTTTTACAGCATTCCAGAAGTAATCTTTTAACCAGTGATGTTTTTCTAAAGCTGCACCAACATTCATTAACTCAATTGAATCAGACAATAAACTACTAAAAATGTTACTTTGATCCATTTGGAAAAATGAAGCAGATCTTCCTTTTTCTTCAGTATCAACTCCAACTTTTAAAAGAGCATCTTTAGTTTTTTTAGAAACATCATCAAAATCATCTAATAAATCTAAAGCATTTACTTCTTCATTAGTGAAGTTTTCAATAGTAATATCTGCCCCTAATGGAGCTTTTTTATCTTTTGCTTTTTCAGCATCCTGAGCCACATTGCGCACATTGAACACATCCTTTAAAACCGTCTTTTCTAATATCTTCAAGAATTTCTTTAGGATTACCACTACAAGCGATTTCTCCATCCATTAAAACATGAGCTTTATCAGCTTCAACAAAGTTTAAGATATAACCTAAATGAGTAATTAACAAACCACTTCTTTTTCTTTGTGCATGTTTTTTGTCTTTGTCTAATAATGTCCTAATTTCTGCAGATAATAATTCTACATTTTCAATATCTACACCAGAATCTGGTTCATCAAACATGGTAAAATCTGGCATTTGAGCTAATAACTGTAAAATTTCTGATCTTTTAACTTCCCCTCCAGAAAATCCAAAATTAACATCCCTATCTAAAAATTCATCAGAGAATTTGAGTTTTTCAGCTAACTCTTTCATTCTAGGATTTAATTCTTCATCCATTTCTTGGTGAGACTCTAATTTAAGCAAATCACGAACAGAAACTCCCCTGATAGTTGGAGGATTTTGGAAACTTACACCAATACCTAATTTAACACGTTCATCAGTGGTTAAATCAGTAATATCTTGACCTTTAAATATAATAGATCCTTTAACAACTTTATACTGAGGAAAACCCAATATAGTTAAGAATAAAGTACTTTTACCTGCTCCATTTGGCCCTAAAAGTACATGAGTTTCACCTTCATCAATAGAAAGATTAATATCTTTTAATACTAACTTCCCTGAAACTTCAACAGCCAGATTTTTAATTTCAAGTAACATAAAATCACCTATATAAATATAAAATTTAATAAGAAATAATCAAATTAACAATGTTTTATTGTTAAAGAAAAAATAAAAAAAACAACAAGGAAATATTATTCAGTTACAATAATAAATTCCCCAACTTTTTCAACCTTAGCAAAAGGAACTAATAATAAATCCCCGTTTCTTTTAGCTCCTTTAACATGAATATTACGACCACTTTCAACTTTAATTGCAATATCCACGATTTTACCTGTTTTTTCATTGATAATAAGCTCATCTAATACACCAAGAATACGTGCATTATTAGTAGCAACTTGATAATTTTTAATTTCACTCCATAATTTTTCTTCTCTTTTAGGGATATTTCTATTTTCCATTACATCACCTGCAGTAAGTTATAATTAATATATTTATATAATTTCATTATATTTAAATCATTAGACTTAATTTAGAAAAATGAATTGAACAAAGAGTTAGCTATTGAGGCATCTTGAAGAGTGTTAATATTAATAGCTAATTCAACTTTAGACAAAATAAGACTATCTTCTTCCTGAATAACATTTCTTGTTTTAAGAATATTGAGACCAGAAGGTACCAATCCATTGAAATCATAAGAATAAAGTAAATTTAATTCTTTGAAAATTTCAACTGGAACTAATGTGCTTAAAGACTCTACATTTAATGACAAGTAATGCCCAATAACATAATCAATAAGATCACTTGATATAAATGGCAAATCTGCATTAATAACAAGTAAAGTATCATCTTTAGATTTCTTTTCAAAAAAGTCTAAAATAAAAGACAAATCATTGAGATAATCAGTACCAGGAGTATCAATAATCTCAAAAGAACTATCTAAAGAAGTTAAGTATTTAGTTGTAGTAGGTGTATTAGGACTAACTGCAACAAAAATCTTATCAATAAACTTTGAATCTGAAAGATTTTTTATAACATAATCTATTAATGGTTTACCTCGAAGTTTAAAAAGGGGCTTTTCAACATCTGCTTTTAAACGAGTCCCCTTACCTCCAGACATTATAACTGCATAAATCATAAAAAATCATAAAAAAAGGAGTAAATTTATTTAGCAAATTTACTACCTTGCATTTTCATTCTTTTACCAAGGATACATCTTTGTCCTTGACAACCACCAATAGGGTTCTTTTGTGTTCCCATTGAATTCATACAACGAGCCATAATAGCTGAACCTAAAGCAAGACCATCTTCAACAAAAACAACTTTGTCAAATTTATCTTTAGCATAATCTAAAATAAGTTCAGGTTTACGACCAGTAACTCCTGCCCTACCAGTAATACCTAAAGCAGAACCTTCAGTAATTACATTTTCTTCAAAAGCAATATCTAAACAACGAGAAACAATTTTAGCACTTACATAATCCATTGTTGATAATAAAGTAGGTAAACCATCCCTTTCATAAATTTTTCCACCTAAATCCATTAAATCAGGAAGTTTATCACCATTAGTACCTACATCACAACCAATAAGGGTAGTTCCAGCATCTGCTGCAGCTTTAGGATTTAAAGGTACAGTACCAAATCTGTCAACGTCAAGAGGAACCTTTCTAATATCAATAAGTTTGTGAACTTCCTCAGCATTAGCTTGAGCTTTCTTTTTATCTCCTTTCTTAACTAACTTATCAGTGTATAAATCAAGTGCTGCACCACCTTCTTTATCAACTTCACCTGAACCTCTAGCTAATGAATCAGAAATAACTCCTGCTAAACCTAAAAAGTTACCAACAGTATTTGCATAAGGTTGATTATCATTAACAATCCTTCCAGCTAGTGTAGAACCAAAGTCTAAACTAACACAAGGATTCCTATAATCTACTTCAGTCCATTTAGCACCTAATTTAATACCTGCAGTAACAAGTTCCCCTTCCATTTCATTAGCAACAGCTTCTTTACCTTGAGGAGGAATAACACTAACAACAGCACCATCAAACATGACATTATCTAAAAGAGAATATTTTTGAAGCCTATCTGGTAATTGAGAAGTACTCATAGCCGGAGACATTTTTCTAGGAGGAATTCCAGCATCTAAACATCCATCTGCAAGTGCAATAACAAGTTTACCTGCTTCTTCTGCAGTAGCAAAACCAGCAGTTACCCCAGTAGATCTAACAACAAAATCTAAGTCTTTTTCTTTATCAACATTAGCTTTTCTAAGAGCCTCTAATACAGTATCTTTAATCATTTCAGCTACTGCTTCCTTAGAAAGTTCAATACCCCAAACTGTTTTACCAAAAACCTCTTCATTAGCTTTCGGAGGCCTAATATCCCTAGTCATTTTAACAGTTTTATTTAGTAAATAAGATTCACTGGTATTCAAATTAGTAGCCATTACTACACATTTAGTAGTTGTGTTACCAAGTTCAACAGATGCAGTCACATAAAAAACATCTGGTTTTTTAACAGCACCTGGACTTGCAGGACCTGCTTTATTAGCCCTTAAAATATCTAAATTTCCTGTACGAGATTTAGCAATAATAGGCTTAGGACCTTTATTAAAAAGTTTATCTAAAAAAGACATTATAAAAAACCTCAAAATTCATTAAATATAAACTGATTTATAATATCTTTTAAGATTAATATAAATTTTATTAAATAAATTTCTAAAAAAATAGCAAAAAAGAGTAGTTAATTGATAAAACAAAGAAACTTGTAAAAATAAGAATTTTATTAAAAAATTATTAAGATTAGAAAAGAATTCTAATCTATAATAATTTGTTGAGTGGGTGTTCTTCGATAGCTTCAGTTCCCATATCTTTAGCTGCTTCAGCTACGAACATATCAGTTTGAGCAACAGCAGGGAAAGCGATTTTTGAGTTATCAATAGGTCCAAAGAGAACGAAGTCTCCACCACACATTACTTGAACAATGTTTGCACCAATATCACAAACAGTGTAAGCAGTTTTGTTTCCTGCTTTTTTGTAGTCTCTTAACCAATCCCATGCGGATGGTACGTTGTGAATACCAGATCCAACAGGGTATCCCCATTTAGCTTTTTCTGCAAAGGTAGTTCTTGCAGCAATACCTGCACCTTGACCTAATGGAGTTACAGCAGTATCCATCATAAATTTGTCGATACCACAGTCAGCAGCAACTTCGAGTAAACCTTTTTCGTAAGCACCGTCGTCACCGTTTTCCCACATAGCCATTTTACCGTCTACAGTAGCGTTCATTGGGTTGAAACCTAAGATAATAGAAGCAGAAATGTTTGTTTCAGCAAGAGCATCTAACTCAGCTTTATCAGCAGCCATGTTAATGGAGTTGTAAATAGCTCTTTCAGTTAAACCAACTTCATCAGCATATTGTGCACCAGCTACTCTAGCATCACCAGAAGTAGAATCTATAAGGAAAGGTTTGTCACAAATATCTCCGATAAATTCTAAGTATTTTACAATAGCTTCTTCAGTTTGTCCAAATACTTGAACAATACATGGGTTACCTGTAACATCTGACATTTCTTCCATGTCTTTAACTAAAGCTTCTGCTTTGTTTTTATCAAAGTCACCAGTCAATTCATCATTAATAATATTATGTCCACCATAAAAGATGGTACCTGCTAAAACAGTTGGGTATTCTCCTGGCTGTCCACCCATTTTAACGCCAGCAAAATCAAATACTGTTTGTTCTTTATCAAATTTAAACATTACAAAATCCTCCTTCTATAATCCGAATAATGACATGATCATAGATACTACGTTATATTTAATTGCAATAACTAATATGAATAAACCTATAATCATACCGTATAAAATACCAACATCTCTACCGGTTTGTTGACCTAAACGTTGATAATATTCCCCAAGAGTGAAATCAACTTTTTCTTCTGCCTCATCTAATCTAGCAGCAAGAGCGTTGAAATCATCAGCGGAAACCATTACTTGAGGTATTGATCTTTCTCCATCACTCATTTAAAAACACCTCTATAATCCGCAAAGTTTTGCAATAGCTGGGATGATAACAATTAACGCAAGTGCTAATATGATACCATAAGCAAATCCTTTAAATCTAGTAGTAATTAAACCAGCAAAGAGTTTACCTTCCCTAGCGATAAGTTTTGCACTATAATCCACATCTTCTGAAACATTGTTAATTCCATTAACATTTGGTTTGTTAGAAATTTTTACCATAATTTAATCCCCCTAGAAGAATAAGAATAAAGAACCGATTACTAAGGTAAAAATTAAACCAAGCATAATCCCTTGTACTTTACCTGCGTAATTACCAGCCATATTCTTTTGAACAGCACCAATCATTTCAGTTTTGGTGTAAATATTTCTCATCCTAGCTTCGATTAATGCAGTTTCAGCAGAAACAACTCTCATTTCTTCCCCATCATCTGCATCGCCATCATCGTCTTCTACAGAGATAACCATAGCTTCTTCTTCAAAAGCACCAGGATCTTTTTCAACACATTCGCTGATTTTAGCATTGATAGCTCCAACATCTTCAACATCAATCATATCAACAATTTCTAATTGTTGTTGGAATCTTTCAACACCCTCTAAAGGAACATTTTCTACGAAAGGAATAGCACCAGTAGCTCCGATAATTTTTTTCTTATCAGGGTCACAACCATTTTCATGTAATGCTTTAAAACTTTGACCAGTAATATGTCCTTGTACTTCAGCTCCGGATAATATTAAAAACCTAATGTTAGGATTTGAAATAATGTTTGCAACAACTTTTTCTACACCTAAGTTTTCAGTTTTACAAGGTCCTGCAATAGCTGCACCAGAAAGATCTGCTTCAATGTGAGAAGCTAAAGTTGTTACAGCAACTGGGCTTTCAGGATCCCCTACAACATAGTCTCCACTAATAACCGGCCATCCTTCTGCAGGTGATTTTTTGTCAGCCATCTATAAAACCCCCAAACTCATTAATATAGGCATTGCAGCAAAGATAATGACAACTGCTAATAAAAATCCATAAACAGTGTTTGTTAATAAACCTGCAGTCACATAAGAACCATCCCTTCCTGGGAAGGAGTTAGATGGACTTACATTTGGATCTAATGAATAAAGTAAATCATCAGCAGCTTGTTCAACTTTTGCTACTGCCGCATCAACATCATCCATTGATAAAATTACTACACCTGAACCTAATGAAGCTCCTAATAATCCAGTAGCAGGGTCAAGAGCTAAGTTCATTTCAGGTACAACTTGAACCATAGGTAACATTTCAACCATAATCATACACTCCTATTTATTCCTCTAATTTAGGCCAAAGACCAGACCATTTTACAGATGCAGCTGCACCATAGGAAGCATTTACGAATGCTCTGAATGAAATGACCCATCCAATTAAACCAATGATTAATACAATAAACCAACTTACTCCACCAGTAATTACAGACATAATACCAGTAATTATCATTGCTAAAAATGCAGTGGAAGCAGCACATTTAAGAGTTCTTACTTGATCTTCGTTAGGTCCTAAACATGCGTTATATGGGTGTTGGATTGCCATTGTGTTCATAATAAAGAATACAGCAATAAAACCAGTACCAACAACGTGTTCTAAAACAGCTTCAATATCATAAGTTCCAGTGATAGCGACAGAGAATCCTAAAACAGATAAAGCTGCAGCACCTGCAATTTCCATGGTACATCTTTCTAAAATAGGGATTTTCATACCTACAATTTTTTTAGCAACAACTGCTACAATTAAACCAATAATCATTGCGAAGATTAAACCTATAACAGGTCCAGCAATTTCTAATTGAGGGAAACTGTAACCAATACCGATACCAGCTAATGCACCAATAATACCAATAGATAAAGACATGTATCCGATAGATGGTACACCAGTACCTAAACCGTAACTAGCTACTCTACGAATAGCATCAGCACCCCATACGATAGCACAGACACCACCAAGTCCTGCAATAGCAGAACCGAATAATGTACTGTATGGTGCTACATAAATACCAATTAATCCACCAACGATACCTAAAATTAATAAATGAACGGAGCTAATTGCACCAGCAGATGCTTCTCCACTTCCTCCAGCAGACATCTTATATACCTCCTGTTAATAATACACAGAATATTCCTAAAACAATAGATGCAATTAAACATGCTACTGCTCCAGTACCAATCCTTTTGAATTTAGGATCAGTGAAACCTTCAATAGTACCACCAATGTTATAAGATGCAATTACTGCGTTAACGAAGAAAACAGCAGTACCTAAAATAGCAGCTAAACCTATAGTCATAGTAGGATCAGTTACAAAGGAACCTTCAGTAGCAGCGAGGTTGATAGCATAGTAAACCATACCTCCACCGAAACCACCGAATAATGCACCTATAATACCACTAATAAATGAGGAAGTAGGTACACCATGTCCTTCAGTACCAGGAGTTTTATACTTTTCTTGGTTACGTCCAGTAATAGGGTCAACTTCTACTTTAGAAGCTGCAGGTACAACACCTACACCATATACATAAATTAAATCAGCAATGTACATAGTAATACCCATCATAATCATAGCACCAATAGCACCACCAATACCAATAACATACCATGGCTCACCAGTCATGGATGCAGCAGTAATAAGTCCAGTTAAACCAGCACCAGCTGCTAACATTGCAGTACCAGTACCTACACCAGTTGCGGTAGCCATAGCTGCAGGAGCTCCCCCTACAGGAATGAAATGTACACCAGCACCGATGAGGACACCACCGATTGCGACAAATAAAATTAATGTAATTGGATCCATAATGAAAACCTCCTTATTCTTCCTCATATGGTCCATAAGCGTTTCTTGCAAATACTTCTAATCTGTCATTTAAGATAATTAATAAAATGACGATAATAATACCTACAACGATTCCGCCATAAATTCCAAATACAACAGTATTCCAGAAACTGAAGAATACAACGAGACCGAAACATAAACCAGTTAAAGGTCCACCAAATTTAGCACAGAAGTTTACGACATCCATGGAGTTTTTAGCACCAACAGGAGCTTTAGTAACAATATCTCCTTGAATAGCTACAGGAGTACCTCCACCAAAGTCGAATTTTTGATATTCACTTTCTGCACCATAATGAACGTCCCCAGTTGAAGAACCAATTGCTCCAAGAGCAATACCCCAAAGCATTGCTAAGAGAGGTAATGGGAATACATGTAAAGCAGTACCATTAATTGGGATAATCATTAAATAAGAAACTCCGACAAGACAAAAAGTAGTTATAAATCCGTGACCAACAATAGGTCCTAAAGATTGAGTTAGCACATCCATAAATAAAGGTTGTTCGAATTGAGATTGACCAACAATCCTACCCATATGTGCTGTAACTGTGTAAATACCGTGAACTAAAGCAGCAACACAAGCACCCATTGCAATAGCTATAATTGGGAAAACAGAGAATTCCATTAAAATAAATGCAATAGCACCAGCGATACCACACCAAACACCATAAGCGACCGGTTCACCAGAAGCCGCCTTGTTTATCATACGGTGTAAATGTCCCATTTGAGGAGCTAATTGAACTTGTGAGTTAGGGTTACTTTGAGAACCGATATCAGATTCTAAGTCCTCTGCAGCCCCACCGATAGTTGCAACAGCACCCATCAATGCAACAACACCTAATGTTACAGGGTCCATAATTTTTTCCTCCATATTTTTTTATTAAATTTGATCATTTAATAAACATGAAATAATATTCAATCCATTTGAATATTGAAATTAATGTATGTAAATCAAAAAGATTACAATCAATAGTAAATTCTATTGATAAGATAATTTTTTTATATATTAATATAAATGTTTTACTAAAATTTTTTAAGGTAAGCTTAAATTTTTTTTGAAAAATAAATGGGTAAAGGATACCCATTTATTCTAAGTCAATATATCTATTTTGCTGGAGTAATAGCAGTTCTTTCACCGGATGGTTCGAACTCTCTTAATGCACCTTTAGCAAATTCTGCACGAGGTTTACTGAAGTCAAAGATTAAGTTTTTGTCAGCAAATGCAATTTTGATTAATGGGTTGAAAGCCCATGCATCTTTACGAGCAGAGTGAGGAGCTTGTGCGATACCAGCGTATTCACCTTGGTGACCTACGTTCATTGCATAGTTAGGATAGTTAGGACCTCTCATTTCAAGTGGTAAACCTTCATCGTTTCTGATAGCGAATACGTTAGCAGCACCACATTGATCTTGTAAGTCGTAACCGTAGAATCCTAATCTGGAATGTTGTTCTTTGTGTAAGTATTGTGCTAAGTACCATGCACTTAAACCAGTTTGTGCATTTCCAGTTGCGAAAGCAGTGGAAATACCAGCAGCTGCGGAAACAACAGCAGCTCTTTGAGAACCACCGAAGTGAGTTTCAAGTAAAGCTGGGTATTCTTCGTATTGTTCTAAGGAGTAGAAAGTTACTTCAGAACCAACATCGAGAACAGTGTCCATGTTGTTTGGAGCTTCACATAATCCACCATATTTGTCTTCTACATAGTCTTGACCATAGTAACTGAAGTCGTCTAAAACGTTATCAGTGTATGCAGCGGTAGCATATTGAGTAAATCCTACACCACCAGACATGTAAGAACCTAACCAAATTTGGTCGTATAAAGCTGCACCTAAAGCTACTACTTCTAATGAAGAACGTACAGGGTCGTCAGGGTAAAGTCTAGTTGCTTGACAGATATCTGCCATGAAACCGAATGGAACTCCACCAAGTTCGTTTTCTGCTCTTGCTCTTCTGATAGGTAAGTAAGTACCCATGTGGATAACTTCTGCGTGTTTGGATGCGTATGCGAAGTCACCAGTAGCTCCTTCACCAGCACATTGGTTGTAAGCAGAAATCATGGACATACCAATTTGCATAGCAGACCATCTGGAAGTAGTACCTCCATCACAAACTCTACCTACAATAGCAGGGATTCTTACAGCTTGCCAAATGCTTCCACCAACTTCAGCTTTTAAAGCTTCAGCTTGTTCTTCAGGGAACTCTTTGTTAATGTCTAATACAAATGCAGAGTCAATTTCGTCTGCTAATTCGTCATCCCCAGTAAATACTTTTACGTAACTGTCGGATACTACTAATGGGTCAGTTTCTACCATGTGTTCTTGAACTACTGCTGCACCAGGCATAGCGTGGTTTACAGTTTCTAAGTATTCGGTAATGGTTTCAGGAGTTACTTCAATACCTAATCTTTTTTCAAGAACGTTGTGAGCAGTGTTTAATCCTACAATTACAGTTTTTCTAATATCATCCCAAGCTTGTTGGATAGCTGAGTTGTTAATAAAGTGTAAATCGTCACCTTCAACAAAAGTGTCAGTGGTAGATAATTGGTAAGACATTAAAGCTCTTTGACCTAAAGGAGTACCAATGTCTGGGTTGTACATTGGGATTCCTCTTTTTTCAGCTATTTCTTGACCTTCTTTTACGAAAGCACTTTTTCTTTCAGATTGTTTCCAACCACCCATGTTATAGAAAGTAGTCCTATCATCAGTTGGATCTTCACTGAACTTTTGTTTCATTGCATCTAAGAATTTTTTATCTGCCATATTTAATCCCATCCTTTTTCTGGATTAAATGCACCAAAGGATCTTGAAACGTGGATGTTTCTTAAAACTTCTACTGCTTGTTCGTCATCCTTGTATGCTTCACCATCAATTCTGTAAATAGTGGTTTTTTCTTTTAAAATTTCTTCATCTAATGGTTCACCTAAGACAACTGGTTCGTCTAAGTCAGTACCGATTTGGTCTTTTACCATTTCAACGTTACCAGTTTCTTTGTTGAATACTTGTCTTCTAAGCATATCAAACATTAAACCATTTTCGTCAAGTCTTAAAGAGTGACCGTGTACACCTGCACCTCTAATACCAGTTCTTGCAGTATCAAAGTACTCGGTTTCTAAAAGTATTTTAGAAATACGTTCAATATCTCTTTCCCTTGCTTCGATTACTTGTCTTCCAGATAAAGTACCGGTATCAATTCCTCTGAATCTGTATAAGTATGATCTAGCTCTTAAGTAAGGTTGAGCTGGAGCAAAGTACATAGAGTCTACGAATTGAATGTATCTAATCCTGTCCCCTGCTTTTGCACCATCAATAGGGGCTACTAATTCTCTTACAATGTCGTCAGGCTCATCCATTTCATCTAATGGTGGGTGAACACTTTTATATTCTTCACCTGGAGCTCTGTGACCTAATATTTTTACTACGTCTTCGTCAGAGATTTCTCTTAACTTTTCTAACTCGTAATCAGGGTCAGTAAAGTTTCTTCTATTTTGAGCAACCTGAGAAGTACCTGGATAAAGTTGTACCATAATTATGCATCTCCTAATGCTAATTTAACTTTTCTAATAATTTCATCTAATTGTTCTTGAGAAGCTGTTTCACCACGAATAACACCTGTAACAATGTCAACAATTGTACCTTTTGTTTTAATATTTTCTTCAGATGGCATTACTTTGGAAGTTTTAATACCAATCTTAGCGAAATCTTCACAATCTACTGGGGATTCACATATAATGATGCAATTTTTATTAACATTCCTTAGAATTAATCTTGCTTTGTATATAATGTGATTTTTAACTCCACCTAAGTGGACCACAAGTAATTTAAAATTCTTCATTTGTTCTACTTCTTTATCAGTGAGACCAAATAAGGTACCACCAGAAGCAGGAGCATCATGAGGAACTCCAGCACCTGCATTTAAAACCATTGTACTAGTTAAAACATTTGCTTCACGTAATCCGAAAGTAATTTCACATACTGGTTTGGTAATATGTCTACGACCTGGTGACATAGCAACAGCTAAAACATCAGTACCGCATTCAGCAAAAGTACCCCTTTGTGCGATACTTCCACCTTTTCCCATACCGCTTGTTTCCCTACAATCTACAACGTGAGTACAGCGTCCTATCATATTAATCAAATTGATCTTTTCTTAAGATATTTACGTGGTCTTCAAAACTTGAATATTGATCGGTCATTCCAATTAATTCATCAGGCAAATCTGCTTCACCATATTTAATTCTATCAGAAACAGTCCTTTCTTTACGGATATAATTTGATTTATCTTGATTGATATCATAACCATATGGAATGTGCTTCTTACAAATTTCATCAATTTGTTTTATAGTGGATTCCATTGTTAATTCAACAAAAATTCTGCCTGTTTTTACTTTAAGAATAACATCTTCACCATTAATATTGATAACTCTACGTTCCCTGAATTTAGGAGGTAAAGTCTCTTCATTTGCTGGGAATCTTGGACCGTGAATAACAGTTCTCTTAACATCATCAAGAGCTTCAATTTCGTTTAACAACTTTTCAGTTGTGTCACTTCCAAGAACTCTATGTGGGAATATCTCAATATCCATTATTTTGACCTTCTTCCAATTAGATTTTAAACTAAATTAATTAGATGTCACCTTTAATTTCATCAGCTGCTAAAGCAACATATTTGAGAGGTTCTCTAAATTCGTCAATTTGACTGTATACTTCTTTAATTAATCCAGAAGTAGCTTCTGGTGAAAAGAGTTGTGTTCCTGCATCTAAAGCCATAGCAGCAGCTACACAAGGTATACAGAATCCTTTACTGTGTCTTGTTACAACGTGGTTACCGTTAAAGAGACCAGGACCTCCACCACCGTAGATAGAGTGACTGAAGAAAGAGAATCCTACAGCTACACCTTCTGCTCTACCGTAGTCGATACTTGGTAAACCAGTAGCAAATTCAATGTTATCATTGAAGTATAATAAAGTGGATGGAATACCTTGAGCAGCACGAGCAGCACCAACGTTTACCATAGTTGCTGCAGTAGCACCAGCAGCAGCATATGCGTTCCATAAAGCTGCGTCATCAGTGTTGTAGAGGTTGAATCCGCCTAAGTCTTTTTGTGGAGCGATTACGCCATCAGCTTCTGCTCTAGCAATAGTATCTTGTACTACACTACCAACAGTACCTTCAGCAGCATTATCTTTAACTAAGTCTAATACCATGTTGTCTGCGTTCATTCCTTGGTAAGCTAAACCTAATAAGTGTAATCTTTCGAAAGCACCTAAAGCGTCACCCATTTCAAACATAGCAGTTTGTTCGAAAATAGCAGCTAATGCAGTAGCTTGGAAAGTGTTTTTTAAAGTAGCAGCAGCGAAATCGTTTGCTTTTACTCCTCTTAAAGCGTAACCAGGACCTTCGAGTTTTTGTGGAATGTCTAACATAGTAGCAATATTAGCTCCTTTGTAATCTACAGATTGTGGGTATCTACCTAATACTGCACCTTTTACGTAGTTAGCATCGTAAATACTTACATCGAAAGTGTCGATAATTGCTTGAACTAAAGTAGCTGCAGCAGATAATGGTGCAACAGAATATTCAGCAGCAACATCAATTCTGACAGATGGGATTTGTACTAATAACCTTTTACCACCAGAAATTGGAGTAATGTTAGTGTCGTCATCTTCAGAAACTTGTATCATATCTTTCATTTTTTCAGCAATTGCGTCTGCATTACCTACGATGTCGAGATCTAATTCTCTTCCTAAAATTTTAGATTTATCTCCACCGATGGAACCAGTTCTCAAAGCTTTTTCTACACCATCTAAGTTTACTGCAACAGTTCTTTTTACACCTTTAACGATGTTTTGAATTGCAGGGTTTCTAAGTGGGCTTAAAGCTTCGATTGGTACATCAGATACAACTAATGAACCTCTATCGTCGTATAAATCGACTTTATCATCAAACTTTGCCATTTTTTCCCTCCTAGTTATAGAGTTTAATAGATATACCAACTCTCAAAAACAAACATATTTTTTGTTTCTAATTGAGTAGCTACAAAGCAAGTCTTTGCAATAGCCAGCCATATGGTATACAAATTTTATTTTAAATTAGATATAATATAAATATTACCTATTGAATGTTTTAGAAAGATTTATTAAGAAGCACCATTTTAAGATAAATGAAACAAAAGGTAATACTTTTAAAAATAAATATAATTCATTCAAATAATCAATAGCCAATTAAAAATGAGTTATATATTTAATATCAATAAATAATTTCATTAACTAATCAAATATGAAAAACAAAGATGTATTAAATAAAATAAACCCCTATTTAAAATAATTAAAAAAGTGAATTACCCGGTTAATAAGCTAAATAATAATTTTTGTCAATACAAATAATAAATTAAAAATTAATTTAATAAATTAACTAATAAAAATAGGGGTAAAATGAACAAGTGTTTAAGTTAATTTAAAATAAATTATTATAAATCATTGCTTAAAGTAATACTGAAATTTAACAAAAATAGCTATATAATATAATATACATAGATAAAATTTATGCAAATTGTAGCTGATGTTGGTGGAATTCCAGGAAAAGATTGTAATGGTTTTTGTAAATATTGTTATTTTAGAAAAGTGAAAGAAATAGAACCTCTTGGATGTTCTAACTGCTTACCAAACAAAATTGGCTGTGAAAGATGCAGTAAAGGAATAAGCGAAAATGTAAGCAAATTTAGAAATCCCTTTGAAGTATTAACTGATGTGCAAAATACTTTAATGATGCAACCTGTTAAAGATGACATCAAAGTAAATATTAGTGGAGGAGGGGACGTAAGCTGCTATCCTTACTTAGAAAACCTTACAGCTAGTTTAAAACAATATGGATTAAATTCACACCTAGGATATACAAGTGGTAAAGGTATCGCCAACAGTGAAATAGCTACAAACCTAATTAACAACAATGTTGATGAGGTTACATTTACTATTTTTTCCAGCAATCCAGATATTAGAAGAGAATGGGTTAATGACAAACATAGCGAAGAATCCCTAAAAGCATGCCAAACTTTCGCTGAAAACATTGATTTAACAGCTGCATCCGTTATAATTCCCGGAGTTAATGATGGAGAAATTCTTAGAGATACTTGTGATGCATTAGAAAAATGGGGAGCAAAAGGAATTATATTAATGAGATTTGCAAATACCTTTAATGAAGGATTAATCCTAAAAAATGGTCCGATTCTTAAGGATTTTGAATCACAGCCTGTTGAAGAATTTGGTGAGCTTGTAAAACAGATTAATAAAGAGTATAACTTCAGAGTCTCTGGAACCCCAATTTGTGATCCTGAAACGGATGGCCCATTTGCAATAGCTAAAGATAAAAATGAAATCTTTTTACAATTTATAAAAAAGGTAACTGGAGAAGCAACAATCATCACTTCAAAAACAGCCCAACCATATATCTCTAAAATATTTGAAAAAATTGGTGCTGAAGATGTTAATGTAGTTGCAGTTCCTAAAGAGATTGCATGTTTGATTACAAAAGAAGACCTTGAAACTTTAGATTTAAGTGAAATAAAAGAATCTGTTATATTGCCTGGACGTGCATTTGTACATCAACTTGATGCAGAGCGTATTTTAAGTGATGATGGAGTTGAAAGAGTTGTTGGGCGCGGTCCAGATACTCTCAGTGTTGATGGTGAATTAAGTTTTGATATGACTGATGAAAATGTTATTGAAAGAGAATTAGAACAGTTTAATGACTTAGTTGATGCAATTAACTTCTTTGGTATGAAAATAAACTAATTCTTTCTTTTTAATTTTAATACAGACATATCACAATGTGTTCCTACTCTAATTGGAGGGCCAAAAGTTCCAATACCATCAGTAACATTTAAATAACTTCTATTTTTCTCAAATAATCCTCTTGAATATGGAAACATTCTTTTTATAAAATAGGTAGCTGGGTAAAACTGACCTCCATGAGTATGGCCTGACAATTGAATATCAAATCCCATTTCAATAAATTCATCCCAATTCATTGGTACATGATAAATTAAGAGATTTGTCTCATTTTTATTTAAATTAAAATTACATTGAGAATTATGGTAAAAACTAAAAGGCAATCCATAAATATTCACTCCTTTAAATTTCATTGATTCATTATTCAAAACTGTAATTTTGGCATTTTCTGCAGCATTTATAACACATTCAAGATCAGGATAGTCATCATGATTACCTGGAGTGAATATAATTGGAGAATTAGATTCTTTAAATACATCAAAATGATTTGGACCTATTGAACAGGTTCCATCAGCCAAATCACCAGATATAATAACAATATCTGGATTTACTTCATTTATTTTCTCAACAGTTTTTCTCATTAAAGAGTCCCTAATAAGTGAACCCACATGTATATCAGATATATGAACTATAGTCATTTCTTCAGTTAAATTTTTTAGATATAAATTCTTCTCATTTATTTTAACATGCCTTGCATTATGGATTCCATAAATGTATAATAAAACTATTATCAACAACAGGAATTTAGCATATTCAATTGGAATTGGACAAATAATACAGTTAAATAAGAATACAGCTAATACTAAAAATCCATACATTATTGATGCCCACTTTATAGATTCAGAAAAAAACATTAGTGTCCTTGAAATAATATTAGAATGCTTTAATTCAAAATAAACTGAAATAACATTTATAAAAGCCAGAACCAATACAATAGTTATTGTTTGTAAATCTGAAACAGGAATAAACAAATAGCTAGTGTATTTTAAAAGTAAAAAATAGAAAATAGATAGGATAATGGTCATCCCTATACCATTCATCCTAAAACGTTGCTTAAAATAGTTCATAGTTAATTTTATTGAATAAGAGAACTTTCACTATATATTTTAACAAGAATGTAATCATACATGAAAGATTTTTTAATTTCAGCTAATTCAGATAACTTTTTACCATCAACAATAACATTTTCAATTTCTTCATGATATTTATCATAATCTAATTTGACACGAACACCATCTAATTGACCAGTAACAGGAAGTGGAGATATAACATCATTAATAGCTGGAACTTGGTGTTCAATTGCATTTTTAACAACTATTGGTGGTACTAAAGGTGCATCATGAACCATTTCACGTTTTTTATTATTTAATATTTCTTCAGCAGTTTCCACTAGCTTATCAAGAGCACGAATATCAGGGCCTCTTCTTAAACGTCTTGGAATTCTACCAAGCCCACCAACATAAGCATCTGCTCCAGGAAGCTCTTCAAGAGGAATGTCTGGAGCACCAGTTACAATAACTGGAATGTCAATATCATCAAATAAAAATGATTTGTCAATAATACATTGTTTAAAACTACCTAATGCAAAGATAGCTAAATCATGTTCTTCAATTAATTTTTTTTCCTCTTCTGTGATACCAGAAGTTCCTTTTCCATCTCCACGAGCAAGTCCAATCATATTATCTTTAGCACCATACTCACGAAGATATTCAGAAATATCACAAGCAGCATGAGGAAGATGATGTCTTGCAAGAGTAGGGGAAACAATTACAATCTCAGAACCTGCCATAGGAGCAACAGATACTTTACCTAAAAGTTCTTTTGATTTATCTTCTATTTTCTTAACATCCTCTAATGGAATAGCCATATTTAAAACCAAATCCATTTGAAAAACATTTTCTTGGAGAATAAATCCCCCTAAATCTTCAATGAGTTCCTTAAGTTCTTCACTTTTATGAACTCCTCCAGTAAATGTTAATGTTTCATACATTATTTTTTCCTCACTTCCATTGTACTAAATTATACTTAGAATTTATTCATTAATATAATTATATAATATCTTCCAAAATTGAGTACCTTAATTCAGTTCTTTCAATAGGATTTTTTGAAACAGATGAATGAGAAGGCATTTCAACAAGATTATCTTTTTCAACAACCTCATTTCTCAAATAATCTGGAAAAACTACATAGTCAAAATCAACATCATCTACTATAAAACCCATATCTTCAACTATATCCTTTAAAAAGTTTGAATATACTTTAACCTTAATATCCAAATCATTTGAATTATTCAAATATTTCATTGCAATATCATAATCTCTAAAAATACCATCTAAATCTTTATTTGAAAGTTCTCCCCTATTTGAAAAATTTGAAACAATTTTTATACTGTTTCTAATCTGTTTAAAAGTATTTAATTTAATTTTTAAAGAAATTAAAGGAGTTTTACTTTCAGATAATAAAATAGCTAGATCTCCATCCCCTTTATCAGGAAATTTATTTACAACATAATCTTCAATTCCAGCATATTTTAAGATACTTTCACACATAGGTGTTGTAACAATTCTCATAGTAAATAATATAATACAATAATATATAAAATTATTAAATATGAAAATTACATTATCCTTTGAAAAAACATCTACCACTGACGTTTCAATAATGGTTGATGCATTAAGAGCAAGTTCAAGCATAGTTTTAGGATTAAATAATTTTAAAGAAATTATACCCTGTTTTACACCAGAAGAAGCTTTTAAACTAGGTGAAGAATATAATGCAATATTAGCTGGTGAACGTGAAGGGATAAAAATTAAAGGTTTTGATATTGGCAATTCACCTAAAGCTATTGAAACTTATAAAATACCTTCAGAAAAAAAAGACACCCTTATTTTAACAACAAGCAATGGAACCAGAATATTAAAAGATATGAAATCTACAGTTCTTGTTGGATCAATAGTTAATGCTGAGGCAGTTGGTAAAAAATCTGTTGAAATAGCTGAAAATGAAATTGATGTAGTTATGGCAGGATATAAAGGTAATTTCGCACTTGAAGACTTTTTATCATCGGGAGAAATTATTTACTGGATAGAAAAAGAACTGACAGATAACTCTATAGAATTTGAGATTAGTGATTTTGCAAAAGCTGCAATATTAGCCAGTAGAGACTATGAAAATGTAAAAAAAGCATTTTATAACTGTAATTCCGGGCGTAAACTTAAAAAATTAAACTCCCAAGATGATGTGACCTACTGTGTTCAGAAAAACATTAGTGATAATGTAGCAATTTATAAAAATGGAAAGTTAAAAGTATTTAAATAGCCATTACATAGTATAACTATTAATTAAATTTTAAAATAAAAGAAGTGTATTTTTAATGAATAGAGAATGTTTAACAATCATTGGGACTGCACATGTATCTGAAAAAAGTGTAGAAGAAGTTAAAGATGCAATCTACGAAAAACAACCAGATGTAGTAGCTATTGAACTTGATAGAGGCAGATACACTAGACTCAGAAAAGAAATGGCAGGTATTGAAGAAGATGATACCATCCCAATTACTCAAATTATTAAAGAAAATAAAATTGGAGTATTTCTTGTAAGTACCATCCTTGGACATTTCCAGTCAAAAATTGGTGCAGAACTTGATGTAAAACCAGGATCAGAAATGATTGGTGCTATTGAAGCTGCAGAAGATTTAAAAATCCCAATTGCATTGATTGATAGAGACATCAATATTACATTACAAAGAGCACTTAATAAAATGACTTTTAAAGAAAAATTTAAATTTCTTACAAGTCTTGTAACTTCCTTTTTCTCAGATGATGACGAAGCAGATGAACTTGATATTGAAGAACTTAAAAATCCAGAAAATATTGATGAAGTTATGGGATATTTCAAAGAAGTTTCCCCTGGAGCATATGAAGTTCTTGTAAAAGAAAGAGATGCTTATCTTGCAGGAAATATTTTAAGAATAAAACAAGATAAAGTAGTTGCAGTTGTTGGTGCAGGCCATAAACCTGGAATTGAAGCACATCTAAACAATCCAGAATGCATACCTCCACTTTCATCATTAGTTATTACCAACGAAAAAAAAAGCATACCTTGGGCTAAAATCATCTTAGCATTAATCCCAATCTTATTTGTTGTGATATTTTTTCTGGCTTTTATAAGTGGTATTAACATTAGTGATAACCTTATTGAATTTATTGCCATTAGTATGATAATGGGGTTTCTAGGTTCAATATTATCTGGTTCTAAATTAATTTCAGCTATTGTCGGAGGTGTTGTGGCTCCATTAACCATAATTCATCCATTATTAGCTGCAGGTTGGTTTTCTGGTTTAACTGAAGCAAAATTAAGGAAAATTAGAAAAAGAGACATATCTAATCTTTCTAATGTTGAAAAAATAAGTGACTTATGGCACAACAACATAATAAGAATTTTACTTGTTGTTATTGGTACTAATTTAGCAGTTAGCATAGCTACTTTAATTATACTTCCATCCCAAGTTTTTATACCTTTATTTATGAAAATATTTGGTGGATAGATACTAAGTAAATTAGTGCATTATAAAAAACTGATTCTAAAAGTTTTTATATACTAATTATTATATAATATACAAATAAAAATTAGGTTTCATGGTAGATTGAAATGTATTTAATATTTCGTTGTGACTGCGGTAGAGTTTTATATGCAAAAAAAGGAGTAGCTACTCGAAAATGCACATGCGGTAAAACTATTAAAGTTAAAGAAAGGAGAATCTTTAAAAAAGTTGAAACCCGTGAAGAAGCATCAGAAGCAGTTCAGGAAATGCAAGATGAAATCTATGGAAATACTGGCTTTAAATTAGCTAGTGAATTATAATAAAACTTTAAATTAGGTAAGATTAGAAATGTATGAAACGATAATCTCGATAGTTATTATAGTTGTATTAATTGTTGTTAACGGTATATTTTCCATGTCTGAATTGGCAGTTGTATCTTCAAGGAAAGGTAAACTTCAAAAAATGTATAATGATGGGAAAAAACACGCAAAAACCGCTATAGATTTGATGGAAAATCCTAATCAATTTTTATCTACAATTCAGATTGGAATTACACTTATTGGTATATTAACAGGGGCTTTTGGTGGAGCAACATTATCTGATCCATTAAATGCAATTATTTCACCATATATCCAGTATAGTGAAATTGTAAGTACAATCGTTGTTGTAATTATAACTACCTACTTATCCTTAGTTGTTGGAGAACTTGTTCCAAAAAGAGTTGCATTAAACAATCCTGAAAATATTGCAGTTAAAGTTGCAAAATGGATGAAATTATTATCCAAAGCATCTGGACCATTTGTTGTTATCTTAAGTAAATCTACAAATGGACTTTTAAGATTAATGGGAATTAGTCATGAAGAAAATAATGCAATTACAGAAGAAGAAATTGAATTGATGATTGAAGAAGGTAGAGTAGAAGGAACTATTGAAAAAGAAGAAGAAGACATTATTAAAAGAGTATTCAAACTTGATGATCAAAAAGTAGATATGATTATGACTCCAAGAAATGAAATCGTCTGGATTGATTTGGAAGATACTCCTGAAGAAAACCAAAATAAGATTATTGAAAGTAAAAGATCAATATTCCCGGTAGCTAGTGGAGAATTAGATGATTTCATTGGAGTTGTTCAAGCAAAAGATATTCTTTCTGTTTTATTTAAAGAAGAAGACTTAGAAATAGAAGATATCATTAAAGATCCATTAGTTGTTCCTGAAAACTTAGAAGCATTAGAATTAGTCAAACAATTTAAAGAAAACAAAGAATATGTCCATATGTCCTTAGTTGTAGATGAATTTGGAAGTTTAACTGGATTAATTACTTTAAATGACTTACTTGAAGGCATTGTTGGAGATATCCCGGGTATTGATGAAACAGATGACCCAATAGCTATTAAAAGAAATGATGATTCCTGGTTAATTGATGGAAGATATCAAATTGACAGATTTAAAGAATTATTTGACTTTGATGGCGAATTTCCAGATGAAAAAGAAGATAACTTTACAACAATAGCTGGATTTATTTTAAGTTATTGTGGTAAAATACCTACTGACGGTGAAACCTTTAAATGGGACAGATTCTGTTTTGAGATTATGGACATGGATGGTCACCAAATTGACAAGATACTTGTAACTGATTTAGGCGACAAACCAAAATATGAAAATAATGAAGAAGGAGAAACAGACTAATGGATTTAATAATTGAAGTCATAATTTTACTAGTTGGTTTTGTGCTCCTTATTAAAGGTGCAGACTATTTTGTAGATGGAGCTAGTAATGTTGCACGTATTTTAAAAATACCTGCAATCATTATTGGTTTAACAGTTGTAGGATTTGGTACTAGTGCTCCTGAAGCTGCAGTTTCAATTACAGCGGCTCTTAGTGGAAATAATGCAATAGCTGTAAGTAATATTGTTGGAAGTAACATATTCAACCTTTTATTTATTGTAGGTGTCTGTGCAATAATAAAAAATCTTAAAATTGGTAGAAATTTACTTAAACAGGATTTACCCTTTTTAGTACTTGTAAGTGCACTTATTGTTGTCTTAATCTTAATTAACTGGGATATTACAAGATTAGAAGGATTAATTTTACTTATATTAATTATTTTATATGTTTCATATCTTGTATATACTGCTAAAAAGTCCAAAGAAGCAGAATATATTGAAAAACCTACTATTGGAAAAGGTAGAAGCATACTGTACATTGTAGCAGGTTTAATTGGAGTTATTATTGGTGGAGAATGTGTTGTTGAAGGTGCATCATCCATTGCTATGGCAATGGGAATGAGTGAAACCTTAGTTGGATTAACCATAGTAGCTATAGGTACTTCACTTCCAGAACTTGTTACATCTCTTACAGCACTTAAAAGAAAAGAAAATCAAATTGTTATTGGAAATATAGTTGGATCCAACATATTTAACATTTTATTTATCTTGGGATTAAGTTCATTGATTACACCAATCCCAGTAAGTCCTGAAATGATTGTTGATTTAGGATTAATGTTAGGTATGACCATACTTGCATTCATATTTGCAAAATTAGACTCTGACTACAACAAAAAAGAAGGAATTATCCTTACAGCCCTATTTATAATATATATGATATTTGCTATATTGAGGAATTAATCCTCATTAATCTCTTTTTTTAATTCACAAGCTTTACAAGTATCAGAAGAAGTAGGTTCACCACATATTTCACATTCATTTAGAACTGGAGAAATACTGCTTTCAAAAGTTAAAATTTTATTAAATGATTCCATTACATTATACTTTATTTCAGGATTCATTTTTTCACAATCATTTAAAAATCCTTTAATTTTAGATCTTAATGACAAGCTAGAATAAGGACATGGGGCAGAATGAAAAGGAACATTATTCTTTTGAGCCCATAAAAGAACCTCTTTTTCAGGAGTATTCCATAATGGTTTAATTCTTGGAACTAGTTTGGGATGAATCACATCTAGCATAGGACCATATTTAGAAAATTTAATTAGATCTCCACGAGCAAAACTCATTAAAAATGATTGGATTTCATCATCTAAATTATGACCAGTAGCTATTTTAGAAGCCCCTAACTCATAAGCAGTTTTATTTAATATATTTCTTCTAAAAACACCACAGGGGATACATGCGCTCTTAAAATTCATATAAATATCATCTAAAATAAAACCTTCCTCTTTTTTAAATGATTTTTTAATTAATTTAATACCTAAATTATCTGCATTTTCAGAAGCCACATCAACACCATCCTGACGGTAATGTGCAATACCTTCATCAACAGAAATAGCTACTAAATCAAAATCAACAAACTGTTGATAATTTTTAAGAGCATGTAAAGTTAAAACACTGTCTTTACCACCAGATAAAGCAACTGCTACTGTTTCACCCTCACAAATCAGATTATATTCTTTAATTAAATTATTAATCCTTAAAAAAAGGTTTTCATTAAATTCACTTAAATCTAAATCAGACATCGTGAATAATTTTATACTAAGATAAATATATATTTTATAGGAAGTGAAAAATATGATAACCGCAGATTTTGCAATAGTTCCTGTTGGAAGTAAAGATACTGAATGTAAAGACTATGTAACCGCAGCAGTTCAAGCTATTAAAGATTCAGGTCTCAACTACCAACTAACAGGAATGGGAACCCAAATAGAAGCAGATAATCTCAAAGAATTATATGATGCAATAGCTACTGCACAGGAAGCTGTTTTTAAAATAGGTGTAGGTAGAGTTTATACTATTATTAAAGTCGATGATAGAAGAGACCTTGATAACAGAACCTTAAATGTAAAAATAGACACAGTAAATGAAATGTTAAAATAAAAAAAAAAGAAAAAAGACTAGTTTATAAAAAACTAGCAAAATTTAGCTGATGCTTCTTTTACAGCATCAACAACTAAATCCAAATCTTCTTTTGTTAAAGAAGGATGTACAGGTAAGGAAATTACATTGTCTGCAGCTTTTTCAGCTAGTGGACAATCCCCTTCAATACCTAATTTTTTATAAATAGGCTGATTGTACAATGGAATTGGATAATGAATACCGGTTCCAATACCTTTATTAGTTAAAAATTCAACCCAATCATCACGATTTCCTTTTTCAACACGGACAGTATACTGATGATAGACATGTTTATAATTATCTGGAGATTTAGGAGTTACAATTCCTTCAATGTCTTTTAACTGTTCATTTAAGTAATCTGCATTACTTATCCTTTTATCATTAAATTCATCAATTACTTTAAGTTGAGCAAGACCAATAGCTGCAGCAATATCAGTCATTCTAAAGTTGTATCCAATTTCATCATGATGATATCTTTCACTAGCTCCATGAGCTCTGAACATTTGAGCTTTTTTAGCTAATTCTTCATCATTGGTAGTAATCATTCCACCTTCACTGGTAGTCATGTTTTTTGTAGGGTAAAAACTGAAGCATGCCATATCCCCAAGAGTTCCAACTTTTTCACCATTATATTCTGCCCCGTGTGCTTGAGCTGCATCTTCAATAATTTTTAAATCGTGTTTTTCTGCAATTTCCCTAATTTTATCCATATCTGCAGCTTGACCATAAAGTTGAACTGGTAGAATAGCTTTAGTTTTATCAGTGATAAGATCTTCAATTTTATCTGGATCAATAGTATAAGTATCTAAATCTATATCTGCAAAAACAGGAGTTGCACCAGTATAAACAATCGCATTTCCACTAGCTATAAATGTAAAAGGAGTTGTAATAACTTCATCCCCTTCACCAATTCCACAAGCTAAAAGAGCTACATGTAATGCAGAGGTTCCAGAATTTGTAGCGATACCATATTTTGCCCCAATCCAATTAGCAAATTTTTCTTCAAACTCCATTACTTTAGGACCTTGAGCAATCATACCAGATTTTAAAACTTCAACAACATTTTCAATTTCCTCTTCACCAATAATTGGTTTTGCAATAGGAACCTTAATATCCGCCATAACTATCACCAAATTATAAAAAAAATAATTAACTAACTTTTCTAAACTATATTTATATTATAACTTAATAATATTTAAAATAATACATAAATATTAAAAATAAAATAAAAGTTGATAAAATGGGTGAAACTGAAAAAACACATAACAATTATAATCTTGTAACAATAACAGAAGGAACAACTAAAATTCAATTCCCTGAATTTGACAAAGTTTCATCTGATGCACCTGTATTTTACAACCCACATATGGAACTAAATAGAGACATTTCTATTTTAGCTCTCCAAACATTCCAAAAGGAACAAAATCGCCCAATAGCTATTTGCGATTTGTTTGGTGGAAGTGGGATTAGAGGAATAAGATACAAAAACGAAATCGATTCAACAGACATCATATCCATTAATGATATAAGTGAAACTGCAAATGAATTTGAAAAAATAAATGTAGAACTTAACAATCTCTCTGACATTAACATTTATAACCATGAAGCTAGTGCTTTTTTACGTTCACATAGAGGAGAATTTGATGTTATTGATATTGACCCATTTGGAACTCCTTCTCCTTTTTTAGATGCTGCAGGATATTGTGCTCGTAAAAATTCCCTTCTTTGTGTAACAGCAACTGACACTTCTGCATTATGTGGAACTTACAAAGAACCATGTATCCGAAAATACAATGCAAAACCGTATAAAAGTGAATATTGCCATGAAACAGGAATTAGAATCCTTACAGGGTATGTTGCATTAACTTTAGCCAAATATAAAAAATATATTGAAGTTAAGCTATCTCACAGTACTGAACATTACATGAGATTGTATCTTGAAGTTAAAAAGGGTTCTAAAGCAACTGATGAATCTTTAAACAACATTGGTTATATAAGCCATTGTAAGCATTGTCTTTACAGGGAAACAAACAATGGACTTGCAACTTCAATACCAGACACCTGTCCAGAATGCGGTGAAAAATTAATCCATGCAGGACCATTATGGCTTGGAAAAATCCAAGATGAAGATTTCATTGGAGAAATGATTAAAGAAAGTGAAAATAAACAATTGAACAGTGAAAAAGAGCTTCTTAAATTATTAAATAGTTGCCATGGGGAAGCTAATGCTCCAATAACTTTCTATGATATGCATCATTTATGCAGAGTCTTAAAAATTAGTGCTCCAAAATTAGAGTTAGTTTTTGATCAATTGAAAAAAGAAGGATTCATTGCCATTAAAAGCCATTATAATCCCCTCGCTATTAAAACAGATGCTCCAATCGAAAAAATAAAATCTATTATTATAAGCTTAAATTGTTCATAATACATAAGACCAACTTTTGTATATGAATAATAACAATCATTTAGTAAAATCAAATGAATACACAATTAGTTTGAAAAATATTAGAGAATGATATACAAATAAATTAAAGTATTGAATAATTAAAAGAAAATGGAAACTTTTAATAGTAATTAAATTATAAAATAAAATATTTAAATGTTCATAAAAAACATTAAAATGATGAGAATTAAACAATTAGATGGTAGATAAAAATGGTCAAGAAAAAAGAGGATATAATAAAATTAGATGATACAGATATTAATATCTTGAAAATCATCAATGAAGATGTTAGAACCTCTTACAGACAAATATCTCGTAGTTTAGATGTTTCTGTAGGTACTGTACACAACCGTATCGACAAAATGATTAAATCTGGAGTAATTAAGAAATTTTCACCTGTAATCGACCATAGAAAACTCGGATATGTTCTTACAACAATTATCGGAGTTAGAGTCAAAGGTGGAAAACTTAAAAACTGGGAAGAAAAAACTTTCTTTAATAAAAATGTTGTAGGAATTTATGACGTTACTGGAGAATATGATGCATTTTTAATAGCTAAATTCAAAGATACTGATGAATTAAACTCATTTATTAAAGAATTATTAAAAGATCCAATTATAGAAAGAACTTATACTCAAACTGTTTTAGATGTAATTAAAGAAGACATGGGATCTTCAAATATTTTATAATGTGGTGACATGAACAATTTTAGAAATGAACAAGTGCAAAATATAATTTTAAAATCAACTAAAAAAACAACAAACTCATTTAAGTTAAAAGAAGCAGAAGAAGGCGAAATTGATGTTGCGCTTTTTGAATCTGGATTAAAAAATCTAATAGCTGCAGAAGAATACATTTACAAAAGTTTACCTAATCATCATTTAGATAAAGAGGATGCAACTACATTTACTAAATTCTTAATTGATGCACGTGAAAGTATTAATGAACAGCTATCAAACTTTAAAGTCATTGAACAAGAAGTTGAAGAATTTGATTTATCCAAATTAACTTCAAATATTTTATTCATTACACCAAAAAACAATTTTAAAAAATCCTTAAAAAAGCTTGGAATTGATGTATCCAATATTGTAGTTGCTGATATGCCACTAGTAATTGAGGATATGAAAGAAATAAATCCTAAAATTCCAGATGCTGCTTTAAAAGGAATTGAAAAGAAAATAGAACATATTCATAATGATATTAAAAGGAAAATTGATTCAATAAATCCTGAAAAAATCATTGTTCTCGGTGAAAAAGATAAAAATGGAGAACTTCTTGCAAAACGTGCAACTGAACAATATTCTGCACAAATCCATTTAGATGAAAATTTAAAAGAATTAACCGACATTGATATTAAAAATATAATAGAACAATGATTTTATCTATTATATTTTTAAAAACTTTTTTTAGACTCTTTTTTTAAAAAAAATACTGAAATTTAGTTTAATTAAAAAAAGTATTTAAATATAAAAAATAAATTATTATATTATAAATTTAATATAAACCGAGGTTTTACAATTGGTAGTTTGTTTACCTGATACACAAGATGACTCTCCAAATATTCCTATTAGTTTAACTAGAGTAGGAGTAACTGGAGTAAAAAAATTATTACAATTAGAGAGAAAAGATAAAAGACCTATTATATTAGTACCTACTTTTGATGCATTTGTAGATTTACCAAATGATCAAAAAGGAGTACATATGTCTAGGAGCCCTGAGGCTATTAGTGAAGTAATGGAAGACGTTGCAAATGATAAATCTGTTGAAGTTGAAATCATATGTGCTGAAATCGTGAATAAAATGATGAAAAAGCACGAATATGCAAAACGTGTTGAAGTTTCAATGGTTACAGATTATATGTTTGTTAAAGAATCTCCAGTAACAAAAAATAAAACACAAGAAATGGCTAAACTTATAGCAAAAGCTGTTGGAGTCAGAGATGATAATGGAGATATAAAAATCAGAAAAAGTATTGGTGCAGAAGTAACTGGAATGACTGTTTGTCCTTGTGCACAAGAATCTGTGAAAGAATCTGATAGAAACAAATTATTAGAATTCTTAGATGAAGAAACAACAGAAAAAGTCTTAAATACCGTAACATTTGCTTCCCACAACCAAAGAGGAGTTGGAACTTTATTAATAGAAGTTCCTGAAAAATACATTGTAAAAGGGGAAGACATAATTAATATGATTGAATCATCTATGAGTTCTCCAGTCTGTGAATTATTAAAAAGACCAGATGAAAATGCTGTTGTAATGTCTGCTCATAAAAATCCTGTTTTTGTTGAAGACTGTGTTAGAAACATGATGGAAAAAATTGTCAACATGTATGGAGATTTCCCTGATGACACTTTAATTACAGCACGCCAAGAAAATTATGAAAGTATCCATAGACACAATGCTTATGCAGAAAAAGTAACAACTATGGGCGAATTAAAAGAAGAATTAGATGTTCAATAAGGATTTGATTAGATGCAAAAATTATACGAAGTAGCTGGACAAGTAATGGGTTTTTTTGATGCATTTAAAGGATCACAACCAGCTATAGATAATGAAAAAATTCTAATTGTTAGAGGCAGATCAAGGTCTGTAATTCCCCTTGACCAGTTCCATGAAAAAATTAATGAAATTGGAGAACTTCTTGGAGGAAAAGAAGTAACTTCTGATGAAAAAATAAGAGACATTCTTGAGCTTGGAGATAAACATATCCAATCTAAAGAAGAACCAACAACTGCTGTTGATTCACATGGATTTACAAGAATGAAAAAAGAGTTAGAAGGAATGGGTCTTGTTGTAGAATATAAAGTATTTGAACTTCCAGATTGTGATGTTATAATAGCAATTTGGGAAGATAAACATGAACTCCCTCCACTATACGTCGAAGTTACTGTTTCAGACAATGAAAGATAAATGATAAAATGAATTATACAAAAGAGGAAATTCTCTCATTTTTAACTGCAGAAAAAGAGGAAATACTTGATTTAATGAAACAGACAGTTAATAATGAAGAGAATAATACCATTACTTATTCTAAAAATATTTTTATTCCTTTAACTGAAATCTGCAGAAATGACTGCGGATACTGTAATTTTAAAAAAACACCTGAAGATAAGAATGCCATAATCTTAAAGGATATGGATGAAATTCTTGAAGAATTGAAAATAGCTGAAAAACAGGGATGTAAAGAAGCATTATTCACTTTTGGAGAAGATGCAGATGAAAGTCCTGCAGTTGTTAAAGCTCTTGAAGATAAAGGATATAAAAATATGATTGATTATATCTATGATGTCTGTTTAATGACATTAAATGAAACTAAATTATTACCTCATACCAATGGGGGAAATTTTAGCTATGATGCACTTAAAAAACTAAAAGAAGTTAATGCATCAATGGGTTTAATGTTGGAAAATTCTTCAAAAAGACTAATGACAACAATAGCTCATAGAAAAAGCCCAGGAAAAGATCCAGAATTGAGGATTGAAACAATAAGTAATGCTGGAAAACTCAAAATACCTTATACTACTGGAATTTTAATTGGTATTGGAGAAACAAAAGAAGAAATAGCTGATTCTTTACTAACAATTAAAGAACTATCTGATAAATATGACCATATTCAGGAAGTGATTATTCAAAACTTTACAGTAAGCCCCGGTATTGAAATGGAAAACTGTGAAGAACCTAGTTTAATGGATATGATTCGTACTGTAGTAGCTGCAAAGTTATTATTTAAGGATAGTGATGTCTCAATACAAGTTCCACCTAACTTAAATTATGATACTGCTCAGATATTTTTATTATGTGGTGCAGATGATTGGGGTGGTGTTTCACCTATTTCAAAAGATTTTGTTAATCCAACATCCCCATGGCCTGCATTAGAAGAACTTGAAAAACTTACAAATAATGTTGGTTTTAACTTAACTGAAAGATTATGTATTTATGATAAATATATAACTCCAGAATGGTTAAATGAGAAACTTTTAGATGCAATATCTAATTTATCCTAGCATCTACAACAACATGCATAACTCCTGGAGAATACTTTTTTATTTTTTGAATATTTAACAATTCAACTTCCCTATCTTTTGCTGCCTGTCTAATACGAGATATTGGACGTGTTTCCATTAGTTTTTCAGGTACTGTTTCATGATAATGGATTATTCCCCCACTATTTAATGAATCAACAGCTGTTTTAAGATAATGATGAGTTGTTTTAACATATCCCATTAAAATTCTATCTGCATTGTAATTAGGTGTCAACTGACTGCAGTCTCCTAAAAGTGGAGTGATATTGTTAATTTTATTTAATTTTATATTCTCATTAAGGTAATAAAATGAATTAGGATTAATTTCCATTGAATAAATCTCTTTTGCATTGCTAAATTTAGCTATTGGGATTGAAAAGTAGCCTATACCTGCAAACATATCAATTACTGTTTCATCATCTTCAACAAGATTTGCTATTCTTATTCTTTCATTAACATTGCCTTTAGACCACATTACTTTAGTTAAATCCAACTTAAAATAACATCCATTTTCTTTATTAACAGTTTCACTTTTACTGCCCAAAAGAAATTTATAATGAGGTTCCCTTTTAACACCATAAATATTATCAATCTCAATTATAGACTCTACTTTTTCCTTGTTAGCTATAGATTTTAACTCTTCTAAGGATTTATTACTGAATTTATCATCTACAACAAGAATATCCCCTATTTTTTTCCATTTCATATTAACACCTAAAAGAAAATAAGAAAGATTTATATATATAAATATACAATAATGATTATTAGTTAGTTTATACTAATTATTTGATTCTGATTTTAATAAATATTAATTATAGTAATGTATTAATTATTTTTATTATATTAACCTATGAAGTAGTTGAAATAATATTATTTTGAATACTTATAAGAGGTGTTATAAATGAAAGATAAAATTTTAGAAGGAACAACAACCGTAGGTATTACATGTAAGGACGGTGTTGTATTTGCAAGTGAAAGAAGAGCAACTATGGGAAACTTAGTAGCTCATAAAGTAGCTGAAAAAATATTTAAAATTGATGATCATATTGTAACTACAATCGCAGGTTCTGTTGGAGATGCTCAAAACTTAATGAAAATAATTGAGGCTGAAGTATCACTTTACCAATTAAGAAACAACGATAAGATTAGTATTAAAGCTGCTGCATCATTAACAGCAAATATTTTACGTTCTGGACCAGCATATGTCCAAACTTTACTTGGTGGTGTTGATGATGAAGGACCTTCTATTTACTCCTTAGACCCAGCAGGAGGTATGATCAAAGATACATACATATCAACTGGTTCAGGATCAATTACTGCATATGGAGTGCTTGAAGACAGATTCCATGATGAAATAACTGTTGAAGAAGGATTAGAAGTAGCTGTAAGAGCAATCAAAGCTGCTGCTGAACGTGACACTTACTCCGGAAATGGATTTTTAGTTGCTAAAGTAGATGAAAACGGCTACGAAATGTTAGATAATGAAAAAGTTAATGATATTCTAGAAAAAATATAAGGAAACTAATTTTCATAACTAACTATTTTTTTATATAATTGTGTAAATAGAGTTATGGCGTTATAAACTAATTATAGCTATTAAAAGCTTTTCATGACCTATTTTTACACATCTCACTTTTTTTGAAGGGATTATATGACTTCAGAGATTTTAGAAGATATTAAAAAGGCGATAATAGGAAAATTACCTGCTGAAACCCAAGTCTCAAAAGTTGAATTCGAGGGTCCAGAAGTGGTAATTTACACTAAAAACCCAGAAATCATAACTGAAAATGGCGATCTTATAAGAACATTAGCTAAAGATTTAAGAAAAAGAATTATCATTCGTTCAGATAAAAGCGTATTATTAAGTCCTGAAAAGACTATTGAAAAAGTTCATGAAATCGTTCCTGATGGTGCTGAAATTACTGATATCTATTTTGACACTGTAACAGGAGAAGTTGTTATTACTGCTAAAAAACCAGGACTTGTAATTGGTAAATTTGGTGCAACATCTAGAAATATTGTTAAAAATACCGGATGGGCTCCAAAAATATTAAGAACACCACCAATTAGTTCTGAAATAATTGGAAAAATCAGAGGAATATTAAAAAATAGTAGCAAAGACCGTAAAAAGATGTTACAAAGACTTGGAAAACAAATCCATCAAGGAAGCAAGTATCCTAATGATTGGGCAAGAGTAACATCCATGGGAGGATTTAAGGAAGTAGGACGTTCCTCCATGCTTTTACAAACTCCAAATAGTAGAGTATTATTAGATTGCGGAGTTAACGTTGCTGCAACAGATAATAAAAATGCTTTTCCTTATTTAAATGTTCCAGAATTCTCAATTGAAGAATTAGATGCTGTTATTATTTCACATGCTCACTTAGACCATTGTGGATTCTTACCATACTTATATCATTATGGTTATGAAGGACCTGTATACTGTACAACACCAACAAGAGATTTAATGACTTTATTACAATTAGATCATATTGATATTGCTCACAGAGAAGGAAATCCATTACCATTTAATGTAAAACATGTTCAAAAAGCTATTAAAAACACAATTACCTTAGATTATGGAGAAGTAACTGACATATCCCCAGACATTAGATTAACTTTACATAATGCAGGACATATCCTTGGTTCAGCTATGTCCCATATGCATATTGGTGACGGAGCTCATAACTTAGTTTATACTGGAGATTTCAAGTATGAAAGAAGCAGATTACTTGAACCTGCTACCACCAGATTCCCACGTTCTGAAACTGTGATTATGGAAAGTACTTATGGTGGAAGAGAAGATGTGCAACCATCTAGAAACTCTGCTGAAAAAGAAATGATGAAAACAATATACAAAACACTTAAACGTGGCGGAAAAGTTTTAGTTCCAGTATTTGCTGTAGGAAGAGCACAGGAGCTTATGGTTGTACTTGAAGAATATATGCGCCATGGAATGATTGAAGAAGTACCTATATACATTGACGGTATGATTTGGGAAGCAACAGCTATCCATACTGCAAGACCTGAATATTTAAGTAAAGATTTAAGAGACCAAATATTCCATATGGGCAGAAATCCATTTATTTCAGACATGTTCCTTAAAGTTCAAAGTCTAGACCAAAGAAAAGAACTTGTTGAAAGTAAACAACCAGCAATCATTCTTTCAACATCAGGTATGTTAACTGGAGGTAATTCAGTTGAATACTTCAAATGGTTATGTGAAGATGAAAGAAACACCTTAATATTTGTAGGATATCAATCTGAAGGATCTCTCGGAAGAAGAATACAAAAAGGATGGAAAGAAGTTCCTCTTGAAGAAGATGGAAAAACAAAAGTATTCAATGTTAAAATGGAAATTAAAACCATTAATGGATTTAGTGGTCACTCTAACAGACGCCAATTAATGGATTACGTTAAAAGGTTAAATCCAAGACCTGAAAAAGTCATTACCTGCCACGGAGATCCATATAAGACTGTTGACTTAGCATCAAGTGTACATAGAAGTTATAAAATTGAAACAAAAACACCCCTTAATTTAGATTGTGTAAGAATTCAATAAAAATAACAAATAATTAAATAGGAATCTAAACATATTATATAATGTTATACTTTAAAAAAAATAATCAAACTATTTACATTTAATTAAAAAATAGGTGATGAGATGGTTACATATTCAGAATCCGGTGTTGATATAGACCTTGAGGCTGTTACTGTTGACAAGTTAGCATCCAAACTCAAATCAACTCTTAAATATAGAGATATAATCACAGATAGTGGCCATTATGCTGCTCTTGTAAGATTAGGTGATAAAGCTATTGCAATGAGTACTGATGGAGTAGGTAGTAAAATATTAATTGCCAAAATGATGAATAAATTTGATACAGTCGGTATTGATTGTATAGCTATGGTTGTTAACGATATACTTTGTGTCGGTGCAGAACCAATTGCTTTAGTAGATTATCTTGCTGTTGAAGAACCAAACCCTGAAATGGCTAGTGAAATCGCTGAAGGATTAGTTAAAGGAGCTATTGAATCTAAAATAGCTATTATCGGTGGAGAAACAGCATCATTACCAGGAATCATTAAAGATTTTGATATTGCTGGAACTGGAATTGGTTTCGTTGATGTTGATAAAATAATCACTGGTGAGGATATAACTCCTGGAAATGTTTTAATTGGTATTGAAAGTAATGGTATTCACAGTAATGGATACAGTTTAGCAAGAAAAGCATTATTTGATGATGCAGGATATGCTATTGATGATAAAATGCCAAATGGTGATACAACCATCGGTGAAGAATTACTTAGACCAACTACATTATATGTTGAACCAATTGTTAGATTATTTAAAGAAAATTACAAAATCAATGGTTTAGCACATATTACTGGTGGAGGATTCACTAACCTTAAAAGATTAAAAAAGAATGTAGGTTATGAAATAAACAATCTTCCAGAAGTCCCTGAAATTTTTAAACTTATTTATGAACAAAATGTTCCTTTAAAAGAAATGTACAAAGTTTTCAACATGGGAGTAGGTTTTGTTGTAATAACTGAAGAGGAAGAAGCTGACAAAATAATGGAAACTTTAAAAGAATATTGCAATTGCCAAATAATTGGTAAAGTAATTGAAGAAGATAAAATTGTGGTTAAAACCTTTGAAGGAACTGAAGTTGAATATTAGGAGCGAGTAAAATGAAAATTACAAAAGATAATGAAATAAGCCTTGTAAAAGAAATATTGAAAAAATTAGGTGCAAGTGAAGAAGACTGCGAATTAGTAGCTGAAGCAACTATTGATGCAGACTTAAAAGGATTTACTTCCCACGGACTTGGAAGATTCCCTCAATACTTAAAAAGTATTGAAGCAGGAACTATCAATTTAGAAGATAACATAACCATTGAAAAAGAAACTCCTGCAATAGCTTTAATTAACGGTAACAGTGGATTTGGACAAGCAGTATCTTACAAAGCTATGAAATTAGCTATTAAAAAAGCTAAAGAAATAGGTGTAGGATGTGTAGGTGTACACAATTCAAACCATTTCGGTGTAACTGGATTTTATTCTGATTTAGCTATTAGAGATGGAGTTATTGGTCTTGTAATTGCAAATACTGAACCTGCAATCGCACCATTAGGTGCAAGTAAAGCACTCTTAGGTACTAACCCAATAGCTATTGGTATTCCATCAGATACTTACATCGCTCTTGATATGGCAACTTCTGCTACTGCACGTGGAAAATTATTAGAAGCAAGAAGAAAAGGAAATTCAATCCCAGAAGGATGGGCATTAGATGCTGACGGAAACCCAACTACTGATCCTGATGAAGGATTAAAAGGATCTATCTTACCATTTGGTGCACATAAAGGATACGGATTAGCATTTATGATTGAATTATTAACTGGACCATTAGTAGGTGCAGCATGGGGTAAAGAAGTTACTGGAACTGCAGACCCTACTAAAGACTGTACAAAAGGAGATTTATACTTAGCTATTGATCCTTCTAAATTTGTTGACCCAGAAACCTTCAAAGAACAAACTGAAGCATTCTGTCAAGAAGTAAGAGACACTGGAGACACCTTTGTTCCAGGTGATTTAGAAGTCAAAAGAATAGCTGAAGCTGAAGCTAATGGAATGGAAATCGATGAAAAATTATATGAACAATTAAAAGAAATCTGTTCTGACTTAGAAATCGATATTGATTCCTATTTAGAAGAATAAATTAACTATTCTTCATTACTTTTTTTATATTTTGCATAAAATCCATCAGTATCAGCATATATTGCATAAAAACCAAAATTTTCTGCTTCTTTTATAGATTTTTTAATATATTGTCTTCCCCATGCAGTAATAGCTTTAGCACATTCAAAAGAATACCATCTAAATCTTGGAAAACCATAGATTCCATACATAGTATTTGCCAATCTTTTTATTGCTTGCTGCTGTACATCCAATGATTTTTTCTCAGTTTCATCAGTTGATGCTTTCATCTGTTTTTTAATTTTAAAACGTTCATTTAAAATTTTAGCAATAACTGAAGGAATAAAACCTTTAGGCTCTTTTTTAAACTTAAAATCATGTTCCGGAGCTATATTATAATCTTCAATATTTTCTACTTCACCAAATTCAATTACATCTGGAGAAATATTTTTAGAAATAATAATACTTGGGTATAGGCTTCTAAAATCAAACTGAACTAAATTTTCATGTAAACCTTTTTCAGGCTCTTTTACATAGCCCCCCTCATTATCTTCTTCAGCTTGTCTTACAGCAAAATTAGCCCCACCAGGTTTATTTGGAACTACTTCATCATCCCAATAGGCTTCTTTAACTAAAAACCATTCTGCTTGTTGACCAGTAGCCATACGACTTAAATCAAATAAAGGCTGACCTACAATACGAGTAAGTTCTAAATTTAAAGGCAATGTCTGCTCAGCTATTTCTAAAGTAGCCACTACATCATCTAATGAGTAATCAAATAAATTATCTAACTCTTCACCACCATTATCCCAAAATTCCCAGATTCTTTCTCCAGGAACATCAATCTTCTCAACACCAAAAAGTTCCAAATATACCCTTTCAAGTGTATATCTATCAAGTGTCATATACCTTCTCATGACAAGATATAAATCTACGTGAATAATCCCTTTAATATTTGCAGCGTTAGCATAACCACGTCTAATAAATTTAATCGAAGATCCATCCATTCCAATATCTAAATCCACACCTAAAATTCTTGCCCTATCCTTTAGGTAAGGGAAGTCAAAATTATCTGAATTATAACCTACTATAATATCAACATTGTTGTCCCTTATAATATCAACAAAAGTTTCAATCATCTCTTTTTCAGAGCTAACTTGACAAACAAAAGATTCTTCAGGATTAGTCTTGTTTTTTGTAGATATTACTTGGCGAAGCCCAAAATTACTTGCAACACCAATCATAATAATCTCATCTTCTTCAGAATTAGGCATCCCATGAGGATTTCTCACCTCTAAATCAAAACTAAGAATTCTAAAGTCCTGAAGATTATCTTTAACCAGTGTTAAAGGTTCTTCCAATTTAATAATTTCAATACCTAATTCATCAGCTTCCAAATTTCCAAAAGAAGATATTGATTGCCCAACTGCTTTAACTTCAGTCATTGGAACAACATTATTATTGATTAAGTATCTCCTATAAAAAGGAATATCAAACTCTCTAATTTCTGCAACTTCACTTAAACCTCTTAAAAGATCCCTATTTTTAGCCAATATTTGAGGATGTATGAAAGTTACTTTTATAAAATCTGTTTCAACTTGAAAATCTTTTTTTACAACTTCCTCAACAATAACATCATCTAATTCTTCATTGATTTCATTTATACAGTCTTCTGGAAATCCCACAGGTAAAACATAAAGGTAAGGTTGAAATGAATCATCAATTAAAATGACATTATCTTCACCATCTTTTGCAAAAAGGCGAACAACAGGTTTATCATCATGAGTTACATAATCCACATCTAAAATAACAACATTCCTCTCCATTAGCTAGTCTCCTTTTTATTTTTTAATTCCTTCCTGTAACTATCTAAAACTGCATAGGTTATTCCTAAAAGCAGTGGACATAAAATAAATCCAGTAAGCCCATAAACTAAAGGACCTGTTAAAAATCCAATAAGTAAAATTAAAGGATGGATTTCAGCATAATGACTAGATAAAGCTGGTCTAATATACATATCACTTAAACTAAGGCCAAATCCAAATAGCAATACCAATACAACACCCATATAATCTCCATGGATGAAGTCAATAATAGCTAGTGCCCAATAAATTGGCCATGGCCCAAATACTGGAATTAACTGGAATATTCCTGTGAGAATTCCTAAAAATATACCATAGGGATAACCTAATAAAGAATATCCAATAGCTGCAACAATACCAATAATTAAAGATGTTAGGAAATGACCATAAAATATGCTTTTTAAAACATTTTTAACAGATTTTACAGTATTGTCAAAGAAGTTTATTGTATTATCTGGAACAAAATCCTTAACAAAGTTGAATAATCTATCCCCATCCCTAGTAAAGTAAAATACTGAACATACCAATATAAATATCTCTAAAGAAAGAGAAGGTATCTCACTAACTAGAGAAACAACACCATTTACAATAAAATTACCAATCTCATTAAAAGCTGTGTTTAAAGATGAACTAATACTTGAAAGATATTGAGGTGGAATTGCAGAAGATAATTCTGAAAAAGTTGCATTAAGACTTTCTTGAGATAATGCTGGATTTGAGATAATATTTTCTGAAACAAAACCCCCAATAACCATAGCCATATAAATTAACAAGAGAATTAATGGAATTACCACTAAAATTATAGATAGCGAAATTGAAATAGAAGAATATTTAATTTTAGTTTGTAAACGCCTATTAATAGGCCTTATACAAAATGATAAAATAGCCCCCAGTAGAATCATGTTTAAAACAGGCATTACAACAATTAATGATAACACCAATAAAAACAAAATTAACAATATTGGAGGAGTAATATATTCTTTTAAGTCCTTTTCCATTAATCTCACCAATTAATTAATGTTTAATTCCAGAAGCATCCCTACGATATTCACCAAACTCATTAATCTCTTTTAATAAGTCATTTGAGAAAACTGGACCTTCTACACAAATTCTCCAACCAGTATTATCTACACAACATTGACCACATATTCCCAGAGCACATTTCATATATCTTTCCATAGAATATTCTGCAGGAATCTCATTATCTTCAAGTATATCAAATACTCCTTTCATCATTATCTCAGGTCCACAAACAAATGCAATATCATAAGAGGTATCTTTGATTAACTCGATAGCAAGATTAGTTGCAAATCCTTTAAACCCTACACTTCCATCATCAGTACAAGGATAAACATTAACACCAATATCTTTTAGAGAATCAACAAACAGTAATTCATCCCCAGTAACTGCTGCTGAAATAACATCAACATCATTACCATTGTTAGCTAATGCTGTAGCAATTGAACTAATAGGTGCCATACCAACACCTCCACCAATAGCTAATACTTTTTTATCCTTTAAATCATGTGAAAAACCATTTCCATAGCTACCACGAATACCTAACACATCTCCAGCTTTTAATTGATGAAGTTCATTAGTAAATTCCCCAATATTTTTAACAGTAATAGCTAGTTCATTATCATTAATTTTTGAAATTGACATTGGTTTTTCATTATTAAAATTCCAAACCATTAAAAATTCACCAGGATTTGGAGTTCCATATTTATCCATATCCCAATCAAAGACAAATGTTTTAATTGAAGGAGTTTCATCAATAATTTCTTTAATTTTAACAATTTGTGGAACATCATTCATAAAAATCACAACTCCTCATGAGCTAATGCTACCATTTCATCAATAGATTTATATCCTTTTTCTTTCATGAAATCCTCTAAATCTTTATTAATTGAATTAAATACCTCAACACCCTCATTCATAATAGAAGTTCCAATTTGAACCCCTCTAGCACCTGCAAAGATAAATTCAACAACATCCTCGTAGTTGGATATGCCCCCAACACCAATAATTGGAATATCTACAGTATCATAAACTACAAAGACATCTCTAATAGCAATTGGTTTTACTGCTTTACCACTCATTCCACCGAATCTATTTGATAAGACAGGCTTTGCAACATCAATATTGATTTTCATTCCGGGGCCTAATGAGTTAATTAATGTTAAAGCGTCTGCTCCTGCATCTTCAGCAGATTTAGCTATTTCACCAATGTCAGTAACATTAGGAGTTAATTTAGCAATGATTGGAACATTAGATGCATCTTTTGCTGCAGACACTATTTTGTGAGTAAGATTTGGATCTTGACCAATAGCTGCACCACAGCCCGCCATTGCATGAGGACATGAAATATTAAGTTCAATCATATCAATATCATCCTGTATTTTCTCCACTAAAAAAGAAAATTCATCTGGAGTTGCTCCATAAATAGATGCAATTAATACCTCATCTTCTCCTGTTTCAACTCTCCTTATTTCCTCAATGAAATTATCAACACCAGGATTAGAAAGACCGATTGCATTAATAATTCCACAATCAACCCCAACAGTTGTAGGATTCTTATAACCAGTATTAGGTTCCTTAGAGAATGATTTTGTGACAACTCCTGCAGCTCCAGACTTTAAAACCCAATTTAAAGATGAAACATTACTTCCTAAAACACCAGCAGCTAGCATTAAAGGATTTTTAAAGTTAACACCACAAATATTAGTTTTTAACATTTAATACACCAACAATTTTTATTATATTAATTATATCTGCTTAATCATTTATAATTATTTAAAAAAATTTGTCAAATACTAAAATTTATTAAAAACTACAAATAAAAAAGATAATATGGAATGCTATATAACCTATTGCATTGGTGGATTTCTAGCTTTTGATGAGAATAATAATCTAATTTCCTTAAAAGCATTTCCTAAAGATGAAAGAATATCCAAATTCATATCAATTGAGAATAAAAAGTTAAGTTCTGAAGAAGAAGACTTAATAAATGAAATAGGAAATGATTTTGACTTTATTATAATTGAAACAAATAAAAGGAAATCAGATTACTCAAAAAACGAATTTTATGAAAAAATTCAAATTGAAGTTCCAAATAAAGGTGGCGAACATTTAAGAACAAATTTAGAGGAATACTTAACTGATTTGGACTTTGATAATAAAGAAGAATATGTAAAAACATATAGAGAGTTAGCTCTTTTTAAAATGAAAGAAACCTCCAAATCAGAAGATAAACATCTTATTCAAGCTATTAATTCCATTGATGAAATTGATGAATCAATAAGTAAATTAATTGAGAGAATAAGAGAATGGTATGCACTTTATTTCCCTGAAATGGACAATATACGAAATAATGAAACATACATCAAGTTAATATCTGAAAATAAAACCAAAGAAGAAATTATTAAAGTGAAACCAGACGCTTTTTTAGAGGATGTTGATGATGAAGAGATAAATCCTGAAGATTTAGACATAATTAACACATTTGCAAACTCCATTTACACATTGCAAAAGACTAGAAAAGCAACTGAAGATTATATTGAATCTAAAATGGAAAGTATTGCTCCAAATTTAAGAATATTAGTTGGATCTTCTCTTGGTGCAAAATTAATTTCTCATGCTGGAGGAATTAAAAGACTAGCTACCTACCCATCAAGTACTGTTCAAATAATGGGTGCTGAAAAAGCATTATTTAGACATTTAAAAAGTGGAGACAATCCTCCAAAATATGGTTTAATCTACCAACACCCCGATGTTAGAGGCAGTAAATGGTGGAATCGTGGAAAGATAGCAAGATTACTTGCATCCAGAATTTCATTGGCTGTTAGGAAAGATGTATTTGGAAATGATGTTGATTTAGATATCTATGATAAATTTATTGAAAAAGTAAATGAAATAGAAAAAGAAAATCCATTCCCCAAAACCAGTAACCAAAGAAAAACATCAAAAAAGGCCCCTAAAAAGAGAAAATCTAGAAAAAAGAAAAAAAGAAGAAGGAAATAGAAAATGAACATCTATCTAAAAGATAACCAATTAGCAACAGAAAATTTAGTTGTGGGTACTTCCGTTTATGGAGAACAGCTAATTAAAAGTGATGATAAAGAGTATAGGCTTTGGAACCCTACAAGATCCAAACTTGCAGCTAGTCTGTTAAATGGAATGGAAAAGCTAGATATCCCAGAAAACAGCAAAGTTCTTTATTTAGGAGCATCTACAGGAACCACAGTATCCCATATCTCAGATATCATTAAAGATGGTTTAATTTATGCAGTTGAATTTTCACCAGTAACTGCAAAAAAACTTGTTAGACTTGCTAACCAAAGAACAAATATTGCCCCAATACTTGGAGATGCAACCAAACCTAAAGAATATTTGAATATTGTGGAAAAAGTTGATTTAGTTTACTGTGACGTTGCACAGCCTACTCAAACTGAACTATTTGTAAAAAACATGAATATTTTCGCTAAAGAAGACGGAAAAGGACTATTAATGCTAAAAGCAAGAAGTATTGATGTTGTACAGAAACCTAAAAAAATTTTTAAAGAGGAAGAAAAAAAGTTAAAAGAAAAAGGTTTCACAGTTCTTGAAAAAATTAAATTGGAGCCATATGAAAAAGACCATATTGCATTTTTAGTAGAGAAAAACTTTTAAAGTAAAATATATCAATTTTCAACCTATTTTACAACAAAATAAGTGCAAGCATCAAAATATAAAAATAAGATAAAAAAGTAGAAAAAGTATTACTATACTTACCTATTTATAACATAATAACCTATATAATATATGCTAATGCAATTACTAAAAAGTTCAAAGGATTATCCCCTCTAGGAAATTCACTCATTACCGGGCCAAAATTGGTAATTCCTAGAGGATTGAACTCTTTTTTTAAAATAACTTGATTACATTCTTTTTTAAAAAAATTTTGTCATAGCTTTAATAACTGTAAAAATAGCTAAAAATTATTACTTTTTTAAAAGAAATCTGTTTAAAAAAACTATAAAAAATAGATTAAAAGGATGATTAAATTTTACGAGCAATTTCATCAAATATACGATAAGCAATTTCTTTTTTTGAAGCTAGTGGAATTTTAATAATCTCCTCATCAATAAGTAAAACTTCATTATTATCTGAACCAAAATTACAGTTATCATGTCCAACGTCATTAGCCACAACTAAATCAGTACCTGCATCCTTAATCTGCCTTTTAGCACAATTTATAATCTGAGATTCAGTTATATTAAATTCTGCTTTAAATCCAACTAAAAATATGTCAGGATTAATCTCTTTAATTTGCCTAATAATCTTAACAGTTGGTTTAAAAGTTAAAGACATGGATGATGAAGCATGCATTTTACTACTATCTTTACTGATTGGAGCAAAATCAGAAACTGCGGCAGTTGAAATAAATATATCAAAATCAGCGACAATTTCTTCAATAACTTTACTCATTTCAGCAGTTGTATTAACATGAATAACATTAAAAATAGAAGGGATTTTGACAGACACATTAGCTACAAGTAATGTTAAATCTGCCCCCCTAATATAAGCCTGTTTAGCTAATTCCAAACCCATTTTACCAGAAGACTGATTAGTAATCCCCCTAACTGGATCAATAGGTTCAAAAGTTCCCCCGAGACTAATTAAAATCTTTTTATTAGCTATTTTTCTAATTAAATTTAAATCTTTAATAATATCACTCAATCATGTTTAAATTCATTACTCTTAAAGATTCCAATACTATATCTTCAATATCTGGGAATTTTGCTTTACCTTCATCCATTTTAGGATCAATAAAATCGGCAGAACCTTCTTCTTTAATTTTATTGATATTTTCCTCAATAGCTGTAAACATTGAATCATGCATTGATGGAACAAATAGAATAGGAGTATTATGACCATAAGCAGTAATTAAAAGAGTTGAAATAGGATTATCAGCTATTTTATAAGCAAATTTACTTATAGTATTTGCAGTAGCTGGTGCAACAACAACTAAATCAGATTGTGCATATTTTACATGTTCAATTTTACCAGTTAACTTAGTTACAACCTCCTGCCCAGTTGCAAATTCCATTGTATTTGGTGAAATTAAATCACATGCAGATTCACTCATGAAACATTTAACTTCAACATCATTCCTTCTAAATTCCCTAGCTAATTTAACAGCTTCTCCAGCTGCAACACTACCAGTTACACACAATACAATATTCATAAAGACACCTCAAGCTATAAACTTAAAATTTTCTACAATAAAATCAAAAGCTCCTTGATTTTGAGCATATTGACTTACAGGAGCACTGCATAAAATTACATATGCTTCCCCATTATGATCAAACCATAGTGCACTATGTTCCTTAGTAATATTTCCATCATTTGACTGATAAATATATTGAAGTCCTTCCATATCATTAACAATAACAGCACCAGATGAAATTAAAGTAAACTCTTCTTGTTCCTCAATCGCATCATAAGTACTGTTTACAAAATTATTAAAATCACCTTCAATAGGTCTTTTTTCAATATTGACAGTGACTTGACCTACTTTTGATATATCAATTGAATCTGATTGGGAGAAAGCTACTACTGAATAATTAGATGAAGATTGTGAAACAACCCAATCACCAGGATATTGAATGCTGACTCCACCTTTAGAAATTGATTGAACCTCAGTCATATTATCATCCTCATTATTTCCACCTAAATCAATACACCCTGAGCAGAAAATAACAAGCAATACAACCAATATTCCAATAATATATTTTTTCATAAATCCACCATTTTAAGTAAAATAAAAAAAAAGGTTAATAAAGATTAACCAGAACCATCACCAGCAGAACCTCCAGAACCGCCACTTATAGAACCTTCACCTGAAGATCCGCCAGAACCATCACCAGCTCCTTGAGAACCACCGGAAGATCCGCCAGAACCATCACCAGTATAATCTCCAGAACTATAATCTTGAGAATAATCAGTAGACTCACTTGAAGAATCATAGCTAGTATCTACTTCACTATCCGAAGATTCTGAACTTGAATTAGAATCTGTAGTGTTGGTTACATTAATTTCATCTACTGGAAATGCTGTATCTTCAACAGTTGCTTCAGCAGCAGTTACAGACATATTTCCAAAATCAAAAGTGAATACGCCAAAACCAATACCTACAGCAAACCCAATTACTAGCACAAGAACTGCAAATAATTTAAATGAACTTGAATCCATTGGTTTTTTCTGTTTTTTAGATAAATTTTTATCTCCTTTTTTAGGATTGATAATATACTTCTGAACAAGATCCTGTTCTTCACGTTTAGGGTCTTTAGTAGGTCTTTTTCTTAAATCAACATTTTTAGGTTGGCTTTTACCTTGCATTGATCTAATTCTACTTGTAGCTTCCTTAGCATCCAATGCATTAAGCTTATCTTCATATTTAGAACGGAAATACCTATATTTTTCAACAGATATCTTACCATTACGGTAATCTGATTCTAAATTGCGCATAATCATTAATAATTTCTGCTTATCATTATGCATGCCTACACTCCCATAATTAGTATACTAATAAATTTATTATAACATTAATTTATAGTTTACTTAAATTCAGGATATGAACCTAAAACTTTTAAAAAAGAAGTGTTTAATTCAAGTTCTTTTAATATTTTTTTAATTGTATTATCCTTTCTATGACCATAAAAATCAACAAAAAAGAGATACTTTCCCAAACCTCTTTTGGATGGTCTAGATTCAATTTTAGTTAGGTTAATATTATCTTTATTAAATATCCCTAAGATTTTATATAGTTCTCCAGGATGGTCCTCAAAAATTGAAAATATAATAGAAGTTTTATCATTGCCCGTGGCTTCATGATCTTTTTTAGATACAACAACAAATCTAGTTTCATTATTATCAACATCTTGAATGCCTGTATCTGCAATCTCTAAATCATATAATTCAGCAGCTTTAGCATTTCCAATAGCTGCAAAGTTATTTTCACCAATTATATTTTTTGCTGCTCTGGCAGTACTAATTGCATAATGAGGTTGTAATCCATAGTCATTGATAAATTTCCTACATTGCCCTAATGCCTGTGAATGAGAAAAAACATCAGTTATCTCTTCTAATTTCACTCCAGGATTAACTAATAAATTATGATTAATTGGAATAATAATTTCTTTATAAATTTTTAAATCAAAATTATGAGCCAGTGAATCTAAAGTCGCACCTACAGGCCCTTCAATTGAGTTTTCAATAGGAACAACACCAAATTGACATTCACCAGAGTCAACACTTTCCATTACCGCAGGAATTGTACAATATTCAATCAAATCATCAGTTAATAAGTTAGCAGCTTCATGTGTAAATGTTCCTTTAGGACCTAAAAATGAAATAGAACTAATAATAATTTCCCCCTAAAACTAAAAAAAAATAAAAAAAAGAAGTATAGCTAAGGCTATACTTTAAATTAAGATTCTAATTCTGAGATTAATCTCAAAATATCAGTTTGTGTTATAATACCAACAACAACTCCATTATCAACAACTGGAAGTCCATTAAATCCTGTTTCTATCATTATATTAGCAACTTCAGCTATTGACATATCTTTATTAACATATCTTGGATTATCAGACATTACATCTTCAACAAGAACTTCTTTAATTTGGGATTTTTGATATTTATCAGGCACATTTTTTCTAAAGTCAATAAAGGTTCTCATTAAATCTTTAGAAGTGACCATACCCACTAATTCATCATTATCTATAACAGGCACTCTTCCAACTTTTGCATCAATCATCAACCTTCTTGCATGAACAATCCTATCAGAAGGCAATGCAGAAGTAATATCACTAGACATTACATCTTCAACAGCGATTTTTTCAAATGCTTTACCTACAGCAAGAGTTAAGAAGTCTGCTTTAGATACAATTCCAACCATAACATCATCAGATTCGACAGGCACTGAACCAATTCCATTGTCTAACATCAATTTAGCTACATCAACTAATTCCATTGATTCAGGCACTGAAATAACATCTTTAACCATTACTGATGAAATATGGAACCTTGATGGAGGCATATTTTCATATTTTGAAGAACCTAATTTTGCAGCAATATCCCTTTCTGAAACAATACCCACTAATTGTTTTTGATTTTCCTGATTAACATTTGTAACAGGTAAACGGGAAATATTGTGTTTACGGAACAATTTTAAACCATCAGAAAGATTTTGATCTTTATCAATGGTAATTAATTCTTCAGTCATTAAATTTTTTACTTTCATAATAACCCCTCCTTTTAATTATGAAATATAGGTTATCTTTCTAAATGTTTAGAACCTTTTAATTGCCCTTAAAATATCTCTTTCAGTGATGATACCAACAACTTCATCATTTTTGACTACTGGTACACCACCAATATTGTTGTCAAGGAAAATTTGACATAAATCACCTAATCTTTCAGTAGGTGGAACAGTAATTAACTTTTCAACCATAATATCAGAAAGTTTGGTGTTTAATACATCAGATGCTAAGTTTGAATTTAAATTTTCAAATAAATCTTTAGCATTTAAGAATCTGATAATATCAGTGGAGGTAATAATTCCTAACAACTTTTTAGCAGCTTTGGAAATGTCTGCTTCTCCACCAATGATAGGGATTCTTCTTAATCTGTTTCTAACCATTATCTTAGATGCACTTTCTACAGGAGTACCTGGAGTAGTTGTGAAAACTTTAGTACTCATATAATCTTGTACTCTTTCCTCAGTTAAAACACCTGCTAAAGATAATGCAATATCTCTTTCAGTAACGATTCCAACTAACTGTTCATCAGAATCCACAATTGGTACTGCACCAATTTGATTTTCCAACATCACATCAATTGTTTTTTCTATAGAATCTTTATTGGATAAAACAATAAGATCTCTTGACATGATTTGTCTAATAGGCTCATTAATAGCTGCTAAAAAATTATCTTCGTACTTATTTACAATGATATTAAACTTATTTCCCCCACCAAGGAAATCTAAAATATCCATTACGGTTACGAAACCTAATAATTTACCAGAACCTGGATCAGTAACAGGTAACCTCCTGAACTCATGTTTCATCATTACTTCAGCGGTTTCCTTAATACTTTTTGATGGAGGTATAGATATTACATCTTTAGTAGCTATTGCCATGATACTTCCATCCCTATCAGGAACTTTAGTCTCTTGTTCGACTGAACCTCTGTTTCTAGATTTTTTATAGTTAATAGCTGATTTATCTTTCATTTTGACACCTTACAAGCTATTTATTTACATTGCGCAAAAATAAAAACATTAAACAAAAACAGCCCCTCATAACATAAAACACATATTTATTCAATATTTAGAATTTTATGCATTTGAGGAATGGTGGAAACTTCAAAATATTGCCCAACAATTTCAGAAAACTCAAATAAATGAGAATTAGAATTTACCCAATCTTTTAAAGGACTGGAAGGCTGAATAATTATTTGAAGCCTGTTTTTATTTGAGATATTTTTAGATAGTTTTTCAATTACCTCTCTAAATGTATTTATTTTTGTTGAAGGCAATGCAACAAGTTTACAATAAACAGTTATATCATTAGCCATTAATAAATTTAGTGATTTGATTTCGTTGATTAAAATACTTTCATCATAATCACCATCAAAATGTTCAGGAAGTTTAATATCTAGGGAAACAATGTCCAACTTTTCAATCATAGCAATGTTATTTGGTAAAGTCCCATTAGTCTCAAGCAAAATATCCAAATCAATCTGTTTAGAGACTTCATTAATAAAATCAGGATATAAAGAAGGTTCACCACCTGTAAAAGAAACAACATGACAATCTGGAGTAATGATATCATTAATAGAATCTACAACTTCATCAACAGTCATCAATTTTCCAGACTTTTCAGATTTACTGTCTCCAGTGTCGCAATAAGCGCAATTGAGATTGCATCCTGCAAATCTTACAAAAATTTGCCTTTGGCCAATGAAAAGACCTTCACCTTGAAAACTAGAAAAAATTTCAATAATTGGAGCTTTCATAATTATTCCACTAAACTTTTAGTATAAACCGCACCTTGACCTATTCCCTCATTAACACAAACAGAAACAGAGGTTAAATTATCATATTTTTCAGCCAATTTAGATGCTAATTTTTCTGCAAAGTATTTGGATAACTCTTCTGCAGAAGTATAAGGCAATTCTAAAAATACACAGTCTTCAGAAGGCACACTATATCCTTTACCAGCTATTTTAAATCTTGCCACTTTAGAATTTACTAATTCATCAATAGAATTTTCACTTGGATTAAACTCCTTAAATTCAATTAAGTCATTGAATATTGGAATTAATAATCTATGATCTAAAGTGTTACAAAGTTCTTTAGTGTATCCTTTTACATCTTTAAAATCAACCACAAATTCAAACTCACCTGCACGTTCACCTTCAATTTCAACATCTACAAAATAAGAATGCCCATGAATGAAACCACAAGAACTGTGTCCAGGAATAATATGTGCAGAAGAGAATCTTAAATTAGATTGAATACCATTAATTAAAATTTTCATTAAAAACACCTATAACAAATTAGTTTTACTAATATCTTTTTCTATTGTTTCAATTTCTAAAATAAAGCGATTAACAATTTCATTAATTAAATCAACTAAATCTTCCTTATTAAATACTTGATTATTATCTTCATCAACAATATCTAATATACCAATTGTTTCTACATCATCAGGAGTTCCCTTATCCTCAAGATTAAAAGCAAAATGAATCTTCATAGAACTTAAAGAAGCACTAGCTATTGAAATACTGAGTTTTCTACCATCTACAAAAATGTCATCTCCTTCTCTTTTAGATGAAACCCCTTTTTCAAATAATATTTCTCTAAAAATCATAACAAGTAATCTTTGACGAAGATAAGCTATCCTCATATTAGCCGGTTGACAATCAAAGAATTCACAGATAAAATTCACCATATAATTTGATTTGATTTCAAGGCCAACATCTGCAAAATCTTTTAGATTATCTGGAGTAATGTTAACAGGGCCAATCCAAGTTATTATAGATGAACCATAAATTCCAAATTGGTTAAAAGCCCAAGAAGGATTAATTTGACTTCCATCATACTCAAAAACTTCATCAATATGTTTATGTTCAATACTCATTAAAATCTCCTATTAAAATATATTATTCCTATTTATATAAAAATATCACCAAATAAAAAGTAATTTTAATAATTATTAATAAATATTTATGTAAAATTTTATTATAGGAAGTTATTATATGGAAAAAGTAAGAACAAGAGACTTTATTTATACAACAGATGATTTATTATTTGCTTCAACAAATTATGTACATCCAGATAATCGCTACATCTCCTTTTTAAGATATATTCCTGATCCAGAAGGAGATAGAGAACGTGATGGTAAAAAATATAGAAAAGTTAGTTCAGATGAAGCATATACCTTTTTAAGAGAAAATTATCCTGACTATTTATACTTCTGTGATGTAACTAATGTAGAAATGATGGGAGTTCCACATGAAAAAGTCAAAGAAATAATCAAACCTGATGAAAGATTATCACAGTTAAGAGCAGACTTTAAAGCAGGAAAAGAACTTAAAAACCCTGAAATAATGGCAAAATTAATGGATGTTTCAGATTTCTTCCATTATGTCGCTGGTGTTCCTTATGAAAATCTTGGTATCTCAGGCTCTATACTTCCAGGCCTTCATAAAGAAGATGTTTCTGATATTGACTTTGTAATTTTCGGTCTTGAAAATCACAGGAAAGCTATGAAAGCTTTTAGAGATAATAAAAATAAACCCGTTTACATTGAAGAAATTGATAAAGAGATTCAACTAAATGGAATTGAAGATGAATTTTGGCAAAGAGTTTACGATAAAAGAATGAAAGATTCAAGTTTAACCTTTGATGAATTCCGTTGGTATGAAAATAGAAAAGGAAACCGTGGAACCATAAATGGAACCCTTTTTGACATCTTATGTACCCGTGATTATGATGAAATTAGTGGAACTTGGGGAGATACTGTTTATGAACCTCAAGGAATAAGTCAAATTGAATGTAAGATTACAAGTGCATTAAGTGCTTTTGATAATCCATCATTGTACACTATTGAAAATTTAAAAGTCATAGATGGTGTAGATGTGCCTATGAAAGAAGTTGTTTCATTTACACATACTTATGCTGGAGAAGTTGTTGATGGAGAAGAAGTAGTGGCTAAAGGAAAAGTTGAAAAAGTTATTAAAAATGGCAAAGATTCCCATTATAGATTAGTTGTTGGAACTACTAGAGAATCAATGGATGAATATATTAAACTTAAAGAAAGTCCTGCTTAACTTTCCTTCTTTTTTTATTTTTTTAATACTTTGACAAAATATTGCATTCAGAATCAAATATTTCTCTTTTTTTAAATTAATTATCTTTAAAATAAGTATTTACCTCTTTAAAAGCCCTAATTATTTATATTAAGTACATATAATTAGTATTATAAATTTAGAGGCCGAACCATGATAAATCTATCATCAATAAAGACATATATGTACTGTCCAATGAAATTGTACCTTGAGAAATATTTAGACGATAGCTATGGTGAAGAATATCATATTTACAATGATTTAAAAAATTTAAGAATTGATATTCAAGACCTACTGGAAAAAAACATACGAAAAATCACAAGAAAAATGGATTATGCCACAATAGAAAAAATACTGAAAGAAGAGATTTTCGAATACATTGAAAAATCACTGAAGAGAATGAAATCCTATGATGAATATAATATAAGTGATGAAAAATTTGATGAAATTTACAATGACATATTTAGTGAAACAGAATATTTAATTAAAATCAACACATTAAAGACTAAAAAAGCTATGAATGTGATGAATCAAGATGGAAACACAATTGTTCAAATGTTTTTTCAGTCATGTATGTACACATACCTAATTAAAGACCCACAACTTGATTTAATTGGAGTTTGTGATAAAATAGAAATTGTAAATGGAAAATATTATCCAATATCATATAAAAGTACAAATCCCCCATTGAGGGGTGTTTGGGATGGTGATGCAGTAGAATTAGTAGCTAATGCAATATTAATAGAACAGGAGTTTGATACAGAAGTTTATGTTGGATTTATTGAATATCAAAAGATAAATGAAAGACGACCCGTTGTAATGGATGTTAATTTAAGAAAAAGTCTATTTGAAGTAATTCATGAAATAAATGAAATACAAGATAACAAAATAATGCCCAAAATTAAAACTAGTAAAAACAAGTGCAATAATTGCGAATATAAAACCATTTGTTCACAAAAAGAGTTAGATAAAGGTAATTAAAACTTATTATTACCTTTTAATTTTTTTATATCAAAAACAGCAGTATCTGCAATAGCCATAACTGCCATAACTCCTGCTTGAATAGGATCTGTAACTACTAAATCTGCAACATCAGTTACTCCACCAGGCATATTTAAACTAATAACAATAATCTTATCTTCTGTTTTGATTTTTTTAACAGCATCAATAATATCTCCGCCCATTAAAGAGCCAGCAAGAACTAATGCATGAATACGAGGCAATCTTAAGATAGCATCAACTGCTTCAGCAATATTTTGTTCACCTACAAGAGGTATTGTATCAACACTGATACGCTCACCACGAATGTTATGTCTATCAGCCTCTGTAATAGCACCCATTGCAACTTGAGATACTTGAGCGCCGCCTCCAATAATTAAAATGCGTTTACCAAAAATGTCATTTGATGAACTGTGTAATTCAGTAGATTTAACACCATCAATAGAATCAATTAATTCAATTAAAGCATCTATATTGGAAACATTCTCTAGCTCAAAGTTGATAGTTCCAATATTCTTACTATCAACAAAAAGATGAGTATAAGTGATATTAACACCAAAATCACTTATTAAAGAAGTAATATCATTTAGTATACCTTCTCTCTCTTCAGATTTAATTGTTATTGCATAATCATTCATTTTTTGGCCTAATTTTATCTAATTCAGCATGTGCTCTTTTCCACATACTTAAATAATTATCATCATCAGTAACTGGAATAACTTCAAGTCCTAAAGCTCTGTGATCATCAATCCATTCTTCATTAAATACAGGAATTTCAACTTTAATAGGTTCATTAGTCTTATTTACAATTATAAGATTCCTATATGGAAAATCCCATTCTACAATATATCCACCAAGACTTACAATATGATAGGGTCTCATTACAAATTTCAAACAATCACCTCATAACAAACCTAATACAATAGCTAAAACACCAAATAAAGAAGCACCAATAACAGTAGGCAACAATTGTCTATTAGTGAATACTGGTGTAAATGCTGAAAAAATTCCCATTGCAAAAACAAAGATTAATGCAACAATAATATTAACTACAATTCCCCAAGAGAATATTGATGGTGGCATTCCAATAAACAATACTGAAAAGACAGAACCAAGTACAAACATTAAAAATCCTCTAGTTAAGAATACAATAGCTCTTGAGTTAGCTGCATATTCCATATATGGTCCTTCAATAACATCTGATTTAGCTTTAATTATTGAAAATGGATATTCATTTAATAAAATCATATATCCAACGAAGAATACAACAGCTGCAATAGCTCCAGATACTGTAAATAAGAAAGGACCGTGAATTTGTTGATATGCTACAATATCCGCAAGAAATATGCTTCCAACTTGTGTTACAGGAGCAAATAATGCTAAATAAAGTGGGAATGAACCATAGGTAATCATTCTTAAAGATCTTTTTGCACTTATGTCTTCAAAAAAGGACCTAGTTAATCCTGGATGTGCAGCACCTTTTACCCTATCTGGAAATGGCATTCTTACAGACATTACAGACTTAGATAAAGCTCCCATAAAAACATAACATATTTCTTCAACTTTTAATAAACCTACAACAGCTATTAAACTAGCTAATGCAGGAATATAAGTAGCATATGGAGTTAAAGCAATTAAGAGAACTAATATCACAATAAAACATACAATAGGCAATGCTTTATATAATCCTGGAACAGTAGCATTTGGTTTAATATTTTTCTTATAGAAAAACTTTAATGGAGCCATTATTCCTGGAGATGTTACAGGAGGCCCAATTCTTTGTTGAATCCTAGCATGAACATATTTTCTTTCAATACCTGGCAATAAGGTACTAATAATAAAACAGACAACAACTGTAAGAATTAATGCCAGTGCAGTATTTACAATAATTTCGTATGTCATTTATATTCCTCTTAAAATTTATCTCCTTATTATCTCTATAGCACGATCAGTACAGGTAAAACATGGGTCACATTGAACAATACACAATTGAGCATCAGTAATCTGATCTCCAATACATGCATATTGCATTGCACCAATATTAGCCATTGAAGGAGTTCTTATAATACAATGTCTAACTCTTCCATCCTCTAATGAATATGAGTGATATAATGTCCCCCTTGGAACTTCAATATAACTTTTAATTATATCAGTATCTTTCATTTCCCATCCTCTATTAACAATTTTTCCTTCAGGCAAGTTTTTAATAGCTTGACGAATTATTTTAATAGATTCAAAAGATTCTAAAACCCTCATTAATAAATTTGATTTAACATCCCCATCATTTTGAGTAACAACATTAAAATCAAAGTTATCATATTCATACATTGATGTTCTTAAATCTCTAGCAATTCCAGTTGCCCTTAATGTTGGACCAGTTACAGCTAATTTCAATGCTTGTTTCTGTGGAAGTACACCAACGCCAGTTATACGAGACATTATAATTGAATCAGCAGTAAAACGATTTGCAAAATCTGTAAGACCTTGTTCTACAGTATCCATTCCTTCAATCAATCTAGCTATTCTGTTATCATCCAATTCGCATCTTGGCCTTACTCCACCAATAATAGGACAACCATATTGAACCCTATTTCCACCAATCATTGCTAAAAGTTCCATTATAGTTTCCCTAAGATAAAATACTCTCATTGAAAATGTTTCATGAGCTAAAACTTCACAACCATGTGCTAAATAAAGAAAATGACTGTGTAACCTTTCAAGTTCGCCCATAATTACCCTAATGTAGTTAGCTCTTTCAGGGACTTCAATATCCAAACCAATTTCTGCAGTCCTAACAGAATTCCAAACATGTGAGTTAGAACAAATACCACAAATCTTTTCAGTTAATGCATTAGCTTTTTCAACAGGAAGTCCTTCCATAATCCTTTCAATTCCCCTATGATTTACACCAATAGTAATCTCAGCTTCCCTAACAATTTCATCTTCAACAAAAAGTCTAACTCTGTATGGTTCTAAAGCTGCAGGGTGAACAGTACCCATTGGAATTTCTGTTTCAATAATTTCACTATTTGGTACCTTTTCGTCCATTTTCAAACCTCCTATTAATCAGCCTCTAATAATTTTGGTAAAATTGATACAACCCCAGACAATACATCTTGAGGTCTAACAGCACAACCTGGGATTTTTGCATCTACTGGAATAATATTTTCAACAGGCCCCTCAATTTCTTCTGAAGGAATATCTCCATGAATATTCTTATAAACACCACCCATTAAAGCACAACTTCCAGCAGCAACAACCAATTTAGGCTCAGGTATTGCTTCATAAATTTTTAATAATGGTTGCTTATTTAAATGAGTTACTGGACCAGTAACAACTAAAACATCCGCTTCACGAGGATTCCATGTTAAAAAAACCTTATATTGTTCAGCATCGAATCTAGGTGATAAAACAGAATTGACAATCTCAATATCACAGCCATTACAACCACCAGTGTATACTAACATTATATGAATAGCTCTTGCTCTTGAATATGATTTAATTCCCATAAAATTCCTCATCTATTTTTTATTTTTTAATATAGTTTTATCTGAGAGATACTGTGAAATCATTTTAAGTTTATCATCAGATATTTTAAATGGTTGTTCAATTAAATTTGACACATCCACTTCTTGTTCTCCAACAGAATTTGGATGTATTGCTCCTTTTTCACCGAATAATGCATAAACCGGACAAAAATCATGACAATGATAACATACAACACATTTTTCAGGGTTTAATTCAGGAACTTCAGATATGATCCAATCATCAGTCAATTTAACTCTTGTATTTAAAGGTTTCATCTCAATTGCATCAGTAGGGCAAACATTAGCACAACCCCCACAACCTATACAAGCAGCATCATCAACCTTTTTCTCTGGTTCCACGGTTCCAGTAGAAATCTTTTTACGCATATCCATATCAGTTACTCTGTCTGCTGCGAAGAAAATTCTTTTAAAGTTGTCAAAAGTTCCTTCCAAAGCTATTTTAAGCATATCTTTCATTTAAATACCCTCTGTAGAATCTTTAAAGTTTCTCTCGAAAATAAATGCATTAGACGGACATGCATTCTTACATGCTCCACAATACTTACATTTTTCATCATTCACTTCGAATCCATCTTCTTTTTTAATAATTGCATCATATGAACAAGTTTTATAACATAAACCACAGTTAATACATAATTTTTCATCAATGAAACAGAAACCACTGTCAATTACTCTCTTGTGCATAGTGGATCTTGGGATTGCATCAACTGGACAATGAACAGCACATCTTTCACATAATATACATTTATCTAAGTTTACAGAAATGGAGCCCCTGTTTAATGTAATAGCTTCTTCAGGACATACTTCATAACAAATTCCACAGGATATACAGTCATCAGAAATTGAACCATCCCAAGTAGCTACTTTATAAACTCTTGCTCCTTGAACATCACATGCATTTACACAAGTTCCACAGGAAACACAAAAACCAGATAAAGTAGGCAATTCAACATTATTCACTTCATCAAATATGAATAGATTTTCATCTTCTTTTAAAGTGGAAACAGGACATAATCCAATAGACACTTCATGAACTTTTTCTACAGTTTCTCCAATATCTGCAGTTGGATCATATCTTTGTGCATTATTAATTCTTTTTAAAGAGTTGTTTTCACTTAATTCAGCACATAATCCACAATTTAGACAAGATACAATGCTTCCAGCTGATTTTTGATTTATATTATTAATGTTAACCTCAAAATCACCAATTGTAATTGCATCATGAGGGCAGTTTTTAACACAGTTTAAACAAAGTGTACAGGTATCATGATTTATAATTAATTGTTTTGTGATTGAACCATTAGAACAAGCATCAACACAAGCCCTACATTGAGTACAAATACCTTCATCCCTATCTATGTTTACATTAATTGCATTTGTAGGACATTTATCTTGACAACGACCACAGAAGATACAATCATCATAATTGGTTCCAAAGTAACCCCTTGTAACTACTTTTTTTTCTGATTTTTTAGGAACATCAATAGGAGGTAAATTGAAATTTAAAGATTTAATGAAATTAAGATGTTTTTCTTCAGTTAACTCAAATCCATCTACCCTTGCAGAATTAGGACAAGCCTCCATACAAACTCCACAACGTGAGCAGATACCATAAGTAACACCATCTTCAATCTTAATATTGTCAATAGGACAAGAATGCATACAGATTCCACATGCATTACATTTTGCTCTATCTACAACATATCCACCATAATTATTTTTAAATATAGCATCATTAGGGCAAGCTTCATAACATTTTCCACATGTAAGACAACTAAAAGCTTTTCCGCCAATATATCTAATAGCTTTTGTTGGACATTGTTTAATACAATCCCCGCTTCCATCACATTTATTTGTTGACAAAAACATCATAACAACCCCTAATCATGCTTCTCCTGCTGAAGATACAAGTTTACCAATCAATACTCCAATTAAAGCAAATATAAATCCAGTAGCTATTGGTACATCAGTATAAAATGGATATGCACCTAATTGCCATGCCATTAAAAGTCCTGCAATAATAATAGCTACAAAAGAAGCTAAAGTGAATTTAGTTTCTTGTTTTGAATTAGTTTTAATCTGAATTCCTACAACAAAACCTAATATTAATCCAAATATAACTGGTCCTAAAATTAACATAATCCACCTCAGCTATTTTCTTCTCCCAATTTTTTAAAGCCTACAAAGGCTATTACTATTGCAGATAATCCTACAAGTACTTTTAATCCAACAAAAATGTTTAAATATGGAACAATACCTGCATTAGTTGGATCTGGATAATGGAAAATATTTTGAATAATTCCAGGAACTAAATTATAGAAATCAGCACCAACATTATATAAAAATGATCCAGCTACAAATAAACCAACTAAACCTAAAATAACATAACCTAATGCCCCAACATTCTCTAAAATTGTAATATATTCATGAGAAAATTTCAATGGAGATTCTTCCAATCCATAAACTAGAATACATAAAATAACTCCAGCAGCAATCATTGCTCCACCTTGGAATCCTCCACCAGGAGTAATATGTCCACCTAATATAGTCATGACACCTAAACAGATTAAAATAATAGCAATAGGCAGTGCAATTAATTTAAGAATAGTGCTTCCCTGACTCATTCTTTATTACCCCCTAATCTACCTCTACCAAATATAAGTAAAACTACTAAACCTGCAGTTAATAATATTAAAGACTCACCTAAAGTATCGTAACCTCTGAAATCAAAAATTACAACTGTAATTAGGTTTGGAGCAATGCTTGTTCCTAAAGCATTATAAATATTACTTACACCAGGAACTATTATATTACTTAAATGGAAAAGTGCATCACATAAAGTTGCTGCGAAAACAGCTATAGCCGCAACTGAAATTATATTTCTAATACTTTTAGACAAGATTTCCACCCCAGTAAATGAATGTGATTAAAATTCCCAAGGTAAGAACTGCATAAAACAACATTTTATCTAAGGAATCTTCTTGTTCCACCTTAAATTTAGGAATAAGTGGCATATTAGCAACTAATAAAACACCACCCAATATAACAACAATACCTGCCAATAAAGGACTTACATGCCTTATTAACAAGCACACTAATAAAAATGAAACAATTATTAATATTTCTGCAGTGATACTACCTGAAACATCAGAATTTCTAGCAGGGCCTCCAGAGAACAATTGTCTAAATTTTTTAACTACATTAAAGAATTGATCATAAAGTTTCATCTAAAATAGACCCCCTACATATTGGAAAATACCATCTGTAATTAATCCCGGAACAAATCCAACAACAATAATTATAATCAACAATATTACCATTGTGAAAAGAACAGTTCTTGGAATATGAGTGTTAGCAATTTCCAAGTCATTTGGCTTTGGACTTAAGAATATTTTGTAGAATGCTCTTACAAACACAACAAATGTTGCAATACTTACAATAATAGCTAATAATGATAACTCTGGGAATCCACAACTTAATGAAGCTTGAACAAGCATTAATTTACTTTGGAAACCAGCTAATGGAGGAACACCAGCCATAGATAAACCTGCAATAAGAATAATTATAGCTGTTTTTGGATAATATCCAATTAGTCCACCAATTTTACGAGTATCGCTTTCACCAGTAGCATAAGCAACAACACCAAATCCAATGAAGAGCAATGCTGTTGTAATCATTTCATTAAATGCTTGGAAAAGACCCGCAGTTAAAGCAAATTCTGTTCCAAGACCTATAGCCAAACCAATGAAACCTAGCTCACCAACAGCTAAAAATCCAATCATTCTTCTGAAATCAGTTTGTGTTAAAGCCAATGAAATACCTAAAATCATAGCTATTGCTGAAAATACAACAAGCAACATTTCAAAGAATGGTAATGGTGAGAATATTCTAAACATTATCAATACAATTGAAACCATTGAACCAACAGTAAACGCTTGAAGCAAAGCAGCAGTATGAGGTTCAGTTTTACTGTAAATACCAGATTTTATAGTGTGGAATGGTGGTAAACCTGATGCATATAACCAACCAAAGAATATTAATCCACAAGCCATCAATAAAACTGGAGAAGCAACACTAACTGCACCAGTGTGAATAGCTGTAACAATATCTGTAATATTTAAGTTTCCAAAGACGCCCAATATTAATGCAATTCCTAAAAGCATCATTGGACTTCCAATAGAACCTAGCACCATATATTTAAGAGCCATTTCATAGCTATTCTCTAAAGAAGAAGCTGCAACAATACCTACTTGTGCTAATGCCAAAATCTCAAAGAATACAAACATATTGAATATGTCGTCAGTTAATAATAATGCAGTTACAGATGCAGTACCCATAAATACAAGGAATAAGTATGGTCCAGAAGCTTTTTTGTATTTGGTTATGAATATAAAGACAGTTATGAAAGTTAATAAACCTAAAGCACAGATAAATATCTGTTGAAGTATATCAAAGGAATATGTAATAGCTGGATGATATAAAACACCAGTTACATTATCAACTATAGGTGAATAACCTCCAAAGTAATGTAAACCATAATTAGCGATTAAAGGAATTATAGGTAATGCAATACCAACAATTAAAGCAATTATTTTAACAACCCTATTAAAGTTAGAGAATGTACTTACAAGAAGAGCACACAACATAGGAATGATAACCATTAAAGGGATAAACTCATTCATAACTCACCCTCCTCATTAGAATTATCTGCTAACATCACTGCAGTACTTAAAGTACCATACTTCTTATAAAGAACCATTACAATTGCCAGCATTACTGCTAAAGTACTTGCCCCAATTACAATACTAGTTAATACTAAACCAAAAGGCAATGGATAAGCTGCATTAGCTGCATACCATGAAGGATCCATACCTGGCATTAAAATAGGAACAACACCACCAGATTTATAACCTAATCCAATGATTAATAGATTTGCTCCTTCTTCAATGAAGCTAATACCAACAACTTTTTTGATTATATTATCAATGAAAATAGCTGCAAAAAGACCTACAATAATCAAAGCAGCAGATGTGAAAAAAATTGCAAGTTGTGTATAATCCATTTAGCTATCCTCCCTTTGTGTTTTTTTAATAGCTAATGCAATGAATACAGGAACAATAGCTGCACCCACAATAGCTTGAGTTAAAGCAACATCTGGAGCTAATAATAATTGGAAAAGAACTGCTAATGCCCCTCCAGAAAATCCAGTTAAAATTGCTGCTTTCATTAAATCTTTTTGAATAAGAGCAAGAATCGCACTTAATACTGTAATAATCATCAAAGCATACATTACTACCATACTAATCATCCTCACTTATTTCCAATGTTGAAACAGAAAACCTTTCATCAGCTTTTTTATCTGCAGGAAATTCCTCTCTTTCCAAATCCTGCACTTCTTCTTTTGAATGTAAGAAAGGATTTTCTTTAATTTCTTCATCAGTAATTTCTTTTTTAATATTAGAATTATTTACATCATCTTCAGTCTTGAAATAAGCATAACTCATAGCATGAGCAGCAAATGGAGCTATAATAAAGTAAAGTCCAGCTAATATGTAATGACCTAAAGCAATCATTGCCAAAATACAAGCCATATCAAAAATACCTACAATATGAATTCTTGCATAAACAACATTTTTCTGGTTTTTATCTACCCTTAATAGCCCAACAGCAGCTATTATAATTAAAATTGCTGAAATAATTAACAGGAGAGATTGAATCCATTCGATTAAGAAATACATCATTCATCTCCTCCCATAGCTATAGCAAAAGCAACAGTACCTACAAATCCAAATATTAATAAAGCTAATGAAATATCTCTAAAGAATTCTGCATTCCATATTTCACCAGCGATAAGAAGAGCTACAGCAAAAGCTACAACAACAACTGAGCTTCCTATTAACCCCATTGAAGTGGATTTATATGCACCTATCCTTAATGCAGCAAACATCATAATTATAAGCGCTATAAGCACAAAATATTTTGAAAAAAATAATATATCCATTATTAATCCCACTCAATAAATTAAATACAAGAAAGAGCACCATTCACAAATTTATTCCATCATTTTTTTAATATAAGGTTCAAAAGGAATAATATCCTCTTTCTCTCTTGGAGAAATAGTCGCTACTTTAATAATTCTATTTTCAGAATCCAAATCAACAGATAAAGTTCCCGGAGTTAAAGAAATACTATTGGCAAGTATAGTTTGAGAAACAGGTCTTTCTAAAACAGTTTCAATATCCATAACAACAGGGTCAATATCACCTTTAATAACCCCACCCCAAGCAACAGCAATTGTTGATTTAATTATTTCATAGATGAGATCAAAAAAATATATGATTCCATAACCAAGTCTAGTTAAAAACATTAAATAAGCTCCCTCTCACTAATTAATTAGCCAAATATAAATGAAAATAATATTGACCATACAATAAATATAATTATATTTAACATGATTATTTATTATAAACTTTTACATTTAACCTAGAATTTATTAATTTTTAATAAAAAAGAAAAAATAAAAAAATTCAAGAACTTAACTTTAATCCCATAACACCTGCAATAATCAGACCAATACAAAAAATCCTAAATAAATTTGCAGATTCTCCTAAAAATAAGATACCGAAAACAATTACTCCAACTGCACCAATAGCTGTCCAACAGGCATATGCAGTCCCCATAGGTATTGTTTTAAAAGATAAAGATAAAAAAATTAAGCTTAAAATCATGAATACAGCAGTTAAAAATACAAATAAATAATTAGTGAAGTTATTAGAGAAATTTAAAGCTAAAACCCAAGCCATCTCAAATAAACCTGCAACAATTAGATAAATCCATGAATTCATGAAAATGAGGTTTATATAAAGAAGTATATAAATTTTGATTATAGTTAAATCATTGGCCTAAGAAAACCTAAAATTAAGTCAACAAAGAAATTACCATAGTAAATATAATAAAAGATGGCTAAAATTGCTAAAATAACTATTATAACCATTCCAAATTTCTTATACACTTTTTTAGAAGAAATTGGTGCAAATAACTTAATACCTGCTGGAGAAAATGAATCCAATACAATATGGCTTAAAATACCTAAAAACAATCCAAAAGCCACCTCAATATAATTAATTGATATTGGACCAAAGAATAAAATGCTTAAGACAAAACAGGCAATGAATATTGCCAATAATTGAGTATTTAAAAATAAAACCCCAATTAAAATTATTAAAATAAACATTAGGATATATGCATTTGAAAATGGAATTAATTCAGATGCAAAAATCAAAATTAAGCTAACAGTTGCAGTTAATACAAATAAACCAAATATAGAGTGAGTAAAACTTCTATGTTGTGAAAAATAAAAGGTTAAACCTAAAAATAAAACGATTAACCCCAAAAGATAAGGTAATTTAAGCATATAAAGAACAATGAATAAGACCAAACCTAAAATGATTATTTTATAAACAGTATCTCTTTTAAATTTATGGTCAAAATCAGGAATATTTGCCCCAATAACTGTTAAAGCAACAATAAGAGGATTATGAAAGAATAACAGAGATAATATCAAAGCAAATAATGTATGTCCTCTATAAGATGACATTAAACCACCTATACTAGTTAATTAATAAAAATACTATATTTAAATTTATTTAAAGAGCATATGAAAAGTAATTAATCACCAAAATATTCTAAAAAGCTATTCATCTGAAGAAAAGAACGTCTTATACTTCCTTTAGCAACTTCACCAAAAGGTGATAAAACTTCCCCTGTAATAGATGGAATACCATTTAGATTGCAGACATCCTCAATTGCACCAGTGTAAGTTTCGCCTGCAAAATCATAAGGAATCAATTCGCAACATACAGAGTTTGAAATATAACTAGCTATTAAATAACTTTCTAAAGAAGGTTGTTTACTGCAAAAAACAGCTTCAATTCCAGGATTACTATTTAAAGCAGTTGTATGAAAATCACCAACATAATCTATTTTTAACTCTTTAATTACATCTAAAAGACAGCAACTTAATGAACCTTTAATATGAGCAGATCTATTTAAATCCATTTCATCATAATGTCTTAGATTATTCATAGTTGATTTTGGTGCTAGAAAAGGAATAACATAAATAGTGTTGTTTAAGTCCTTTGTTAATAGTTTATTAATTAAATCCAATGCTGCAACTTGAGAAGACAATTCATTTCCATGAGTTCCAGCTAAAATTAATAAATTTTTATTACCCTCACCTAATTTAAAAATAGGAGTTCCAAAAACTGCTTTATTAATTATAAACTGATTAAGAGAATTCAATATAATATTTTCAAAAATATTATGATTTCTTGAGATATAACCTCCAGAATTTTTACAAATATAAGAAAACTCAAGATTATCAAATTGATTAATTTTTTCAAAATGCATGATAAAATAATCCATAAAATTGTATCAATTAATATATTATTATATGTTCAATATAAGTATATTTTCCATTAAGAGATGGTCAAATTGAAACAAAATATTAAAAATTTTATAAAACTTATAAACTATGAACGAAAAGCAGAAATAAATGTAATGCAAAATGAAATAAAAAGATTATCTGGCCATGAACGAGAAGAAAAAGGAAGAGCAATTAATAATTTAAAAGGAAAACCTATTGGAAAAGAACTTGGATTTCAAATAGTAAAATACGGGCGTAAAAAAGAGATTAATACTGAAATAAATGTTGGAGACCTAGTTTTAATAAGTGCTGGAAATCCCTTAAAAAGCGATTTAACAGGGACTGTAACTGAAAAAGGCAGCAGATTTATTAAAGTTGCTTTTGAAAGCGTTCCTAAATGGGCATTGAAAAAGCATGTACGCCTTGATTTATATGTTAATGATGTAACTTTTAGAAGAATGGAAGATAATTTAAATAGCTTAACATTATATGGGGAAAATGCTTTAAATCTGCTTTTAAGTAAAATAAACTCAAACCCAATTGAAGACTACGATGAAAAAGTAGATTTTAATGATAAAGGCTTAAATAAATCTCAAAAAATAGCTATTGAAAAAAGTCTTAAAAGTAAAGATTTTTACTTAATTCATGGCCCCTTTGGAACTGGAAAAACAAGAACTCTAATTGAACTTATTTACCAAGAGTATTTAAGAGGAAATAAAATTTTAGCAACCTCTGAAAGCAACACAAGTGCTGACAACATTCTTGAAAGATTATCTAAATTTGATATTGAAATAACCAGATTAGGCCATCCACAGAGAGTACTGAAAGATAATATCAAATATACTCTGGCTTATAAGTTTGAAAACCATCCTCTTAATCAAAAAATTGAATCAATACATAAAAAGATTAACAAAATCTGTGAAGAAAGAGATAAACATACAAAACCAAGCCCACGTTATAGAAGAGGTTATAGTGATAGTGAAATTTATAGATTAGGAGTTCAAAGAAGAGGAGGTCGTGGTGTAAGTTCAGAAAAGATGAATTCAATGGCAAAATGGCTGGAACAAAACAGCAAAGTGAATAAATTATATTTAGAAATTGACAGATATGAAAATAGCATAATAAAAGACATTATTAAAAACAGTGATGTTATTATATCAACAAATTCCTCAGCAGCACTTGAAGAAATTTCAAATATTAGATTTGATGTTGCAATTATTGATGAAGCTACACAAGCAACAATTCCTAGTGTATTAATTCCCATCAATAAGTCAAAGAAATTTATACTAGCTGGAGATCATAAACAGCTCCCACCAACAATAATTAGTGAAAAAGCATCTGAACTTTCAGAAACACTATTTGAAAAGTTAATTGAGAAATATGAGGAAAAATCAAGTCTTTTAAAAGTGCAATATCGTATGAATGACAAATTGATAAAATTTCCAAATGAAGAATTTTACAATGGACAGCTAACAAGTGACAATAGTGTTAAAAACATAAGTCTAAGTGATATTCTTAATTTAGAAGATGTTAAAAACTTAAATAAAAAAGAAAAGAAATTGTTATCTTCTAAACACCCTTTAATTTTTATCGATACATCAGAAATGGAAAATAACTTTGAGAAACACCTTAAAGATTCCAAATCTATTGTGAATAAATTAGAATCAAAAATTGTTCTTAAAATTAGTAAGTTTTATGAAAATTTAGGCATTAATTTCAAAGATATTGGAATCATAACCCCTTATTTAGATCAAGCAAATTTAATTTCTAACAAAACAGATGTTGAAGTTAAAACAGTAGATGGATTCCAAGGAAGAGAAAAAGAAATAATTATAATATCTACAGTTAGAAGCAATAAAAAAGGAAAAATAGGATTTTTAAAAGATTTGCGTCGTTTAAATGTTTCTTTAACACGGGCAAAACGTAAATTAATCATTGTTGGTAATAAAAAGACATTATCACACAATAAACATTATGCAAAATTAATAAATGAATCCTTAGAAATTTAGGTATACCTAAACTTTTATATAGTATGAAAATCTAACTACTATACAAGAGGTAAGTAGGCAACTTAATCTCTAACTCTTAATTGGGGACTCTTAAATCTTAAAACATGAATCTCAAAAAAATACCTGTTATATATATTTCAACCTCAACTAAATCCCAATTAAGAGTTTTTCTTCTGTCTTTCTTTTTTTTATTTTTTATTTTTGTAAACATGAAATTTCAAAATATTATAAATAGTATTAATAATAAAAATATTTCTTGATATATCATTTTAATTAAAATTTATTGGTGATTACATGGATAAAGTAGTTCTTGCATTCAGTGGTGGATTAGACACCTCTGTTTGTGTAAAATTATTAGAAGAAAAATATAATGTAGAAGTTATCACTGCATGTGTAGATGTTGGTCAAGGAGACGAAGAAATTAAAAAAGCTGAAACAATGGCTAAAAAAATCGTCAATGGAAAACATTACACAATCGATGCTAAAGAAGAATTTGCAAATGATTACATTGCAAGAGGAATAAAAGCAAACGCGGAATACGAAGGTTATCCATTAAGTACAGCTCTTGCAAGACCTTTAATAGCTAAAAAGATTATTGAAGTAGCTGAAAAAGAAGGCGCAACAGCTATTGCTCATGGATGTACTGGAAAAGGAAACGACCAATTTAGATTTGAAGCAGTAATTTTAGCTATGTCTGATTTAGATATCATTGCACCAATCAGAGAAATGAACTTAACAAGAACCGAAGAAAAAGCTTATGCTGCTGAAAAAGGAATTAAATTAAACTACGATAAAATTTACAGTATCGATGAAAACCTTTGGGGTAGAGCAATTGAAGGAGATGTCTTAGAAGATCCTGCAAATGAACCACCTGAAGACATCTATGAATGGACTGCTTCCTGGAAAGATGCAAAAGATGAACCTGAAAAAGTATCTATTGAATTTGAAGAAGGAATTCCAGTTGCTATAAACGGCAAAATTATGCCTTTACTTGATATCATTAAAGAAGCTAACAAAATAGCTGGAGAAAATGGTATTGGTAGAGTAGATATTATCGAAAACAGAATGATTGGTCTTAAAAGTAGGGAAATCTACGAAGTGCCTGGAGCTAAATTATTAATTGCTGCTCATAAAGCATTAGAAGAATTAGTTCTCACTACTGATGAAATCAGATTCAAAGAGTACATGAGTACACTTTATTCTGACTTAGTTTACAGAGCTCTCTGGCAAGAACCTTTAAGAGAAGATTTAGATCAAGCTATTGACCAAATGCAAAGAAGAGTAAGTGGAGAAGTTGAATTAAAACTCTATAAATCATCAATCACTCCAATTACAAGAAAATCTCCATTTAGTTTACATAGCGTTGAACAAATCTCATTTGAAGATAAAGAAACTGATCAAAGAGAAGTTGAAGGTATGATTAAATACCACGGTTTGCAAGCTGCAAACTATCAAAAATTATAACTTCTTCTTTTTTTATTTTTTAATTACACTCCAAATTAAACACTATTTTTATTAATAAACAATTAAAAATCGTTTTTTAGAAATTTAAATAAATGGCGATACCATGAAAACATTGCAAGAAATTATTGACTGCTCAAATAGAATTGTCTTTTTTGGAGGGGCAGGAGTATCTACTGAAAGTGGAATTCCTGATTTTAGGTCTGAAAATGGTGTGTTCAACAGTATGCAAAAATATGGAGAAACTCCGGAAAAATTAGTCTCACATAGCTATTTTATAAATCATACCAAAGAATTTTACCAATATTACAAAGAAAATCTGATTTTTAACGATGCAAAGCCAAACAAAGCTCATATTGCACTAGCTAAATTAGAAGAAATTGGAAAATTAAAAGCAGTTATCACACAAAATATCGATGGACTCCACCAAAAAGCAGGAAGTAAAAATGTTTTAGAGCTTCATGGAAATGCTAATCGTAATTACTGCCAGATTTGTAACAAAAAGTATGATGCTAATTACATCCTTGAAAGTGAGAATATTCCAAGATGTGAATGTGGCGGAATTATTAAACCTGATGTTGTCTTATATGAAGAGCCATTAAATACAGGGCTTTTAAATTTTGCAACTAGCTATATTGAAAGTGCAGATACTTTAATTGTTGGTGGAACATCTTTAGTTGTATATCCTGCTGCAGGATTAATAACACATTTTAAAGGAGAGAATCTTGTTTTAATTAACAAATCACCAACTGATTATGATAGCTTTGCAGATTTAGTTATAAATGAACCTATTGGTGAAACTTTAGGTAAGTTAAGGCTTTGATAAATTAAATTCAATTGGCTTGGACTCAAAATAAATACCTTCCAAAGTATTTTTTGTTTTATAGACCAATATTTCAACTCCATTTTCATGTGCTTCTTTTAAAGTTCGGCTAAACTCAGGATCATTATCCCAATTTGGTCTAAAAGAATCCCCTAAAGGATGTTGAATCAAAAAGAACACAACTGCTCTAAAACCTTCTTTTTTAAGTTTAATTAATTCCCTAAGATGTTTTGAACCTCTTTTTGTAGGAGCATCAGGAAATCTTGCTTCAGTACCAACAACCAATGTTACACCTTTAACTTCAACATAACACTCATTTTTTGGTGTTACCATTCCACAGCAACCTTCTTCAAAGTTAGCTAAATATATATCAATTCTAGAATCATGAATTGTTTTTTCTCTTTGAATATGAGAATAACCAGAAAGTTCTTTTATTTTATCATTTTCAATAGCATCAAATACAATCTGATTAGCTTCCTGTGAGTATAGTGAAACTAAATGCCCACGATTCTCTACAAAATGAAGAGTGAATTTAGTTTTACGTTTTGAATCATTAGAAGGAAGAAGATAAACTACTGTTCCTGGCACCAATAGCTCTTTACATCTACCAGTGTTAGGAACATAAGCTATTTCTTCATGTCCATCAATATCTACTTCAGCTATAAAACGATTAGGTCTTTTTTTGAAAGTAGCTTTAATATATTCCATATTACCATCTATTGACCATTATTGCACCAATATATCCTATTAAATCAGTAGCTGAAAATCCATAACCTTGTTTGTTCATAGCTACATCTCCAGCACGACCATTAATATAAATAGCTAGTGCAGCAGCATTAAAGGTATCTAATCCCTGAGATAATAAACTTGTAGCAAGTCCAGATAATGCATCACCAGTTCCACCAACAGTCATTCCAGGATTTCCAGTTTTATTTATTTTAAATTTGTTTCCACTTAAAATAAGATCATATTCACCTTTAATAATGACAGTTCCTTTAATAGCCTTTGTAATTTGTTGAAACATTGAAATATTTTCATCAATACTTGAAAATTCAGTTCCAGCTAATGATAACTTTAACTTATTCTCATCAATAGCTAGTTCTTTGATTTTGTCAGCAAAAAAGGTTTTAAACTCAAATAGATGAGGTGTTAAAATCACATTTTCATTGTTCTTGATTAGATTAATATCAACTAATTTTAAAGCATCAGCATCAATAACTAATGGTTTCTTAATTTTAGTTGCCAAAATATTAAATAATTTAGCAGTCTCATCATTTAAACTGGCACCAGGACCTAAAAGTACAGCATCAACTTCCTCTACTAATTCTAAAATTTCTTCAGCATGTTGAGATGTTAAATAATCACCATCAAGACTTCTTACAATTAAATCTGGAGAATTGGATTTAATAGGTAAACTGGCTGATTCAGGAGCTGCAACATAAACTAAATCAGCACCAGAAGAAATAGCTGAAAGACCTGCAATAGTAGGAGCACCAGAATAATCTTTACTTCCACCTACAATCAATACCTTACCATTATTACCTTTATGAGACTTTGAAGGTCTGTTTTTAAGCCTTAACAAATCTCCATATCCCATAAAGTATTCAGCCTCAATAGGAATTCCAATATCACAAGTAACAATTCCACCAACTTTATCTTCACCAGCTAGATGAATTCCTGTTTTCACTCTATGGAAACTTATAGTGTAATGAGGTTCCACAGCAATATCAGAAACTTCTCCTGTTAATGGATCCATACCAGAAGGAACATCAACAGAAACTGTAAGCCCATTAGATTTATTAATAACTTCAACAGCTCTCTTTACTTTAGGTCTTAACTCTCCTTTAATACCAGTACCCAAAATTGCATCAACAATTATAAATTCACTGAAACTTTCACTTTGAGCAATATCACAATTATTAACATCTTCAATTGTATCTAAATAATGAACAGTCAAATGAGAAAGCCTTGGTTCCATATTTGTTATAATCTCAAAGTTGGTTTTAGCATTATCTGAATGAATATTCTCCTTACTAGTTAACATGTAAATATCAACATCATAACCCCTATTTAAAAGATAACGGGCAGCAACAAAACCATCACCACCATTTCCACCAGAACCTGTGAAAATAGCTATCTTAACAGGTTTAGAGAAAGTGTAAACTGCAATCTTACCAACTTCTTCAGCAAGAGATTTACCTGCAGATTCCATAAGACAAAGCCTTGAGAGACCTAAACATTCACAATTAATATCAGTAATCATCATATCTATAGGATCCATAATCTCACCTTAAATTAATATAATATTGATTTCAATAGTATAAATTAATTAACATGTTGAACTAAGGGGGTTTTGTACTGCTAAAAAAAATCACCCAAAATTTATTTACAGGAATACCAATTAAGTTATTAAAAAATGGCGGAATTCTAATTATAGGATTTATAATTTATGGAGTGGTCGGGTCTTACTTCATAATGGGATTGAATTTAATAGATTCACTTTATTATACTATAATAACAATGGCCACAGTAGGATTTGGAGATATTGTGCCAACAACTGCCCTACAAAAGATTTTTTCAATGACTGTTGCTTTAAGTGGTGTGGGAACTATTGCATATGTTTTTAGTGGTGTAATCCAAAATTTCACAGAAAAACTAACAGAATATTCAAAAGGTGCAAAGATGTATAAAAAAATCGATAAAATGAATAATTATTATATTTTATGTGGGTTTGGACGCGTTGGAAATGTAGTTTATGATGAGCTTAAAAAAAGAAATCAGAATGTAGTTATAATTGAAAAAGACCCTCAAATTGCAGAATCCATTGAACGTGATGAAAAAACTGTGGTAGTAAATGAAGATGCAACAGAAAGTGAAACCTTAATTGAGTTAACAAATGAAAAATGCAGCAGCATAATTATTACAACCACCAGCGACGTTACAAATTTATTTGTTGTTTTAACAGTGCGTGAACATAACCCTGACACCTGGATTGTCTCCAGATGTAGTAAAACAGAGAATATTCCAAGATTATACAATGCCGGAGCAAGCAAAGTAATATCTCCAGAAACAATAGGTGGAGGAAACATCTATTTTGAGGCTGTAAAACCACATATACTTAGAGTTACAGTTCAACATGGAATAGAAGACATTAAAAACGAGATGTACACTATAATTGAACATAACTGCATTATTGAAAATATTTCTTATCATTTTCCAGGAATTAAATCACCTTTAACACGTAAAATAGGAGTTATATCTAAAGAAGAAGTTGATTCATTTTTAGAACAGTTGGAAAAGGACCCTCAATCAAAAGTTTATTTGGAAAACTTATACAAAACCGTCCATTACATCCATTCTCATTGGATTTCAGGTTCTGATGCAGAATGTCTAAATAGATTATTAAAAGATATTGAAAAAGAGTCTAAAGTTTTAGGAATTAATCTATCTAATGAAGAAATAGCTGAAATAACCAAAAAATATGTTGAATAATAAATAAAAGAAAAAAAAGAGGGTTTAATACCCTTAGAATAAATCTTGTAAGTTGATTTTGTGAGCTCCTAAGTCTCCACCGAAGTTACCAGCATCGATTTCTAATACACCAGGAACAGTACAAGCAGCTTCAATACCTGCTTTCATTGCTGCAGAAACTGCATCTGCGTCAACACCATCAATTACAATTTCAAATACACCATGTGCATCTTCTCTAATGTTAGATTCAATTCCTTGTTCTTTTAAGGAAATACACATTTTTTCGTTGGTAGATGCATCTAAGAAATCGTAACTTTTACAACCTACTTTAGAACCAGAAGCAACCATACCTCCAGGGAATGGAGTGATTACGCCAGGAACGCTGGAAATTGCATCAACTGCTACTTCAGCAGCTACTAAACCATTCATTTTACTATCTGCAATAATGAAGAAGTTTCCTCCTGCAACACCATCTTTGTAACCGAAAGTAGATTCTACAAGGAAGTCTCCGGACATAATTGGAATAATGTGCATTTTTCTTCCATCAATTTCGGTTTCATCTTCATATCCATCACCGAAGAATTTTAATTTGAAACCAGTTTTAAGTTCATCATCAGCATCATCAAGAACATTAAATACTGCAGTAGTTGGTGCAGTTAAAATACACATACCGATTCTTTCAAGAAGTTCGTGGTCTAATTTCTTTTTAGATCCATTACAAATCATAATTACGTAACCAGGTCTTCCATCTGGAGTTTCACTAGGTGGTACATAGCAGTCTACACCTGCTTCTGCAGGACAACCAATAACGGAAGTTCCGTAACCTGTTGCTTCAGTAGCTGCAACAAGTGCTAATTTTTTTGTAGCTGCGGTTACAAGTAATCTAGTAACTTTAATTCCAAATGCTTCTGCATAAGTATCTTTAATTTCTACGCCGTTAATTTCCATATTTTCACCATAAAAATATCAAATTTTGATATATAAAAATTATTATATTTATTAATAAAATAAAGTTTTCTATTTAATCTCATCATTAGATGAGTTTTTAATTTCCTGATCTATCTTTTTCATTTCTGCATCTAACTCTTTATCTGAGCTACTATTAAGAGATAATTTATCAAGAACTGAAGAACCATAATAAGGAAGCAACAACATTCCTAAAATAGTAGCTAACCAATAAGAAATTAATCTTTCAATTACAGTTGCAGCTGCACTTACTGAAGCTGAAATTCCTGCAGATGCATAGAACAAAATCATCACACCATCTACAGCACCTAATCCTCCAGGTAAAAGTGGAATCATACCAATTAAAGAAGCCAAAATAAATACTTCACCAATAATAACTGGACTTATATCTGCTCCAAATGCTAAAAATACCAAATAAACTCTTAAAATCTCAAAACCCCATATTATAAAAGATAAAGGAAGTGCATAGTAGAGTATGTTTCTATTTGAGATTAAATTACTCATGGTATCCTGAAATCCATTAACTACAGAAACGATTTTTTCTTCAAGTTCCTGAGAGTTTTTCTTATAAAATCTCCTAACAATTCCAATACACCAATTAGAAAGTTTTTCACCAAATTTCTCATTAATGGAAAGATAAATCAAGATTATAAGAAATGCAATAATTAAAATCATTGCAACAGCCATTAAAATAACAAGCCACAAATCCATGTTAAATGTAAATGTAGCCCCTATAATTGTAAGTAAAGCTAGAAAAACAAATGGAAAAGTGTCTAATGCCTTATCTGCAACAACAGTAGCAAAAGATTCCTCCATAGTAACTCCAATATCTCTAGATAAGATATACGCTCTAACAGGTTCTCCACCACCTCTTCCCATAGGAGTGATATTATTAGCTGCTAGACCTACAAGAGTAATTGGAAGCAATTTTTTAATACTTAAGTTCATATCAGCCATATTAGCAATAATACGCCACCTTAAAGTATACAAATAAAAAACAAAGAACTGAACAAGAACAGCAACTAAAATTAATCTTAAATCAGCAAATTTTAAAGCAGCAATAATTTCCTCAATACCTACAAACCATAGGATTACTACTAAAATAGCTAAACTAAATAATAATAAGAGTACTGTTTTTTTATTCATTTTGAAACCTACTTAAAATTTCATGATTAAAATAACTATGTTTAAACTTTATATATAACTTTATGCTAGAAATAAACTAATGAGATATATACACAAAAATGACATTTACACAGTATTACACTATAGTGGCCAAATCATGGAAGCCGTTGGGTTTATGTGTTTAGTCCCAGTTATAGTGGATTTGATTTATGGTGAGGCAAATGCTCATTGGTATATTCTCGTAGGACTTTTTTCTATAGTAATTGGTTACTTAATAAATCAAAATATAGCCTCTGAAACAAAACATATTCGTCTTAAACATGGAATGGCAATCTCTTCATTTGCATGGCTGTGGGCTGCATTAATGGGAGGAATTACATTTGAACTAGTTACCAATGTTGGACTACTCAATGGAATTTTTGAATCAATGTCTGCATTAACTGGAACTGGAGTAACCATGTATGATGATGTTGAAATACTTCCACAATCAGTATTATTTTTTAGAGCATTTCAACAATGGATTGGTGGTTTAGGAGTAGTGCTTATGATTATCGGTGTAATCACCAGACCTGGAGCAGCTACTATGAAACTATACAAATCAGAGGCACATGAAGACCGTTTAAAACCAAGTGTTAAAAACACACTAAGAAAAACTTTAAAAATTTATTTTATTTACACAATCATCGGAATTATTCTATATGTTATTGCAGGAATGCCTTTATTTGATTCTATTTGTAATACATTCTCCACTATTTCAACAGCAGGAATGTCCATTAAAAATGATCAAATGGGATTCTACAACAGTGACCTGATTTATATAATTTCAATGGTTCTAATGATATTAGGTGCAACAAGCTTCCTCACACATTATAAAATGGTTAAAACAAAAGGAAGAGCTATTTTCAAAGATGTGCAGTTTAAAACAATGATTGCAATAATAGCAGTCAGTTTCATTATAATTTATGCTACAAGCAACCTTATCCCAATACACAGTTTATTTACCATTGTATCAGCAGTAACAAGTACAGGTGCATCTATTGACACCTCACAAGTAATGGGAACATGGCCAATATTCCCTTGTTTAATAATAGCTATTGCAATGATAGTTGGAGGTTCCAGTGGATCTACATCTGGTGGAGTAAAATTAATTAGAGCTATTTTATTTATTAAAGGAATAGTTAGACGTGTTAAGGAAAGTTTATCTCCTGAAGGTAGAATCATACCAATTAAAATATCTGGAGTTACAATTAATGACAAAGAAGTCTATGAAAGTGGAAATTACATTGCATTATACCTTGTATTCATTATAATAACATGGTCTATTTTTTGTTTATTAGGTTATGATCCATTTAAAAGTTTATTTGGAGTTATTTCCCTTCAAGGAAATGTAGGTCTTGATTTAGGAATTATAACCAATAATTTAGACCCTATACTTAAAGTAGCAGCTATTGGAAATATGTGGGTAGGAAGACTGGAAATATTCCCAGTATTAGTAACCCTTGCAGGAATATACAAATTTATTAAAAAATAATAACTGCTTGAAAATATTTATATATCTAAAAAATAACCTTAATATTATAAAAATTTTTAAAGAGATGGAAAAATGTATGCAATAATTATGGGTGCTGGAAGAGTAGGTTTTTCATTAGCTGGATTATTGATTGAAGATGGATATGACGTTACTTTAATTGAAAATGATAGAAAACTAGCTACTGATGCTGCTTCCGAGTTAGATGCATTAGTTATATGTGGAAATGGAACTAACTCAACACTTTTAGAAGAAGCAAATATCCAAGATGCAGACTATTTTGTAGCAACTACTGGTAATGATGAAGCAAACCTTTTATCTTGTATTCTAGTTAAAAAATATGAAGTACCAAACATTATTGCAAGAGTAAGTAACCCTGACCATGAGGAAGCATTTATGGAAGTGGGAATTGACAATGTAATCAACCCTGAAAGAGCTGCTTCAGGAGTTTTAGAAAGATTAATTACAAGACCTAATGTTGCAGATTTATTAACCCTTGGAGAAGGAGATGGAGAAATCCTAGAAATGACTGTGACAAATGATAAGATAGTAGGTAAACAAATAAAAGAGATTTCACCAACTAAAGATTACATTATCATAGCTACTTACAATAAAGATGGATCTTTAATTATTCCTCAACCAGAGAATATTCTAGCTAGAGGAGAAAAAATATCTATTTTAGTAAAAAGAGGAAGCTTTAAAAAAGTAGCTAAAAAAATTGAAAGATAAAAATAATTTAAAGGAAAGAGTAGGAAACCTCAATATGTTTCTTACCATTACCTAAAATTATTGGTCCATGCCCTGGAAGAAGATTTTTAACATCCAACTCTTTTAATCTTTTAACTGATTTTTTTAACTGATTATAATCCCCACCAATATCAGTTCTGCCAACTCCCCCATTAGCAAAAACAGTGTCACCACAGATTAATGTTTCACCATCCCAAAGACATATCCCGCCTTTAGAATGGCCAGGAGTATGTAAAACTTCAAAATCTAAAATTTTTGAACCTTCTTTAAGTAATGAATCAACATCATGACGTTTAAGAGAACCATTAAATAAAAAAGAAACATTATCCTCATCTTCATCATTTTTTAAAGCATTTGCATCAAGTTCATGAATGTTAACCTGTGCATTAGGGAATAAATAATTACCTCCAACATGATCATAATGACAATGAGTATTAACAATATCAGTAATATCTTCTGGATGTACATCATGTTCCTTAAGTTTTGAATAAAGATAATCCTTATTTTGACCAGTTCCAGTATCAACTAAAACTTGTTTATTTAATAAATAACAGTTAGAATCAACACCTAAACCTTCAATGAAAATAATATCTTCAAAATTCATAAAAATAAATTTAAAATTAATAATATTTATGATTAACCAAGAATTAGTTTTGATTGATACGAACTAAATAAAACATTAGAATAAATATCAATTAAGTGAAAAGTAATCAAAAAAAATAGTTTTTAATAAGAAATGGGGTCACAGGGATTTGAACCCCGATCCTGGGATTTCTCTTGTCTCAGTACTCCAATTGATCATCACAACGGATACTGTTCAGTTACGCGTATTTTCTTCAAAGACAACTGGAGTCCCAGATGATGCCAGGTTACACTATAACCCCAACAGATAATAAATAAAGAGCCAAGAGAGAGATTTGAACTCCCGTGTAATGGATCTGCAGTCCACCGCTTCGCCGCTAAGCTATCTTGGCACACATTAAATACAGATATTTATAATTTGTATAATACAATATATAAAGTTTACGATTAAAATTTCATTTGCCTGTCAATGCCTGTAATTTCATCAATTTCAAGACCCTTTTCCAAGGCAAAATTTTTTTCTATTTTATAATTATTACTTTTAGTTCTCTCAGTATTTTCTGGAGATAAAAACAACCATTTAGTATACTTAAATTTAACTCCAATATAGGGAATAGCTCCAAAAATACTTGCAAACTCACATAATGCATCAATTTGTGGAAAATCAATATAGATTTTATCTTTTGTAGTGGTTTTAACTTCAATAGCCAAATATATTTTTCCATTACCTGCAATAACATCTGGTAAGGGAACTTTAGTAGCTCCTCCAGAAGCTGGAGCTCTCATAGCTGCAAAATTTCTATCCCAAAGTTTATGAACTAAATCTCTTTCTTCTGCAGAACCTTTTTTAGCCAAATTAACACCCAATATCAAAATAATTTATTAAATAACTATTATTGATTCAGTAATAAAACTAGTTAATGGTAGCATTTGAAAAGTAATATAATAATTAGTTAAATGCTCCGGCCGGGATTCGAACCCGAGTCTTCGGCTCGAAAGGCCGAAATGATTGGCCGGACTACACCACCGGAGCAAACTATCTAAAAAAAGTCACCTTTATCATCATGGGGCCGGGGCCGAGATTCGAACCCGAGTCACAGGATCCACAGTCCCGTAGGATGACCGCCTACCCTACCCCGGCAAAGGATAATAAAAAATAATGTTAGATGCGGGAGCAGGGATTCGAACCCTGGTAGACCTGCGTCAACAGGTCCTAAGCCTGTCCCCTTTGGCCTCTCGGGCACCCCCGCTTATAAAAAAGAAAGGATACAAGAAACCATTAAAAATCTTAACAAAATTTTTTAAATGCTCCGGCCGGGATTCGAACCCGAGTCTTCGGCTCGAAAGGCCGAAATGATTGGCCGGACTACACCACCGGAGCAAAAACAACTAGAAATTTTAAATATGGGCCCAATGGGGTTCGAACCCATGACCTTCCGGTTATGAGCCGGACGCTCTACCTGGCTAAGCTATGGGCCCAAAAGCGCCATCGACAGGGCTCGAACCTGTGACCAATCGGTTAACAGCCGAACGCTCTACCTACTGAGCTACGATGGCATAAAATAACCCAATTCTTAACCAAATATTGCACCCATGTTTAAAATTCAAAAGACTTTAAACAGTACAAAATAGTTTGAATTACATCATATATAAATCTTTTGATTAAAAATTACAATGAATTTTCAAAATCAGATGCGTAATCATACAACAATACAACATCTATTATTACTTTAGAATAAACTAATATATAACTTTAACTATATCATATAGAAATAATAAAAAATATACATGATTGCTATGAGTTCTAACATATTTGATTTAATGAAAAAAGCCAATAAAATAACATTAGATAATCATGGAGACTTAGTTACACTTGAAAGAGCAGTATTTCTCTCATGGTGGTGTGATAAAGGAGACTGTGCCTTCTGTTATATGAGCACTCAGAAAAATAAAATAAAAGATCCATCTAAAGCTAAAAGAAAAATACCGAATATTTATGCAGAAGCTGAAATGTGTAAACGACTTAATTGGAATATAGAATTTTTATCTGGAGGTTATGAGTCATTTACTACACTTGAAATAAAAGAAATAGCTACTAACATCAAAAATATAATGGGCGATGGAGTTTGGTTAAATACAGGAATTACTGATGAACTTGAAGAATTTGGAAGTGAAATTAAAGGAATTACTGGAGCAGTTGAAATAGCTAATCCAGAGTTACATAAAAAAATTTGTCCAAGTAAAGAATTAGATCAAATAAGCAATATGTTAGAAAAAGCTGGTGATTTAGGATTTAAAAAAGCAATTACTATCATCTTAGGGCTTGGAGAAACATTAGACGATATAGATTATTTAATTGATTATATTAGAACTTATAAAATTGACAGAGTTATATTTTATTCATTAAATCCTCATAAAGAAACAATATATGCCAACAGCTCACAGCCGGCATCTCTTTACTATGCAGAAGTTGTTTCAAGAATTAGAATTGAATTCCCAAAAATAGAAATTATTTGTGGAACATGGATTGATAATTTAGCAAATATAGGTATCTTAATTTTAAGTGGTGCTAATGGAATTACCAAATTCCCCCTTTTTAAAATGTTTGGAACAAAATATGGAAAAAGAGTCGAGGAAGAAGTTAAATTTGCTGGAAGAAGATTAAAAGGAACATTTACAGATAAAAATCAATTAGGCAATCCGCAAAGTGAAATTGACCCTAGTTTAGATAAGTTTATTAAAAGATACATTAAAGAGTCATTAAAAAATAAATATTAAAAATTAGTAAGGAATTTCCAATGAATTTGAGAAAACCTCATAATTTTTATTATTTTTAGTATATTTAAGATTAACATTTCCCAATCTTAAAGTATCAGGCAATGAAGCATCTTCTCCAAAATCTTTTCTTAAATCATCAATAGAAGGTATTTTAATAGAAAAAGAAACATTTTTAGAATCGAATGCATTAATAGAACCAAAATCATGAGTAAATGATTGAGAAGTAGCTATCACATTTTCAATGAGACTATCAGAGTCATTTTCAACTTCCCAAGTTATACTAATCTCATTTTTGTTATCATTTGATTCAGATTCTCTTTGAAATATAAAAATTTTTTCTTCAGACATGAAAAAACCTCCTAAATATTTATTAATTATATTAATATAAAGATATATAATATAAAATTATTTATTTTAACTAAAATTTCCAAATTAATTGGAGGTAATTATTATTAGTGTCAATATGAAATGTGGACTTGAAATCCACGTACAATTAGAAACAGAATCTAAGCTATTTTGTGATTGTCCAACAAATTATCAAGAAGCTCCAGCAAATACAAACATTTGTCCTGTTTGTTTAAACCAGCCAGGAGCAAAACCATATCCAACAAATGAAAAAGCTTTAGAAAATGCTTTAATGATTTCTTTAATGCTTAATTGTAAAATAGATACTGGATTTACCTATTTTATGAGAAAACACTATGATTACCCAGATTTACCATCTGGATATCAAAGAACATCAGTTCCTATTGGATATGAAGGAGAGTTAAATGGAGTTAGAATTAGAGAAATTCACATGGAAGAAGATCCTGGACAATACAAACCAGACAGAGGTATTGTAGATTTTAACCGTTCTGGAATCCCATTAATTGAGATTGTTACAGAACCAGATATAAAATCTCCAGAAGAAGCAAGAAACTTCTTAAAAGAACTCATTCGTGTTTTACAATACAGTGGCGGAGCACGTGGAGAAGGTACTATGAGAGCAGATGTTAACATTTCTATTGAAGGCGGAAACCGTGTAGAAATGAAAAACATCAACTCAATTAAAGGAGCTTACAAAGCTTTAAAATTTGAGTTAGTAAGACAAAAGAACCTCATGAAAAGAGGTGTGGAAATCAAACAAGAAACACGTGCTTACTTAGAATCTCAAATGATTACTGTTGGGATGAGATTAAAAGAAGATGCTGATGATTACAGATTTATTCCAGACCCAGATTTACCACCAATGGAAATTAGCGAAGAACAAATTAATAACGTATTAGAAACAATGCCAGAGGCACCACATAATAAAGTAAAAAGATTTGTGGAAGAATATGATATTGATGAAGAATCAGCAAAAGTATTAACTTCTGAACTTGATTTAGCTATTGCATATGAAGAAGTAGCTAAAGAAGTAGATTCCAAATTTGCTGCACAATGGATGAGAGACGAACTTAAAAGAGTTTTATCTTACAATAAATTAGACTTTGCTGAAAGTGGAATCACTGCTAAAAATCTAGTTGAATTCTTAAACATGCTCATAAATAAAGAGATTACAACTAAAGCAGGTCAAAGAATCATCGAAAACATGCCAAATAATGAAAAATCACCTAAAGCTATTGCAGAAGAATTAGGATTACTTGGTGTTGTAAAAGATGATGAAATAATAGCTGCAGTAAAACAAGCTATTGAAGAAAATCCAAAAGCAGTAAATGATTATTTAGAAGGTCAAAAAGCTTCTCTTAACTTCCTTGTAGGTCAAGTAATGAGATTAACACGTGGAAAAGCAGACCCTGGTGAAACTGTAAAATTATTAAAAGACAACATCGAATAAAGAAGGAGGAATATAATGCCTAGTAAAAAATCTTTAGTTAAAGATTATATGACAAAAAATGTTATTAGTGTAAATCCTTCCACTCCAACTGAAGATGTTATTAGAATTATGAAAGAAAGTGACCACAACAGTTATCCAGTTGTAGATGAGAACAACAAGCTAGTTGGAATGGTTACTTCCTTTGATATTCTCCTTAAAGACTGGGCTGATGAAGTTAAAGATTTAATGAGTACTGATTTAGTTGTAGCAAATGAGAATTTATCTATTAACGATGCATCTAGAGTAATGTTTAGAAGAGGTATTTCTAGACTTCCAGTTATAAATAAAAATGAAGAACTTGTAGGAATTATCACTAACACAGACATGGTTCGTTCACATATTGAAAGATCCACACCAACTAAAGTAGAATATTTCAAAAGCACAATGGAACAGTTATATGGAATTAAAACTACTTTAAAACGTATGGATGTTGACACTGATAAATTAAGACCAACACAAGATAGAATTTATGCTGATGAACTTGAAGGTAGAACTTACGAGTTAAAAAGAGGACTAGCTGAACCTGCTATTGTTGTTAAAACAGGAAACAGATGGATTTTAGTTGATGGACATCACAGATCAGTAGCAGCTAAAAAATTAGGCTGTGAAAAAATTGATTGTTATGTAATCGAATTAGAAAAAGACATTGTTTTAGGTATGGAAAAAACAGCAGATAAAGCAGGAATCCATACTTTTGATGATATTGAAATTATCGATGATGACCAACATCCATTAATAGCAATTACTGAAAGTATAAAAGATAATATGAATAAGAATAAGAGGGATTAATTTGGCTGATGAAAAAATTCTTAGAGCAGTTTATGAAACATTAGAATCAAGAAGAGACAATCCTAGTGATTCATACACCTCAAAATTAATGCAAGACAGTGATAAAAAAGCAGAAGATAAAATTCTTGAAAAAATAGCTGAAGAAGCAGGAGAAGTTATTTTAGCTGCTAAAAATAATGAAAATCTTGTTTATGAATCTGTTGATTTAATGTTTTTCACATTATTAAACTGTGTTTACAAAGGAATATCTATTGATGAACTTTTTGAAGAATTTGAAAGAAGACACAAATAATTATAATGTGTATTCCATATTACTCATTCCTCTTTCAAAACTTCCTATTTTAACTCTTTTTTTATTAAATGTTTTAAATCCAATTCTTTCATATAATGATTTTGCACCAGTGTTTCTAAAATCAGCATCCAGGGTAACTCTATTGAATCCTCTTTTTTTAGACTCTTCAATGACTAAATTTAAAACTTCCCTTCCAAGTCCTTTACCTCTTTGTGAACTGGAAATAGCTAATTCTGCAACATGAACATCTCCCTGTAAAACATCACATAATACAAAATGGTCTAAAATATCCACAATAAACAGTTTTAAACCACCAATAGATGTTAATTGTTTAAAGGAATGCCAAAAAGAGGGTTTTTTATTAACCCAAAAGATAACCATCCCTATAATTTCTTCCAAATCATCTAAAATGACCCAAATACTTTCATCTTTATCTAAATACTTTTCAATAGCTAGAACTGCTTTATTTTTATCACTGAAAAGCATATCAAATGTTCTAAAATCAACATCATAAATTAAAGTAGCTACTTCATGAACATCATGAATTTCCGGATTAAAATTTTCAAATTTCATACTTTACTCTTAATAATTGTAATTGCAAAAACAGCAGCACCAAAACCATTGTCAATATTGACAACAGCTATTCCTGGAGCGCATGACTGAAGCATTGCATTTAATGCAACAACTCCACCTTCACCTACACCATATCCAACAGAGGTTGGAACTGCAATAACAGGAATATCAACTAAACCTGCAACAACAGAAGGCAAAGCCCCCTCCATTCCAGCACAAACAATAAGCACTGAAACACCTTGTTCCAACATATTAGCTATTTGTGGGAATAATCTATGAATTCCTGCAACTCCCACATCATAAGAAGTAATAGCTTCACATCCACTTTCTTCAATTATGACTTTAGCTTCTTCTGCAATATTGATATCAGAAGTTCCAGCAGTGATAATTCCTATTTTACCTAATGGTTTGGATTCTTTATTAAAAGATGTTTTTATAACTAAGATTTCTGCTCTTTTATTATAATCAAAGACAAATCCATCATCTTTAAGATATCCTACATCACCAACTAATTTTTCATATCTTTTATTTGACAATTTTGTAATGATTAAATTTTCAACATCATCAGTTGGTTTTTTATCTTTAAAATAATTCTGGATAATTAACACCAAATCTTCATAATCTTTACTTGGAGCAAAAACAGCTTCTGGAAAACCAGTTCTTGAGGATCTGTTTTCATCAAATTTAGCTATTTCATCAAATTCCAATATATTATTAGCTTTAATAAGATTTTCACATTCCTCGATAGTGATTTTTCCATCTTTAAAATCTTTTAAAACATCTTTCATAATATCATAAATTATTTATTACAATATCATATTTAAATATAATAGTGCATGGGATTTCTATGATAGTTAAAAAAATATTAGTTCAGGGAATAGTTCAGGGAGTAGGTTTTAGACCTTTTGTTTATAGATTGGCAACAAATCTTAATCTCACAGGAACTGTTAAAAATCTAGGAAATGTTGTTGAAATAAAATTAAAAGGAAACAATGATGTTATTGAGGAATTTATTCATCGTTTACAAAATGAATTACCCCCAATAGCTAAAATTGATTCACTTGAAATTAGTAAAACAGATAACGAGAATTTTGATAACTTTAAAATATTGGAAAGCGATGATTCTTACAGTGGAGAGTCTGTAATTCCTCCTGATGTAGCTATTTGTGATAAATGTTTAGCTGAAATTAGAAATCCTAATGATAGAAGATATAAGTACCCATTTAATGCATGTACTGATTGCGGACCTAGATTTACTGTAATTGAAACTGTTCCATATGACAGAATTAGAACAAGTATGGAAGATTTTCCATTATGTGACAAATGCGAAGTAGAATATAAAAATCCTTTAGATAGAAGATACCATGGAGAAGCTATTTGCTGTGAAGATTGCGGACCTTCAATGGAAATATACAAAGGTCATGAAAAAGTAGATAGTGAAAATCCAATTAAATATGCTGCTGACAGACTAGCTGAAGGTAAAATAATCGCAATAAAAGGAATTGGTGGAACACACCTTGTTGTTGATGCAAAAAATAATAGTGCCATAAAAGAATTAAGAAAAAGGTTAGGCCGTGAAATGCAAGCTTTTGCTGTGATGAGTAAAGATTTAGAAACAGTAAAAAGTTATGCAGTACTCTCAAAAAAAGAAATTGAAACAATAACTTCCAATAAAAGACCAATTGTCATATTAAAGAAAAATGAAGATTATGATTTTCCAGAAAGCTTAAGTCCAGGACTTCATAATATTGGAGTAATGCTTCCTTACTCCCCAATGCATTACCTGTTATTTGATGAAAGTGAAGACATTTCCACTTATGTAATGACATCTGCAAATATTCCTGGAAATCCTATGATGATTACAAATGAGGAAATTTTATCCCTAGATAAAGTTGCAGATTATTTCTTACTACATAACCGTAGAATTTTAAATAGATGTGATGATTCAGTTATTAGATTTCGAAATGATGAATTATCATTTATACGCAGATCAAGAGGTTATACTCCAGAACCTTATAAAATAAGTGAAAAATACTCCATTAATAATGATACTGTCCTTGCTTTAGGACCTGAATTAGATGTTACATTTTCAATAGCTAAAAAAGATATTGTATATCCATCACAACATATTGGAAACACAAATAAATACAAAACATTTAATTTCCTTAAAGAAGCTATTGAGCATTTGAAAAGAATTACAAAGATTAATGAATTTGACACCATTGCTTGTGATTTACATCCACAGTTTTTCACAACCAAATTAGCAAATGAACTTTCAGATGTCTATGATGCCCGAGTGTTACCAGTACAGCACCACCATGCACATGCAGTTGCATTAGCCAATGACAATGATATTGATGAGATGATTGTAATAGCTGCAGATGGAGTTGGTTATGGAAGTGATAAAACTAGCTGGGGTGGAGAAATTCTTTATACCAATATCAGTGATTTTAAAAGAATGGCATCACTTGAAGTTCAAAAGATGCCTGGAGGAGACCAAGCAACCAAATACCCTGCAAGAATGTTGGCTTCAATATTATCAAATGAATATTCAAATGATGAATTAGAAGATATTTTAAAATCAAATTACAGTCACTTTTTCAAATATGGAGATATAGAAATTGACAATGTTATTAAACAATTAAATTCTAACCTAAATGTTGGTTTAAGTACTAGTACTGGCCGTGTTCTTGATTCTATTTCTGTTGCACTTAACATATGCGGTGAAAGAACTTATGAAGGAGAATGTTCCATGAAACTTGAATCTGTAGCATATGGTGCAAGGGGAGATATTGAAATTCCTTTTGAAATTAAAAATAACAAGTTAAACACAAGTAAGATATTGAAAGAAGTTGTTGAACTAAAAGAAAAAGGAGAAAATGTTAAAGAAATAGCTAATGCAGCACAAAATGCAATAAGCAATGGTTTAAGCGAATTAGCCATAAGAAGTGCTGATAAAAAAGGAGTAAATCAAATTGGAGCTACTGGTGGAGTATTCTACAATGAAGCTATTACCTTAGCCTGTAAAAATTATATAACCAATAGAGGATTTGAATTTATACAACATAAAAATACTTGTGCAGGAGATGGATCAATATCCCTTGGACAAGCAATAGTGGCTAAATTAAAAAAATAAAAAAAGATATTTATCTATTTTTTAGAGTTCTTTCAAGAATATACTCGGCCCTATTTTTAAGATTATCATATAATCTAATTTGATTTTTAAGCTCTTCAACAGCTTCTAATTGACCATTATCTATTCTTTTTTCAATATCTAAAAGTTTAGACCATTCATCACCAGATGGAAGTTGTAATGTTGATAACATATCATCTGAAACATTTACTTTAAAAGAATTTCTGTTAATTGTAATATGAACATTCACTTCATTTGGCAAATCATAATACTTACGCGGTCTACCCCTAACGATTTTTTTAAAAGAAGAATTCAAAATTCCAATTTCTTCCATAGCCCTTAAATGTTCAATAATAGCTTTCTGACCAATGTTTAATGCATTAGAAATTTCACTTACAAACATTGGTTCTTCTCTAAGAAGATTAATAATATCCCTTCTTGTTTTACATCCCATAACATCAAGTATAGCTTCCATATCAACATCACTTAATGCGTTGTCATAATCCCCATGAATTTCTATACTGCTATGGTTACTAGGAAAGTTATTAACATTTTTACGGTATGGTCTTTTTTCATCAGTAGTGTTGTTAATATCTTTCATAATAATAAATTATACAAAAGGGTTTATATAACTTTTTGTTACTATAATGGAAAAAGTGATTTTGTTTATAAATAAAATAGAATTAAATAAGGAAACAAGATTTATTTAATAATTAAACAAATAACAAATTTTCATTAAAAGTTAAAAATATAAATTTAAATATTATTTTTATAGAATTAAGTAATTTTAAATAGTTAATTTACATAAATTAAGTATTTAAAGCAAATTTCACAAATATTATAAAAATTTTAAAATAACCAAAAGTTTCTTTAAACATGCAAAATAGCGAAAGGTTTATATAACCTTTTGTAACTATAATAATACAAGAGAAAAGATAACTTTTTGTTACTTTAATATTTGGTTTGAAAAAACTCAAAATATAGTCGTTGTTAGTAAAACCATTTTCCTATATATCCATAAATTTCCAAAAAACCAAATACTATATATAAAAAGTTAAGTTCTCAGAACAACGACTTTATTGAGTTTTTTAGAAATTTAAAAAACAGTAAAAGGTAATTTTATGGCTAATGATAAAAAAGATGAAAAAAAGAACGATCTTCAAGAAGAAACCCAAGAAGAACTTCTTGAAAAGCTAGAATCCAAAGATGAAGAAATAGCTAAACTTCAAGAAGAACTTGAAAAACAAGAAGATCAAACCAACGAATATATATCATACAGCCAAAGACTTCAAGCAGATTTTGAAAATTACAAAAGGCATAGTGAAAAGCAAAATGCAGAAATTATCAAATATGCCAATGAACAATTAATTTCAAATATATTAGATAGCTATGAAGACTTAGAAAGAGCTTTAAATCAATCTAATAATGAAAAAGAATTAAGAGAAGGTGTTGAATTAATTTATTCAAAACTTAAAGATATTTTAGAAAAAGAAGGGTTAAAAGAAATCCCTACTGAAGGTGAAAAATTTGACCCATTTAAACATGAAGCTCTAATGGCTGAAAATAATGATGACTTTGAAAATGGATATATTATTGAAGAATTAATGAAAGGATATACACTTAAAGATAAAGTCCTAAAATATTCAAAAGTAAAAGTCTGTAAAAAATAATGTTTATAAATCAATTACTTATTCAAAAAATCAAAGGTGATAATTATGGCTGATAATACTAAAAAAGAAAAAATAATTGGTATTGACCTCGGTACCAGTAATTCTGCAGCATCCGTTCTTGTAGGAGGAAAACCAACTGTAATCCCTTCTGCAGAAGGAGCAAGTCAATATGGTAAAGCATTTCCAAGTTATGTTGCTTTTACCGATGATGGACAAATGTTAGTTGGAGAACCAGCAAGAAGACAAGCTGTAACCAATCCAGAAAATACCATCAGTGCAATTAAAAGAAGTATGGGTACTGATCACAAAGTTACAGTAAATGGAAAACAATATTCTCCACAAGAAATCTCTGCATTCATCTTACAAAAAATTAAAAAAGATGCAGAATCATTCTTAGGTGAACCTGTAGAAAAAGCAGTTATTACTGTACCAGCTTACTTTGATGACAACCAAAGGACTGCAACTAAAGATGCAGGTACAATTGCAGGATTAGATGTTGTAAGACTTGTAAACGAACCAACAGCAGCTAGCTTAGCATACGGTATTGATAAACAAGAAGATGACGATGTCAACATCATGGTATACGATTTAGGTGGAGGTACCTTAGACGTAACCATCATGGAATTTGGTGGAGGAGTATTTGAAGTAAAAGCTACCAGTGGGGACACTCAACTTGGTGGTACAGACATGGATAATGTCTTATTAAAATACTTAGCAGATGAATTCGAAAAAGAAAATGGAATTAACCTTATGGATGATGATCAAGCAGTACAAAGGTTAAGAGAAGCAGCTGAAAAAGCAAAAATCGAATTATCCACCACTATCACAACTGAAGTAAACTTACCATTTATTACAATGGGTACTGATGGAACTCCTAAAAACTTAATTATCACCCTTACCAGAGCAAAATTAGAAGAATTAGTAGATTCCATTGTTAAAAAATCTGGAAAACCAATGCAACAAGCATTAGATGACGCAAAAATGAGCAAAAGTGACATCGATAAAATTATCCTCGTTGGTGGACCTACCAGAATGCCTATTGTACAACAATATGTTGAAAAATTCATAGGAAAACCAATTGAACGTGGTATTGACCCAATGGAATGTGTATCTATGGGAGCAGCTATTCAAGGAGGAGTACTTGCAGGAGAAATCAAAGACTTAGTTCTTTTAGATGTAACTCCATTATCTTTAGGTATTGAAACCCTTGGAGGAGTATCAACAACCCTTATTGAAAGAAACACTACCATTCCTACTAAAAAAAGTCAAATATTCTCAACTGCAGCAGATAACCAACCATCTGTAGATATTCATGTATTACAAGGTGAAAGACCAATGGCAGCAGATAACACTACCCTTGGAAGATTCCAATTAGTAGGTATCCCACCTGCACCAAGAGGAGTACCTCAAATTGAAGTAACCTTTGATATTGATGCAAATGGTATCATAAATGTATCTGCAAAAGATAAAGGTACTGGAAAAGAACAAGCTATCACAATTACTTCTTCAACTAAATTATCTGAGGAAGAAATCCAACAAAAAGTTAAAGAAGCAGAAATGAATGCTGAAGCAGATAAGAAAAAACAAGAAGAAATTGAAGTTAGAAACAATGCAGATTCAATGATTTACACCGCTGAAAAAACTGTCGAAGAATTAAAAGATCAAATTTCAGATGATGAAAAATCAAACATTGAAAAACTTGTAGGCGAATTAAGAGAACTTATAACTGGCGATGATATTGCTGCCATTAAAGAAAAAACTGAAGAGTTAACAAAAGTTGTACAAGAAATTGGTGCAAAAATATATCAACAAGCTGAAGCTGCACAACAAGCTCAACAAGCTGGCCAAAATCCTAATGCAGGAGCTGGAGAAGCACCAAACAACGACGATGATGACACAATTGATGCAGATTATAAAGTAAAAGACGATTAGATAGTAAAAATAATTAATAAAAAGTTGTTTATTTAATCTATTGTAAATAGGTAAAAGAATCAGGAATCAAATAATAAACTAACATAATAGATACAAAATAAACAACAATTTTACTATTTTTTAATTTTAATTATTACTAAGGTGACCACATGGCAGAAAAGCGAGATTATTATGAAGTCCTTGGAGTAGATAAAAATGCTGATGAAAAGGAAATAAAAAAAGCATATCGTAAACTAGCTATGAAATACCACCCTGACGTTAGCGATGATGAAGACTCTACAGAGAAATTCAAAGAAATCAGTGAAGCTTATGCTGTCTTATCAGATGCAGATAAACGTCAAAAATATGATCAATTTGGTCATGCAGGTATGGAAGGATTTACTGCAGAAGACTTCTATCAAAATGTAAACTTTGAAGATATTTTCCAAGGATTTGACATAGGAAATATTTTTGATATGTTTGGTTTTGGTGGAGGTTCAAGACGTGGCCCAAGAGGTGCACAAGGTCCACAAAGAGGCTCTGATATTTACACAGAAATTACAATTTCTTTAGAAGAAGCATACTCTGGCTGTGAAAAAGAAATTAAAATAAGACATGACGCATTATGTCCAACATGTAATGGAAGTAAATCAAAACCAGGTAGCGAACCGCAAGTTTGTCAAACATGTGGCGGTACAGGACAGGTAAAACAAGTAAGTAACACCATTCTTGGACAAATGATGAATATTAGACCATGTAGAGAATGTGGCGGTACTGGTAAAATAATTACTGACCCTTGTGATACTTGTAATGGAAAAGGAAAAATCCGTGAAAGTAAAGAAATTAGTATTGATATACCTGCAGGAGTTAGTGAAGGAGACCGTTTAAGAGTAAGTGGTGAAGGTAACTGTGGAGAAACAGCAGGCCTCGAAGGAAACCTCATAGCTACAATACATATCAAAAATAATAAAAACTTTGAAAGAGATGGAACTCATCTTTATTACACAAAAGAAATCAGTTTCCCAGAAGCTAGTTTAGGTTCAGAAGTTACTATTCCAACAATTGATGGAAAAGAAATTGAACTTACAATACCTGCTGGAACACAAAGTGGATCTGTTTTCAGAGTTAAAAACCAAGGAATGCCTTCTTTAAAATATAAGGATAGAGGAAATATGTATGTAACTGTCAACGTAGTAGTTCCTCAAAAATTAAATAAACATCAAAAAGAATTATTAGAAAAATTCGCAAAAATCAGTGGTGACGAAATAAAACACACTGAAAAAGGTTTCTTTGACAAATTTAAAGAAGCCATCAACAAGTAAGTTAGCTATTAAATAGCTAATTTACATTTTTTCAATATTATTTCTATTAATTAAATTAATTTTATAACTAATTAAATTATATTCTATTAAAAACAGATAAAAAATAAAATAAGCTATTTTTAATTATTATAAATGATATTAAAAAATTAATTATAAAGTTCATTATAATGTACATGTATAAACAAAAATATAATCATTTATAATAAATTCTAACTGAACAGGAACAGTAGAACATTAAGAAACAAAAAAATAGAATTCATTTAATAAAAAAAATAGAAAAATAGAATTAAATCTATTCTTCCTAATTAATAACAGTAACTTTGTTTGATATAGCTAAACCACCATACATTGATGTAATTATATATTCTCCTGGATTCAAATTAATATTCAAATGAGCAACACCATTTTCATCAGTAATCCTCTCATAAAAGACACCATTAATATTATAAATAATAGTTTTATTTACATTAGGATTTCCACTACCATCTACCAATGCACAGTCAAATGAAGCAGGAGTATTAAAATGTTTAGTCAAATCATCAGCCTGGAGAGTTGATAAAACAGTAATATCATTTGAAACAGAACAACCATTATAAGTTGCAGTTATGATATAATCACCAGGATTTAAATTAATACTCAAAGTAGCAATACCTTCATTATTGGTAACTCTTTCATAAAAGACACCATTAATATTAAAGGTAACAGTAGCATTAGATAAATATTTACCAGTGCCATCAACTATTCTAACAGAATATTGAGAATTATTTCTAAAGTATTTAACTAAGTCAGAATTATCAACAAGAACTGGAAGAACAGTAATATCATTTGAAACAGAACAACCATTATAAGTTGCAGTTATGATATAATCACCAGGATTTAAATTAATACTCAAAGTAGCAATACCCTTTTCATTGGATACTCTTTCATAGAAGACACCATTAATATTAAAGGTGACAACTTTATTAGCTAAAGGAGCACCAGTGCCATCAAGAACAACCACATTATATTGACTTTCATTACGGAAATATTTAACAAGGTCAGAACTATCCAAAATAGGTAAAACAGAGATTATATTAGACACTAATAAACCATTATTAGGATCTTCTGCAGTAATAATATACTCACCAGGATTCAAGTTAATATTTAAAGTAGCAACACCATCAGCATTAGTGACTCTTTCATAAAAGACACCGTTAATATTAAAAGTAACAGTTTGACCAGCTAAAATATTACCTTGACCATCAACTAATTTAACATGGTATTGAGTACCATTACGGAAATATTTAACAACATCAGAGCCTATAACAGTAGGTAAAATAGTAATATTATTTACAGTAGATAAAGAACCACTATCTCCATCGTATGTAGTTACTATTTCATAAATACCTGGATTTAAATTAATAGCAATCCTTGCAAAACCATTTTCATCAATTGTACGATTATATGTTTGACCATTAATTGTGAAAGAAACAACATCCTCAGTAATAGGATTACCAAGAGAATCTACTACTTGAACAATAAAAGAACTTCCATTCTTGTAATATAATACTAAGTTTTCAGAGGATATTTGAATACTATCACAAGTTAAAGTAGCTAAAACAGAACTTCCAATATAATTAGTAGAATTTAGAGCAACCATTCTTAATTCAAAAGAATCACCAGATAAAGATGGTGGAATTTCATAATTTAATGTTGCAACACCATTTGAATCAGAAGTTGATCTACCAATGTATTGATTTCCTCTATAGAATTCAACTTCAATACCTTCTACTAAATTACCAAATTCATCTCTGACAGTGACTTTAATTGGTACAGTGCTTCCTTTTTGGCCAGTAATATTTTGAGTATCAAGCACTAAATTACCTTTATTTATAGTTAAATTAGCATTAGCTTCCCCATCTTTATAATCATCATGCTCAAAGGTAGCACGAATGTCATATAATCCAACTGCAAAGGAACTGTTTAATTGGAATCTATAAGTAGCGACTCCAGAACTAGTTTTTGCAGATCCAATTAATTTATCACCAATATAAAATTTAACTATTGTTTCATCATCATTTTCAATTCCAGAATTTGCAGTTAAGATAATCTCTCCTAAATAATCAGAAGATACATCAACTAATAATGCTCCATCAAAGAAGAATGCATAATTATCTGCAATATAATTATTATCTCCTAAATCAGTTACTCCATCATTAGAGTGACCAGATTCACCAATTAAGAAATTATCAGTTACATTATTATTATTACAAGAATTATTTAAAATAACTGCATTATTAACAGTGGAATTTATGGAATTAAATGAAATTACATTATTAGAAGAATTGGATTTAAATAAAATTCCTCCATTTCCAGTTCCTAATGCATCCCAATTTACAAAGTCAATATCAACAGATTCATCCCCAACGGTATGAATATTATTACTTTGAATTACATTATAGCTTGAGTGATATCCTGCAATACCATAAACGTAATTTCCATTACCATCAATAATGTTTCCAGAAATCATGTTCTTATCAGATACAAAGAGTTCAATACCATAAATAACTTGAGAGTCGATATCCATAGAATTATCAGTAATGAAAGAAGCAGATGAACTTTCTAAAGTAATACCATAACCTAAAGAAGTAGAATCAATATCTATTTGATTATCTGAAATAGAAGTGTTTTTAGAGTTATAACCAACTATTATACCAGTACCAAAATAAGGACTAGAAATTACAATTATATTGTCTTTAAATTTGTTATTTTCAGAAGTACTAGAACCAGTACCAGTTTCAGCACCTAAAACACCCATACCATATACATAATTATCATTACCATGAACATAGACATAATTATTTTCAAAATTATTGTTATTGGAACTAAAGTAAGCATCAATCCCTACAATACTATTTGTAGATAAAGAACCATCAATAGTAGCTTTTTCTTCAGTTAATTTAGAAGTAACTTCAACATCATTATCAGAAACATTAGTTCCAGAGGTGTAAAGTAACAATATACCATATGTTCTGAAGATTTCCGGCACATCATGTTCACCATCAATACATTTAGAAGATTCATAAGCATGAATTTCACCACTACCACTGGTTAAAATAGTATTAGCGCCAATATAAGAATCTTCAACCCCATAGAATAAGACAGTATATGTTAAATAATCACCAGAAGAAATAAGTTGATTATTTTCAACTTGAGCATTAGCTACATAATATAAATAAACAGCATATGCTGCATTATCATCAGTAACATTGATTTTATTATTACTAATCATCAAATGCTCCATATTACTTGCATAAATACCCCAACCATTAATTTGATTATAGTTAATAATTGTTGTATTCTCAATCCACACTCCATCTGAAGTAACAACAAATGTAGTATTGTAAAAAATAGGATTTTGACCAGTTATTTGTAATGATTTAGAAATAATTGGCTTAATATTTGAAAAAGTGCCTTCAAAATTTAAAATATCCCTATCTTTAACATCAACATTAATTAAATTTCCATTTGAATCAAAGAAAGTATCATAGTTATCTGGAGTTATATAATAAACAGTACCATTAAAATTAAAATCAGGATTTGAAATAATTTCACCTGAAGGAGTTAAAATTTTTGAAGTACCAACATTATTATTTCTAACTTCATAACTATCTTTATCTACATCTTCAATATTAATAGCATACTCATTTGTAGTATTAATGTAATTATTTACAATTGTAACATCAGAAGGATATTTACGAAGAGATTGTCTTTCTGCAAGAATACCAACACCAGATTCAGATATTAATCTATTATTATCAACATATAAACCAGAATAGTTACCCATCTGGTAAATAACTGCACCATCAATAGTAGTTATGTTATTATTAATAATAGTTACATCATTTCCATCTGCATCAATTCCATAACCAGAACCTGTAATATCCACATCATTACCACTTACAATTGAATTAGATCCAACTTTAATTCCTGCTTTAACAAAACAATTGGTTAAAGTGTTATTTATGATAGTTGCATTATTTCCTGCAATTATTGCATAATCTCCACCTTCAAGTTGACCATTAGCAAAATTTATACCAGTAATATTAATCAAATTGTTTCCAATAACAGTTACATTAACACCAGTAGCAGAGATTCCTCTATAACATCCAATAACAGTATTTGAAATAGCTCTATTATTAGATCCCATCATTTGAACAGCATAATTCCAAGAAGTAGGAACAATAGCACATTTTACAGTATTATTAAAAATGACGTTATAATTGGAAAGACCTCCTTCAAAATCACCACTTCCATATTGAGATAAATAAATACCATTAGCATCATCAACCTCAACATAATTATTAGCTATATAATTATAATGAGAACCACCAACAACTAAACCAGAACTACATTTAGAACTTCCCTGAACTGCAACAGTTCCAGATTTAAGAACATTATTAGTAATATTATTATAATTAGAACCAGGATTTAAAGCAATAGTAAAAGAACTCACACCAGCACAATAAATATTATTATCAAAAATATTACAATAACTAGCACCAACTAAAAATATACCTGGAGCATAATCAACATTATCATTCATAATAACTAAATTAGACACATTACTTCCAGAAGCACCACTCAACAATTTAACAGTACCTGAATTAATACTAACATCATCCATACCCACAATATTCAAAGGAACATCAATAACAAAATCCTTACTATCAAACACACCTGATAAAAACACAGAGGAACCAGAATCAACAGTACCAGAAATCAAATTACCATCATCATCAAAATAATCCCCATAATTAGATGAATCAATCACAATACCATCAGTTACATCAAGTTCATTTGTAATATAAATATTAGAACCATCCACTGCATTTTTTACAGCAGCACAAATAGGATTATAATAAGTTACCTGATTTTCATCCACAATATCATAATAAGAGTTACCATTATACTCATCTATAGAATTAACAGCACCATTTGTAGTAACAACATTATCACTAACAGATATTGTTTCAACATTAAAAGATACTTCCTCTGAAATATCTTTTACATTATCTAAGTTATCTGCACTGACTGCATTAATTCCCATAATCATAAAAATTAAGCAAACCAATAACAGAAATTGACTTTTAGACAATTTCAAAATAATCACATCCAAAATAACCTAATAAACTACATTTTAGAAATAATAAAACATAATTTATTAATGATTATTAACTATATCCCATAAAGTATAAAAAGATTTTCAATTGGAAAAAAATGTGATAATAATCTTATTTTTAAAAAAAAAAAAAAAAAAAAAATTAATATTCATCCTCATTATTTTTATGTCTACTATAACCTGCAATAAATATACAAATTATAACAATAACTGCAATAATGAAATATACAGGCATTGAAGAAGAGCTAGATGCAACTTTATTAGCTGATTTTTGAGATAACTCATATGCATTGTTTTGAGAACTAGCTTGAGATCCAGCACTTGGTGAACTAGCTGCAGATTGGGAACTAGCTTGAGATCCACTACTTTCCGCATTAGGATTTTCACTTGATGCTTCCATACCTGCTGAAGTTACTCCTCCCCCTCCTTGAATACTTTCAGAAGTAGTTCCATTTACTAAAATATCATCTTGAATATCATCTTGTTCTGTTGAATTAGAAGGAACATTAGGATTTTCAGGATTTGTAGGTTCAGTAGGCTCAGACGGATCTACAGGATCTTGAGGAATCATATCAGAAATATCCACTAATGTAGTTGATTGGAATTTATCTGCATATGCTTGCTTCAACTCTGAACTAGCTGTACTTAACTGTAAAAGTTGTTCATTAAAGTTAATGTTAGCACATGTATGGTGACAACATGCAACATCATAGCTAGTAGCCTGTTCAATAATCATGTTAGCTAATTGTTGAACAGTAGCTAAATCAGTTTGCCATTTACCTTGAGTATACATGTAAATCATCCATGCAGCAGCAGATTGGACAGCAGCAGAACCCGCTGTTGAAGAAACATGACCAGACATTTCTAATACAGCATTAGAAAGCTGATTACCTAATCCAGTACTTAAATCATAACCTCCAACAACTAAAAAACCATAGAAGTTTTGGATTTTAGAAGACCATGCTAACATACCTGCATCAGATTTAGCTGACTCATCCATAAATAATGGATTAGTAACATAAGAACGAAGTTCAAATTCAATTTGTTCTAAAGCTGTATTAGTTGAATAATCGTTTTTATTCCTAATATCTACAAATGCAGTATCCGGATTTGCACCATAATGTTTAGCAGCATTTAATAATCCTCCAAACCAATCATAGTAATCATCAGAATCTAAAACTCTCCATGTACTATCTAAGTTTTGAGTGATTAAATCTGTTTTACCTAAAAGATAAGCATAGTTATCTTTTTGTTGAGTGATTACAAGATTACCATCTTCATCTAAAGTCCAAGAGTAAGATACTCTATCCATATAAATATCAGCTAGTGTATCACTTATATTACCAATATTCCAGTCATTAGTATTTGGAATAAGTGTACTCATACCAGTACCTTCCAAGACATTACCTGGAAGACCAAATAATCTATCTAAAGAAGGATTTTCCTGATAATGTTTTATAACAAAGTTATTAGATGGACTTTCATCTGCATCAGCAGCCAATTTAGTTGCTGTAACCATCCAAGTAATCCAATCAGTATTACTAGTTACCATACTTGCATAAACATCAATTCTAGGCCTATTAACAGTAGTACCATCAGATAATGTAACTGTTAAATCTTCTAAAGGTAATAATTTAACACCAGTAACAACACCAGTATAAGACCAAATTGGTTCACATCCAAGTAAATATAAGAATTCAGAAATTCCAATACCTTCAGTACGTAAAATTTCAGTACCCCATAATACTAAACCAACTAATTCAGGCCATTCCCCATGTTTCTCATAGTATTCAACTAGTAATAAATTGACGATTTTTTTAGCAGACTCAAAAGATGCCTTAGATGGAACTTTTGTAGAATCTGTTGCATATCCATTATATCCAGTAGGTATAGATGCACCATATGCAGGGTCTGAAAATAGACCAGCTTGTACATAACTACCATTTAATGCAGAAAACAATGCATCCCACTCATTATTTGCATAGATATTTAAAATAACTTGAACACAGTACAATGTTTGATTATAAAGTGTAGAATTTATTTCAATACCATATTTTGCAGCTAATTGATCACAACTAGAACCATTTACCAGTTCTGAAACAAAACTATATAACCATTCTTTAATTGTAGCCATTTCAATAGCATAAATAGCATTTCCTTGAACATCATCATAGAAATCCAGTCCCGCCATATATGGGAACAATTTAGCCATAATTTCATTATATATAGTTGTTTGTGAGGATACAATAGTTATAACTTCTTGAATTAAATTTTCACCAGATAACACAAGACCTAAAGTATGTAATCCTAATGCATTGAAATCATTTGCCAGTTCATCCAAATAAGTATGTAAGTCATCTAACCATTCATCAAAAGATTGTCCTTCTGAAGGGGTAGAAAATCCAACACTAGAAGATAACTCTAAAATCATCTCTTTATAAGATTCAGCATTAGCAGTAACATTAAGTTTTACTGCTTCATTATAATGATCAATTGCATTAGATAACTCAGAATAATTACCATATAACTCAGAAGATACAATAGCTGGAGTCATATGAGTAATCATTAATGCACCTAACCTATCTTTTGCAACCATTGCTTCACCAGGATTGGATACAATATACGGATAGATACTAGGAGTATTTGTTAATTCAAAAACCCAATCACCTTCTTGAACACCAATTGAATGTCCAGGTAAAAATTCCAATGTACCATGAGTACCCATATAAATAATAGCATTAGTATCTTTAGTTTTATCTAACCATTTGTAAAATGCCACATATTGTTGGTGTGGTGGCAGAGTAGCATCATGATAATTATCCACCTCTTCCCAACCTCTACTTGGCTGGAACGTGATAAATACATTACCATATTGAACACCAGGTATAACCAGATACTCATTATTATATACCATTATTTCACCAAGACCATCACCCCAATAGTCAATAAGCTCTTTCATTAACTCAGGACTAATATCTGAAGTTAAATCATAGTACTCATCTAATGAAATAAGTTGATGATTAGCCATTAAACTATCCCAATACTTTTCAACATAATTATTCAGTGCACCTTGTGCCCATGACCCTTTATTACCAAATTCAATGATGATTTCAGCCAATTCAGATACAGAAGGAATCTCATCTTTATCCATTCCAATATCATAACCTTCATCATATAATTTTTCAAGTAAATCATGAGTACTTTGGAACACATCCAAATAAGAAGCACCAATTTCTGCTTTTCCAGGCGGATAATTATATAAAACAATAGTTATCTTTTTATCACTATTATCCATATCCTTTAAATCAGCCCAACCTAAAGTCATTTCAACTAATTTTTCAACTCCAGACTGAATTACGACAGTATTACCATTTGTATCAACATATGAAAGAACAACAGCACCAAATACGCCTTCAAAACTAGGAATTGTGACTGCATAAGTCCATTCTAATTGAGGTCCTAATGCATTACCATAACTTTCTTGTGAAATATCATAAACACCTTTAAGGATAGTCAAATCTAAATCAGTTAAATTTTTAACAGCTCCTCCATTAGCATAATCAAGAGACCAAGAATATAAAGAATTAATTGCAGAAACTCCAAATTTAGATTCTTGAACCATATTTAAAAGAATAGAAGCCATTGATGGATTAGTTCCCATATGATACACATTAAATGCCGCTTTTCCATGTTCTTCAAAAGTTTCAATTAAAGAATCGATTAATGGTCCACCGGCATAATAACTTGCAATAATAATAAAAGAACTATCACATTTACCATTTTTCCCATACCACTCTTCAAATTGATTGATAAGAATTTTTGGATCTAAATTGACTTTTTGCCATTCAACATATTCATTAGTCATCCAATTTAAACTACCAATACCATCATCATTATAACCTGGATTTGAAAGAATCCAGTTATTAATCTCTTCTTGAGATGGAGTTAAAGTTAAAGTACCGAAATCTGGATGGTATATTCCAGTCATAGAAGCAACTAAAGGAGTTTTTTTAGGATCCAAAGTTGGATTAACATATTTATTTGGATTGATTAAATACTCAATATATGCAAGAAGATTTTCCATATTTGTATTCAATACGGTTTCATCAGGAGTGTCTTCTGCTTGGAAATAAGAACCAATATAAGTATTTTCAATAGTATTATAAGAATTATTAGTAGCACTAGCTCCAACAAAATGGAAATCCAAGCTACTAATCAATGATTCATCATAAACACCAAATGTATATGCCATTAAATAATTATCATATGCCTGAGACTCAGTTAAAATATCTGGATTAAATTCATAAGTTCCAGATGCATACATATCTAACTGTATAAACTTAGCATAAGGAATTAACCATTCTAATGTTTTATCCCAGTCCATAGTGGAAATATATGCAACTCTTTTAGAAAGACTTGTTAAAATATCAACCTTTTCACTATGAGAATTATAATCCACTAATAAAAGAATATCTGGAACAAACATAGAATCAATAGTTACAGTTCCTCCTCTTCGTACAAAGTTAATTAATTCAACCTTTTCTTCATAAGTATCATAAGAAATCTTAACTGTATATGAACCAGTATTAAGATCAGATACAGTCAAATGACCATTATTATCAGTTATTCCTGCAAATACCATATTATTTGAAGAATCATAAACTTTAACAGTAGCACCTTGAAGATTTACTCCCTCTTCAACCCAAGTATCAGTATAAGGATTATAAGAATCTTTTACATTCACTTCAACACGGCAATTATCATTAGAATTAACTTGAGATACTGCATTTTCAGAATATGCTAACTCAGCAGTAATAACTTCAGAATCAGATATAGCACCATACTGATAATCTCTGATTACAACATCAGGTTCTGAAGTTGTATCAATTGAATAATCAGCATCAGTAGAGTTTATATCTTCTGCAGAAACCATACTACAAGACATGAGTAATATAACTAATAAACTTAATAAAAAAATCCATTTTCTTGAATAATTCATATTTTCACCTCCTTCCAATTTAATAACATATAGCAATACAAGATATATTGAAAAATATTAAAGTTGAATTGCTATAAATGAAACTATTATAATAATCATATATAAAATTAAGTATAATGATAAAAAAGAATGAAAATATGAAAAAAATAAAATTATAAAAATAATTATAGCCTGTTAAGAGTAACCCACATTCTGTTTAACAGCATTCATCTTAGCGAACTACCTTGCCTAGAACAGTTCATTATTGGCAACTTTGTTCTTGCATCCTATGGAATGGCCGTTTCACCGATTCTTTTAATGTCCTCAAAAAATATCATTGTCAACCATTAAAAGCCGTGTCGTTTCTGCTCCAGAGTCATACCTCTCAGTATACGTTTTTCAACGCCATAGTCTGTAACGATGGGCGGAGTTTCCTTAGTTTAAATACAAAAAACCAGTAGCTGTCTTTAACTTGCTATAATTATTAAAAAGTAGCAGGGCCTAGATTTGAACTAGGGATCTCGGGGTTATGAGCCCCGCGGGATCACCAGACTACCCCACCCTGCTATGAATACAAAAAGTAAATAGTTTATATAACTACACTATAAGATATTAGCTATTATGATATATAAATATTTCTATTTTAGACATTAAAAGTAATAAAAAAGAGTATTTTGAAAAAAATAAAATAAAGAAATAGAAAGGAATCTATTTTTCAAGTGCTTTAATCCTTTCATCAATTTCATCTAATTTAGATCTTGTCTCATCTTGGAATTTTTTAGAATCTTTTTTGAATTTTTTAAATTTACTGTCTAATTCATCAACAGATTTAGCAGTATTCTCAAATTTCTTTTCAAGACTATCTAAATCATTCAAAGTAGCTAAAGACCAATCTTGAATCAATTGATCACTTTTTTCATCAAGAAAAGCATCAATCTTTTTAGAAAATGCATCAGTGTTAAAACCGGACATGTCAATATCACTTAATCTAACTTTAATTTTTTTACCCATTCCTTCTTTTTCTTTTTCTATTTCATCTTCAACAGTAGAAAGTTCATTATAGTCAGAGGTTCCATCCCCATGTAATATTTGATCCATATGAGGATCAGCAGTAGCTGGAACATATGATTTAATTTTGCTTGAAATATTAGGATTATTTATTAAAAAATAATAAATAAGAATTAATACAGCAACTATTAAGATAATAACTGCAATTGCTTCACCTGCTTGCATATAATCACCTTATTTACTTCTTCTGAGTTTTTCCTCTTTAGCTTCAATTTCTTTAAGCATTTTTTCCAATTTTCTTTGCTCAGTTTGAGCTTCTAAACGAGCTAATCTCTCATTTATTTCACTATGTAAAAATCCAACTTCGCTTCTAACTTGAGTAGTTGATTTCCTAATAGCAGAAAGACTGTCCTGTTGTTCTTTTGGAAGAGGAATTGGAGTATCCATTAATCTTTTGGACTCTAAATCTTTTTCAACCATTGCCATTTTTTTAAGTTCAATTTCCTTTTCAAGCATTAAAATATCATTTTTGGACTGTGCAACTTTCCTCCATTGAACAACCACAATAATTATAACAATACATACAATAAGTACAAGTATTAATATAAATATTTGATTAGGGATAGTTGGAATGTTAAAGTTTGGCATATTCTGCCTCCCATATTACTTATCATAAGATAATATTTAAAACAAAGTATATAAAAATTATGAAAAGATAAATAATATATTAAGTATAGATGTGAGAAGGTAATAGTTATGATAGATTCATATATAAAAGCAGGAAAAATTGTTTCTAAAATAAGAAAAGACGCTTCTAAAATGATTAAAGAAGGATTACCTGTTATAGATCTCGTTGAATTTGTAGAAGGGGAAATAATTAAAAGTGGAGCTGGAATTGCATTCCCATGTAATGTATCCATTAATGAAGTAGCTGCACATTATACTTCACCTTTAAATGATGAAACACTAATATATGGAGGAGACTTAGTAAAACTTGATTTAGGAGCTGAAGTTGATGGATATATAGCAGATTCTGCAATTACAATATTAGCACCTGGAAAAAATTTAGATGAACGCTTTGATGATGATACATTAAATTTAAATCAGGAAATAATTGAAGCATCTGCAGCAGGTCTAGAAGCAGCTATTAGCACAGTAAGAGCAGGTGTAGAAATTGGAAAAATAGGGGCTGCTGTTGAAGAAGCAATAAATGAATATGAATTAAATCCAATAGCTAATTTAACAGGACACAGTTTAGAATATAATAATTTACATGCAGGATTATCAATTCCAAATATAAACAATCATGACACTACTGTATTAGAAGAAGAACAAGCAATAGCTATTGAACCTTTTGCAACTAATGGAGTAGGATGGGTTAATGACAGTCCTGGAACATATATCTATTCCTATTTAGCAGACAAACCATTTAGAATGAAAAATACACAAAAAACCTTAAATTACATCAAGAAAAATTATAGATTCCTTCCATTCTCAGGCAGATGGTTAACAGAAGAATTTAATGAACATAGACTTCACACTTCTTTAAAACAGTTATCTGAAGCTATGGCTATTTATCCATATCATCCATTAAAAGAAAAAACTGGATGCTGGGTTTCACAAAAAGAACACACAGTAATCGTAGAAAAAGAGGGTTGTACTGTTACAACTCTTTAAATAACTAATTTTAAAAAAAAAAAATAAAAAAAGAAGAAGAATTAGTAGTAAGTTACAGTCGGAAGACCTAACTTAGTTCTTCTTTCAATTTCTTTTTTAGCGTTGTTTTTCTTACTTTTAGCTAATTTTTCAAGTAAAGGTAAACCTGGTTTTACTTCATCCATTGGTTTTGTTTCAATTAAACCAGCGGAAACAGCAGCGGAAAATATGCTGGAACCATCATCAGTTCTTGTTAAAACAGTGGACCAACCATCAGGAGAACCTACTGATCCAGTGGAAATATCTGCATATTCACAAACATAGTCTTGACATATGTTACAAGCAGCTTGTTCATATCCGTGAGTTTCTTTAAGACCAATACCTTGTTCTTCACCATTTTCATGAATCCAGAATTTTCCTTTTCCAATATCCATTTTATCAATGTCTGATAATGAAGAATTCATTTTAGCTTCTACAAAAGTATCTAATGAAGCCATTGGGAAGTTTTCCATACAGAAAATACCAATTAATAATTTAATTTTATCAGCAATGAATCTTGTAGCAAATGGATATGCTTGAGCTTTTCTAATACCTTGCATTTGACAAGGAGTAACAACAGTTCCTATTTTTTCAAGCCCAGCTTGACGAGCAGCTTCTTTAATACCAAATACATTTGGAGACATTGAATATTTAGTTCCTGCAGCAGCAAGTACTTCATCAGCAGTAGTTGCTATTTGTGGAACAGGTTTCCAATCATCTCCAGGATCTCCAGCTACTACAGCTCCTTCAATAATACCTTCTTCAATAGCATAAATAAGTAATGCTGAAGCAATACCTCCATCTTGTGCTACTTTTTGAATTCTTTTATCAGTGGATCTAGCTGAAAGTGCTTCTTTGTAAGTACCTAATACCATCAATAATCCCCCTAAAGTCCTGTTTCTTTCTTAATTTGTTTTTCAGGTAACCAAGACCTTGGACACATTGTGTAACAAGATCCACATTTAATACATCTATCAGTGTTAATATTTGGTCTACCTTCAACCATTTGAATAGCTCTAGTTTGACATGCAAGACCACATGTTCCACAACCACAACATAATGCATTACGGATTACATTGTTTAATAAATCACAACCACATGCAGTTGAACAAGCAGCTAAGTCTAATGCAGGTTGTAAATATTCCATATCACCTTCAATTAAAGCAACAACAGATTTTGCAATCATTTCAGGAGATACTGGACAACCAGGGAGAACTAAATCTACTTTTACTAAACTGCTAATTGGTAAGAAAGATTCATGTTTAGGTTGTGCTTGTTGTCCACCACGTGCATAGGTTGTGAAACAACCATTAGCTGCACAAGAACCAAATGCACAGATTAAAGTGGATTTTTCTCTTGCTTCTAATAATTCGTGAACACTGTGTTCATCTTGTAAACATACTGAACCTTCAACTAAACATAAGTCCATTTCAGGCATTTCCCATAAATCTACTAAGGTTTGACCATAAACAATGTCAACCATATCAGTAAGAAGAACATCTAAAATGTCGTAATTTTCAGTTAAAGACATTCCATCACCAGTACATCCACTTAAGTGAATGTAACCTATACGTGGTTTAGCAGCTACTTTGGTTTCAGCAGGTTTAGCTGCTGGTTCTGGTGCTTTTTCTTCAACTTTAGGAGTAGATTGAACTTGTGGTTTTTCTTCTTTGACTGGTTCTTCAGATCCGCCAAAAACTTTTTTTAATTTTGAAAACATTATAATACCCCAATTTCCTTTAAAATGATATCTATAGCTTTAGGAATCGCCGCTTCAACAGAGTCAGATAATCCCATTACAACATCTGGTGAAGAGATTTCTTCTGGTTTACATCCAACAATAATAACTTCACAAGATTTTGCCAACTCATGAAGTGGTTCTTCAACAGGCCAAGTGTGTGCATTTTCATATTTACCTTTTGGCATGTCATAAGGGGAGAATATTTTTACAGTTCCAGGTTCAGCATCAAACTCCACAACATCAACTACTATCACTTTTTTCCAATATTCATCAGGAAGAGAAAATATAAAATGTGTTGCTCCGGTTCCAGCATCAATAAACATGGTTTCGTCAGGCATTTCTTTATCTTCGAAATATTCTTCTAATTTGTGAATGACCATAGGTCCAAATCCATCATCTTTGAATAGAATATTTCCACATCCAACTACTATTGTCTCTGCATGATACGGCATACTATTTCATCTCCTCAACTTAGATTCTCACCATTTCGTTTTTAATTACACTTTTATCTTCGTCATTTACAACCATTACGTGAGTAGCACAAGATAAACATGGGTCGTAAGCTCTAATAACATGTGGAGCTAATTCATGTGAAAATCCTTCAGTTGCAGGACCCATAGTTGGTATATTCCAAGTAGTTGGAACAATAGCTGAATAAAATTGAGTTTTACCATTTTCAATTTTAGACATGTGTACATTAGTTCCCCTTGGACCTTCGATTACACCAATACCTAATTTACCAGTACCTCTTGGGTCATAATCTGCTCTAGCAGAAGCAGAAGTGTCTAATTCATCAAGAGCATCAAGACATAATTGATAATTAACTAACATTTCATCTGCTCTAGCAACGTGTTGAGCAATTACACCTTTACCTTTAAATCCATGGAATTTTTCCATTCTAGCTCTAGGACCAGTTTCAACATTTTTACCATCCCATAATGGTATAGTAGTACATGCTTTTTTACCAATGTCTGAGTCATCATACCATGCTTCAGGTAAAACTTCAGAGAATTTATCTAAATCAAACCAGTCGTTGTCCCCATATGCACCACTACTTGCTAAAACAGGTGCATCAACAACACCTAAATCTTTAGGAAGTCCAGCTTCAAGAACAAAGTTTTTAATTAATTCAACATGAGCTTCAAGTGTTTCTTTAAGATCAGTCATTCTTGTGACTAATTTATCTTTAGCAAGTGGAGAAATGTTCCTTGCCATTCCACCAACTCTAATATCTGCAGGGTGAATACCTTCACCAGCAATCATATCTACAACATATTGTACTGTTTTTCTTATTGTAGATACACTTTTTACTGCAGTTGCAAATTGATCATCAGGAACAATATCTGGTGCAACTAAAAAGTGGTGAATTGCAGCACTGTTAATATTATGAGCAGCTAAAGTAGCTTCTCTTAAAAGTCTAGCTGCTTTAGGAATTTCAATACCTAAAGAACTGTCAACAGCTTCAACAGAAGCTAATGTATGTGGTATTGGGCAGACACCACAAATCCTTTGGCACAAAACAGGTGCAGTTTCAGGACTTTTGTTAAGAACCATCTTTTCTAAACCCCTAACAGGAGTAATACTCAAATACCTTCCTTTTGTAACTATCCCCTCATCGTCAACATCCATGACTAATTCGGCATGACCTTCTTGACGAGAAGTAGGAGATATAACTATTCTGTCTTTCAAATGTGTCACCTCAATTCTAAATTAGAAACTAACATTTAATATATTAATATAAAGTTAATTATTAAAAGTAGGTTTTAGAATAAATCGAAAGATTTATATAGTAATGCAAAAATAACATATATGATTTTCAGATTGTAAAAATTTAAGTAGTTCAATATACATAAATATAGACATACTTTAATTCATTATTTAATCTCATATTGGAGGTGGGAAATTGGAAAAATCAAACATGATCATATCTATAATTATAGTATTATGTGTTGCAGCAGCAGTTGCAGCTTACGGTCTTATAAATGGAAACGATGCAACATTTTCCAATCTCGCTGGAGTAGACTCTGGTGGTGACTCAGGAAGTGGAACCGGACATGGAAATAACACAACCAATTTAACATTAAACAGTCTTTTAACTGGAACTGGAAGCAGTAGTAGTGGAAGTGGATCAGGATCTGGAAGTGGTAGTGGAACTGGAAGCGGAGGTGGAAGCCCAAATACCCCGAATTATAACCCAAATCCTAGTCCAAATCCTAATCCTAATCCAGACCCAGATCCTTATGTACCTCCAGTTGATAACTCTACTGCAAAAGACATTGCAAATGGATTAATTGGAGTAATTGGATGGTATGCTGGAGAACCAATATTTGATTCAGATAACCACTGTTATTATGTGCCAATTTATGATAGCGAAGGAAATAATGTTGATTCAATAACTATTAATAGTGATACAGGATGGCCAGATAGAGGATAATTAAGAAAATATCTTAATTTATTCTCAAATTCTTATTTTTTTATAAGAAAAATAGTTAAATATAAATACTACAAAATATAAAATTAAATAGTACTGAACTGTAGGGCCCGTAGCCTAGCTGGATAGGGCGTCGGACTTCTAATCCGAAGACCCCGGGTTCAAATCCCGGCGGGTCCGCTATATTTTATAAACTCTTTTTTTAGAATATTATTTTTATAAAACTTAACAATTTAATGGGCTTGTAGCCTAGTCTGGAAGGGCGTAAGACTCCTAATCTTAAGATCGAGGGTTCAAATCCCTCCAAGTCCGCTTAAACTATTTTTATTAAAAAATTTTTCAACTAATAGCTAATTTTATAAAAAAAAATAGAAACTTTTAAATATGTTCATATGAATATATGTTCATATGAGTTCAAAAGATATTTGTGAAATTAAAAGTGTGAGAACTGATCTGGTTAATGAAATATCTAAAAACATGCTTAGCGAGGAAACACTTCAAAAGACATGTGACTTATTTAAAATTTTAGGAGATGTTAACAGGATAAGAATTCTTTTAGCAATTCAGTATTCTGAATTATGTGTTTGTGAACTATCACTGTTACTAGATATGAGTCAGTCAAGCGTATCACATCAATTAAGACATTTAAGAAATAAAAATCTTGTAAAATTCAGGAAAGAAAATAAACAAATATTTTACTCATTAGTTGATGAAGAAATCATCAAATTAATTAAAAAAGGCGAAGAAAATGCAAATTAGTGAAAAAGAATCACACCATCACCACCATGATAATCATCACCACCACGATGATACATGCAATCATGACCATCATGAACATGGCCCAGGATGTGCCTGTGAAGCAGATTTATTAGAAAACATCGATGAAGATGTTGAACAATCAAAAAAACCACTAGCTATTTTTGCAATTGGTATTGCAGTACTAGCTATTGGCCATGTTATAGAATTACTAAGTCTTGCCCCTATGATTGTTAGCCAGCTAATATTCTTAGTTGGTGCAGTTTATGTAGGTCATGACATAATGAAACATGGAATAATAGAATTAACTCATAAAAAAGTAAAAATTGAACTTTTAATTACAATAGCTACCCTTGGTGCATTTTTATTAGGATCTGGAGGAGAAGGTGCACTATTAATGGTTTTATTCTATCTTGGAGAATACCTTGAACATTACTCACTAAATAAGTCAAAAAGTTCTCTTGTAAAACTTGTAAAAATGACACCTGACACTGCTCTTGTAAAACATGACGATCACGAGCATGAAAAAACAGTAAAAGATGTCAAAATAGGAGATATTGTAATTGTAAAACCAGGGGATAAAATTCCAGTTGATGGAATAATATCTAAAGGAATAACCTCTGTAAACCAAGCTTCAATTACTGGTGAAAGTTTAGCAGTTAGTAAAACTGTTGGAGATGAAGTTTATGCTTCCACTATTAATGAAGAAGGTTATATCGAAATAGAAGTAAATAAAAACCCTGACGACACCATATTTGCAAAAATAATTGATTTGATTAAAAATTCAGAAGAAAATAAAGCTAAAATAGATGTATTCATAGATAGATTTGCTGAAATCTACACTCCAATTGTTGTAGTTTTAGCTCTACTTGTAGCAGTTTTACCACCATTCTTTATTGGAGGATCTATTGCAGACTGGACATATAGAGCATTAACCTTATTAGTAATTGCATGCCCATGTGCTCTAGTAATTTCAACTCCTGTTTCCATTGTTTCAGCTATTACAAAAGGAACTAAAAATGGAATAATTATTAAAGGAGGAGAATACGTTGAAGAATTATCTAGAATAAAAGAAATTCTTTTTGATAAAACCGGGACTTTAACTGAAGGTAAACTTGAAATAGCTGAAGTTAAAACTTTAAAAGAAGATGTAGATATAATGCAGATTGCATGTTCTATTGAATCAAAATCAAAACATCCAATTGCAAATTCATTTAACAGATATCAAAAAGATAACAATTTATCTCTATTAGATGTAGATAACTTCGAGTCAATAGCTGGAAAAGGTCTTAAAGGAGAAATAAACAATATTACCTACTTTGTAGGTAAAGAAACTCTTTTCCCTAATCAAAAGATCGAAATAGATAACAAAAAAATGAACACAACTGTAATTATTGGAACTGAAGAAGAGGTTCTTGGAATAATTACCCTTAAAGATAGAATTAGGACTGAAAGTAAATCAACAATAGCTAAAATTAACTCTCTTGGAATTAAAACAACTATGATTACAGGAGATAATGAAGAAACCGCTAAATCAGTAGCAGATGAACTTGGTTTAACCAATTACCATGCTAATTTACTTCCTGAAGACAAAGTAAACATTGTAAATCAGTCTGTAGAACAATATAAAGATGTTGCAATGGTTGGAGATGGTGTAAATGATACACCATCACTTGCAAGAGCCAATGTCGGAATAGCTATGGGTCTTGATGGTGCAGATGTTGCTATTGAAACTGGAGACATTGTTCTTCTTGAAGATAAGTTATCTAAACTTACTTTACTTCTTGATTTAGCAAAAAGAACAATGGGTAAAATTAAATTTAATGTAGCTTTTTGTTTAACAATAAAAGTAATCCTTATGATTTTAGGAGTAGCAGGTTACATTAACCTATGGGAAGCAACATTAATTGGAGATATGGGAATTACTTTAATTGTAGTTGGAAATTCCCTTCTTCTTGCAAAATAATAAATTATTTAAACAAATTAAAAATTGTCCAAGGTAGTTCTTTTAGCTACCTTTCTCTCCTTAATTTTTTTATCAAAAGATATTTCACCATATTTACCTCCGCCACCAGGAGTAATATTAAGAGTTTTATTTCTAAATCCTTCAATTCCACTAGCTATTAAAGAATCTATTTTTTTAATATCCTCAATATCTACATTGATTAAAATATCAATTTCAGTACCTAATGTGTCAATTAAATTTTGCCATTTTCCCTGTACTGTTTTAGTTGTGACTCCTTTATCATAAACTGTGGATATTAATTCAGCTAAAGGCATTAAATGAACATAATCTGGCCTGAAACTTGGATGATGAGGCTCATCATAATCTGCTATCTCAGATATTCTAAAATCAACCCCTTTTTTAATTGTTCCACCACAGCTACATTTCATATTATTTTCTTTAGCTATTGCCGGATCGATTAATTTATAGCATTTAGTACATGCAGTCATATGATATTTTCCCAAATTTGGAACAAGGCCATAGTTTTTTACAATATCCCTGTTTTTAATTGCCTTTTTAATTGATGAAAATGAAATATCTTCAAGCTCTATTTGATTAAACTCCCTACCTAATCTATGAGGCCATGGGGAATGAGCATCAGAATTAGACAAAAATGGAAAATCCTTAAGCTCAACTACAGTGTCTGCCATAAGGGTATCTGCAGATAAACCTAACTCAACAAAATCAGGAGCAGTTTCATAACAGTCATAAATACTATTGTAAGATTTATACATTCCAGTCCATGGAGTAAAAGCATGTGCTGGGCCAATTAAACAATTATATTCTTTAACTAATTCTAATAATTCAGCACCAGAATATTTAGTTCTTGGTCTACCATCAGATGTCTTATTTTTAGAAACCAACCTATCTGAAAGTTCACGGGCAATATCCATATCTGGAATAATAATTAAATGATGAATTCTACTTTTACCTTCAACTTCAGTAGTTAAAACAAAATCCATATCATCATAAGAGTAAATCCCATCTCCAGAATAAGTAGTTGACTCCTCAATAATATCCAACCAACCAGGATGAAATGCATCACCAGTACCTAAAAGTTGTAGTCCTTTTAATTTTGATTTAGGAGCCATATTTTTTATTAACATGTCCTTAGAGGAAGCCATTGAAAAACAGCTATGAACATGAAAATCTGCATTAACTAACATGACTAAATGTTAGATTAATTTAATATATTAAATTTTACAAAAAAAAAAGTTAAAAAAATATTGGAGATTATCCAATATATCTTAAATCATCCCTATCATTACCAGCAGCTTTATTAAGAATATCCTGTTCCATTTGTTGAGCTTTAATTAACATTTCTCTTGTTTCTTCAGCTCTTTCTTCTAATTTATCAGTGTTAACTTCAATATTTAAAAGAATAGCTAATTTCTCAAGAATAGCTCTAGCTGCTTCAGCATCAATAAAGAAACCAGGAGTTTCACCCATTAAACAGGACCCATGAATTCCTTGACGCATACCTAAGCCTAAAAATAAACCAGAAGCTCCAACAATACCCCCATCATTGGATCTGATTTCAATTTCAGCTTCTTTAAGTGATTCAATATTTTCTTCACAAGTAGCTGCACCATACACTTTAGGATTTTCACTAGCTTGTTGACCTGTTGCCATTCCACCTAAAGTAAAAATTTTAGAAACTCCATAACCTTTTACAAATTCAAGAGTTTCAGAGCATAATTCATATTGTCCTTCAGGAGATAACCCTTGTGTATTTCCAACAAGAATAATAAGATCAATATTATCTTCACCAATATCTTTAAGATAATATAATTCATTAATCATGTTTTTGATAATTCCATCCTCACCAATGAAAACTTGAGGAGGATAATAATATGAATATATTTCAGCAAATTTTGTAGCTCCTAACTCATCAATCATATGGTCAGCAGCTAATTTACCTACATGTCCAATACCTGGAAGCGCTTCAATAAATATAGGATTATCTAATTCAACTTCTTCTAAAATATTAATCTCTGTAGGATTCATATCAATACTCCAATAATTATTTGTTCATGGCTTCTTTTTTTAGAATACGACGATATTTGCCGTATTTATCATCAATTGAAAACTTAGGTGGATAAATTACATTAACTGAAGCCCCACAATTTGGACATTCATCTTTTAATGTATATATCATGCAGTCATTACATCTCTTCATTTTCATTTTCATAAAGAACACCATAAACATTAAAGAATTATTCTAATTCTCTTAAAAATGAACCATTACCTTCAGATTCTTCAACAATAGCGATACATCTTTCAGCAGCATTCTTTAAAGCTTTTTCTGCTAAACGATAATCAGTAGATTTAACAGTGATTCTATATCTAGGAGCACCAACACATTGTACTTTGATTTCCTCTTCATCATCACCATTGTCTTCAGCAGCTTTAAGAGCTTCAATAATAACTTCCACTCCATTAGGAACAAAAGTTTCAATATCTACATATCCACTAATATGAACTTCTGGAGGAGTAATATTCTTTTTAGCTACTTTAGTAATAGCTTCGGCCCATTCTTCATTAATATCCTCATTTAAAAGAGAATCTACACCTTCTTCAGCAGCAATTTCAAAAGCACCATAAATATCTCCAAATTTATCCATGAGCTCGTAACCAACTTCATCGTAAGCTGCATCAAGAGTCTTATCTAAGGATTTGGCGACTAATTCTAAGAATTTTTCAGCTTTTTGTTCAATTTTCCATTGCTGGATTTTTTTGGTTCTTTGATCCTCTCTGATTCTTTTCAATGAAGCATCAACATGACCTTTCTTTGGGTTAACTCTTAGAACACGACAGACAATCTTTTGATTTTCTCTTACGTGATCCCTAATATTTTTAACCCAACCAGAAGATACTTCTGAAATATGAATAAAAGCTTCTTTTCCATGGTATTCTTCTAGTTTAGCGAAAGCCCCATAATTAAGAACTTTATAAACAGTACCTACAATAAGTTCTCCTTCATCAGGCCATTCTTGACTTTTTCTTACCATCTAATCACCAAAAATAAAATAAAAAAAATTAGAAAAAATATAAGCAGAAAGCTTATAGATTTAGTTTAAAACTTTATCGATGTGTGCCATAATTTTAGCTTTAGCACCACGAGATTTGACAATGGTTTTACCACAAATGATACATTTTACATCAGAAGCAGCACGGTCAAAGATGACTTGTTCATTGTCACAATCTAAACATTTTACTTTTAAGAAATTTCCTCTACCTTTACTAACCATGTTAAATCACCTATTTTGCTACAAATTCTGGTTTTCCAGTTCTGAATGAATTTTTAATGTGAGATTTTCCACATTCTTTACATTTTAACCTTAAGTCTAATTTTTTAACTGGTTTGTTTCCAGCAGGTAAAGGCCTTGGGTAACCTCTGTATCCAGCAGTTACACGTCTGAATTGTCTTTGTCCCCATTTTAATTCACTAGCTTTTCTTTTTTTAGCAGTGTGAACTTCATGCATAGTGTGTTTTCTACAATGTGGACAGTAAGTTCTTTTTTCTTTTGGTATTTTCATATTTCCACCGTTATTTTATTAATACGCAAAAATGCGTTCCATTAATTAAGTTATAATAAATCTACTGTGAATTTATCTAAATATTTATAAAAATCTTACAGAATAGAGATAAAAACTTTACAGTAACTGGTCAAGTTTACTAAAAGCAAGAATCCAAATTATAAAAAGATATAATTTTTTAATATCACAAATAGATACATTCAATTATATGTATTTAATATATATTTAAAGTTATTGGAAAAAAATAGTTTAAGCTTTTACAATGCGACCTTTCTTATTTTTAACAAAGATGTTTGCATTAATTTTAGGCATGATAACAATGTCTTGAGGATAAAATGGTCCATAAATCTTCTCATCTACACCAATAATGGAATCAATATTGTCAAAAACAAGCAAAGTAACCAATGCACTTTCTTTAGCTGTTTTTATAGATTCCAAATCAGCAAATTCTTCTTCCTGATTTATTAAATCATAAACATCTTCATCAGTTCTTGGAGCCTTTTCTTTTGGTTTAGATATAGGATTTGAAAACTGATTTTTTAACTGTTGGTTTTTAGCTTCCTGTACCTGTTTTTCAATAGGTTCAACTTTTTCATCCTTAATAATTTCAGCTTTAGAAATCTCTTCCAAATGAGTTAAAACATCATCTTTAGGTTTTTCAGCTTCACTAACAACCTTTACAGAATCAGAAGGTGCTTTCACAGTATTTTCAGCAACTTCCTCAGATTTATCTTCAGTTAATTTATCAAGAGAAATATTGCTCCTATGCTCTTTTAACTTGTCAATTAAAGAAAAGTAAAATTTTTCTTCTTCTGGAGTTAAATTAAGCGGAGTAGTATCCACTAAATCAAATTTAGGTTTACCAGTGAATAAATGATAAGAACGGTGAATATTGATAACAGCAGCATCAGTAATTTTATGCTCTCTCCTTTCACAAATTTCGGTAGCTACTCTTTGAGTATCCTTAATAAGATTATATTCTTTAGAAAAAGGATCAGCACCTGCAGATTTTTTTAAGTTATTCAAATATTTATGAATATCTTGGTAAAAAGTGTCTTCAACACGTGCTAAAGTACCATTATTACGTTCTTTTTTCTGGATTTTACGTAAAGTTTGAAAAAATTGATCCACTTAACAACCCTCTTAAGAAAGTTTAACTAAAAAATAAAAAAGTAATTATTGATGAAATTAATCATCAGATTCTAATCTTGGAGCTAATAAGAAACTAAGTTTACCATCACCAGTAACCATTTCAAGAGATAAGGTTAAAGGTAAATCATTTCCAAGTCTAATTTCTGCAATATCAGAGAATTTATCTGCTTTTAACATTTCTCTAATTTTTTCAAGCGAAAATGAGGATCTAACTTCAGTATCTATTTTTTCTCCATGAATATATTCAATACTTGCATCTCCAAACTCACCATCAGCTGAAGCTACAAAGTTATCTGAATCTACACTTAAAGCGATTTTATCAGAGAAGATATCAATATCGTTGATAGAATCTTTTAAAAGTGCAAATGGAACTTCAATTTTAACTGGATGTTCAAGTTGTGGAGGAACAGGACTATCATACTCCATATCGATTAATCTGATTTTGAAAGTTCTAGTAGCTTCCCCTTCAAAAGTAACAATGAGATTACCTTCATCTAAAGTTAATAAAACACGATCATTAGATTTAGCACGTTTTAAAACTTTCATGAACTCATCAGTATCGATATTGATTTTTTCAGGCTCATCACATATGAATTCATCAAATAGACTTGCCTTAAGTTCTAAATGTACAAATGTTATGTGACTACGGTCTAAGGCATCTAATCTCATACCTTCACTATCAGTTTGAATCTGTACTTCATCAACAATGGATGAAATAGCATCAAAACTGGTTTTTAATATATTAGAATTATTTAATTCCGCTTTGAACATACATAATCCTCTATTCAACAATTTTCTAAAAGTAATATGATAATAATAATATTTTTATTTTCATTACTTATAAAATTAATTAAATTAAGAATAATAAAAAAAAGTTAAATAGTAACATTATAATTTTTTACTATAATACCATACTAAAATTGAAAATAAAGCATATTGGACAAGTAAAAGTATTAATGTTACTAATGCAGGAATAGTTAAGTTCATAGAAACAAATATTACGCTACAAATAGCTAAAGCTATAATAGAAAAAACAAATGTTAAATAACCTGCTTTTCCACGTAGCAATTCATTTCTTTCATCAGTTTCAGCGATTTTATAGAATTTTAATACAGATTTATTTCGATATAGCAAAAAGCGAGCAATACCCATTACAATAAACACTGCTCCCCATGTAGTTAACATTATTGACCAAAAGTCACCAATATCTACATTTAAGAAAGACAAACCAAAATTAGCAGCTATCAATATAACTCCAAAAATTATGTAGGCTTTCACATATTTCATTTTTTTATTTAAAAAGTTGTCACTCATTTTCATCTTCCTCGTAAATAAATATCTCTTCAATTGTCTTATCAAAATATTTGGCTAGTTTAAAAGCTAAAACAATAGAAGGATTATATCTTCCATTTTCCAATGAGCTAATAGTCTGTCTTGAAACTTCCATTGCATCAGCAAGTTCAACTTGACTTATAGATTTTTCAGCTCTAAGTTGTTCTAAATTATTTTTCAATAAGATCACAACCTATGTAAAGTTAACTTTACTGTAAAGTGTACTTTACACTTAATAGTTAATAAACTTTTCTATGATAAATTAGCATAATATATAAACAATAAAAATAAATCTTAATTAGAATAATTGAAGGATGAAATAAGATGCAGTTAAAAGATATAGATTTCAAACTTGTTGGTGGAATCCTGTTAATGATAGCAATTATTACATATGTTGTTGCAGGAGATAATGAAACTTTAACATTTGTAGTTTCCATCATTGTAATGTTAGGATTAGTATTATGTATTGTTGGAATTGTTGAAACCATGATTAAATCAAAAAAAGAAAATGAACTCTTAGAAAAAGATATAGATAGAGTAATTCAGCCATTAGTTACAAAATATTCCAATTATAACAAAGAATTAATCAAAAATTTAACTGAAGAAAATTATCCAGAATATGTTGAAGAAAGGAAAAAAATCAACAAAGAAATGGAAAAAGAATTAACAGAACAAATACCTTACTTAACAAGCAAAGAAATTAAACTTATTGTTATTGAATTTAATAGAAATCAGGATGAATATTTAAAAAACAATAATAACCAATAAATCATCCTTAGAACTAATTTTAATTAAAAAAATAGGAGTTTAAACTCCTATAATTTATAAACTTCTTCCATAAATTTGGCTTGACCAACTCTTTTCATTGTAGAAGCTAATCTTTCTTTTTGAGGTTTAATAGCTAACCTATTGTAAACAGTAATTACTTTTTCAATTAACTCTGCAATTTCATCAGCTGAGTCAGCACATAATTTAATTCCTTCAACAACTTCCCTACCAGATTTTCCACCAACGAAGAGATCATATCCTTCAAATTTAACTTCTTTTGCATCATGAGGACAAGCATTGAAACATTTTCCACAACCAATACAATGAGTGTAATTTGTATAAGACATTTCCCCTCTAATATCAATAGCTTCTACTTTACAGACATCTAAACAACGACCACAACCATTACACTTATCTGGATTTGTAGTTGGGAATTTAACACCATTTATACCAAAATCATGTAATTGTGGCCTTGAACATTTATTTGGACATCCATTAATAGCTATTTTAAATTTATAATTTGATGGGAATTCAGTAAATTTCTCTTCAAGTTCATAACAGAGAGGAGTAGTTTCAATAAGACCCAATGCACAATTATGAGCTCCTGGGCAAGCCAAAGTTGCACGGACTAAAGGTCCTTCAGAACCTGTTGTAAGATTATTAGCTTCAAGTTTTGAAATAACTTCTTCAACATCAATAGGCTTTATATTATGAATTTCATAGCCTCCTCTGTTGGTTAATTTAAGTTTTCCATTATACTCTTTAACTAATTCATTGATAACTTCAGCATCTTCAACATCATAAAATCCACTAGGTTTTGCTCTTACCCTAATAAAGTAATTTCCATCAGCTCTTAAACCCATTCCACCTGAACGATCATTCCAGTAGTAAGAAATAAACTCATCATTTTCATATCTTTCATTAATAGCTTTTCTAAACCTATTCAACTTAAAGTTTCTAAGTTTATCAATAGCTTCCAAATCTACACCTTCTTTAAGGTCAATAGCTTTTTTAATTTCATTACCCTTTTCTGTTCTAATAATAACAGTAGAATAACCATTATCACTTCCAACAGAACCTACTGAAATATCTGCAAAGTCTGCATCAAAATTACGGCAGAATTTACATCCAGAAGCCATTTCAATATCTTTAACAGGTGTTTTAACAGTTTGATCAGCTGTTTCAATTATGAATTTACCATTAGTTACATCAAATTTCACAACATCTTGAATTAAAATTTCATTTTCATCTAAAATTTTTTCAATAGTTTCAAAATTAAATTTTTCAGTACAGAATAATCCTATTAAATATTCAATTTCTGGCAATTTAACAGCTTTTCCATCATATCCAAGTTCAGCACCATGTTTTGCCAAATATGGATGATATTGAACTTTTCTTAGACCTTCAATCTGACATGGGAGCCCTACAACAGCTACTTTTTCAAGACCCATATCAGCAGCAGTTTTTAAAGCAGATAACTGTGAAATCGCATATTTTGATTTTGAAGTATCTTTTAATGCATCTTTATCTTTGATAACAAATGATACTGGTTTCCAGTCGTTATCTCCAACAACAATAGCACCATCAATTTTTCCATTTTCAATTAGATAAGATAAGAAAGAAGTAACTACACCGCCATCTTGCCCTTTAATAGATCCTTTTCCATAGTAATATTCTTCAAAGAATTGTTCCCTTATACTAATTTGATGTCCGCCAGAAGTAACACGAGGACAGACCTCATAACACATTCCGTGGCCATCACGTTTACATTGTCCAATTAAATGTGGTTTTTCATCAAATTCAATTAAATCATTAGGGCAGACAATTTCACAAGAACCACATTTTGCACAGAATTCATTATCAACAATTGAGTCCAGCTTCCACTTACAGTCTACTGGAGAGGTAAATTTTTGTAAATAACCTCCAGTAGCTATCATTCTACGAGACACCTCATCAATAATTGCATCAGATAATTCAGAACCCCTTTCAGAAGCCAATTTTTTAGCCTCAACTAAAATTGTGTCTTTAATTTCTTTTGATATTTCTTTACGACTCTTAGAATCATAATCTTTATCAAAAAGATTGAAAATATTTTCTAACATAAAAATCCCTTTATTAATATTTTCCTATGATTTTCATTTAATATATACTTTAAAGGATATATTCAAAAAATTAAGTTTATACAAAATTATGAAAAAAAATTTATTTTTTTAAAAAAAAAATTAAACAATTCGCTTAAGTTCTTCTCTAATTGAGATGAAAATTAAATAAGCTGAAACAATCCCCACAATAGAAAATATTATTATTAATAAATTCTCTGAAAACAGCAACTCATTTGGATCGAAATAATATAATATTTCAGCACAAAGATTGTTGAATCCATGAGCCACTATTGGAAGTATAATATTATTGGATTTTAAGTATAAAATCGCCATACAAATCCCAAATACAAATGCAGAGATTATAGAGCCCGGTGCATGAAGAATAGCAAAAATAGCTGAAGACAATATAATTGCAAATATTGGACTAAAATAAGTTTTTAATTTGGATAAAATAATACCTCTAAAAAATAATTCCTCAAAAACAGGAGCAATAATTATAGAACTAATTAAAGAAGATATTAAAGGAATAGATTTTGATAATATAACAAAACTGGACATGGTTACATCTAAAAAATCAATACTGAAATAAAATAAGTATAGCATTACATAAGAAAAGAAAATATTTGCTACAACAACAATTAAAAAATTCTTAAATTTTATTTTAGAGAAAATATTTTGAAAATCATTCCTTAAACTATCTCCACAACCTCTAAATTTGAATAATAAGTAACATATAACGATTACATATAACCATTCTTCATCAACATTATTTATATTAAATAGAGGAAGAATTGAAATAAAAAGTATGGTTACAATGATTACTAAACAAACTTCAATTAGATTAATGTTTGATAGTTTTTCTTCAATTGTAACCATATTCCACCAAATTATTCTCTTAAGTTATAAATTAAACCATAGGAACGGCATGAAAATATGTTTAAATATGGCCATACAACAAGTGCTACAACTAAGTCCGCTATAATAGACAAAGCCCATATGAATGCAGGGACAATGTCTACATAAACATAAGAAACAGCAAATCCTAAAATACCCACAACCGCAAATACAAATATATATACAACAAAAGATATTACTGCATTAATTAAAAATATTCCAAAGTATGAACCAACTAGCTTTAAAACACCAATAGATTGCATTATATCTTTTAATTCACGAATATGGAATGCTGCATTTATAGAACCATTATTAGCCACCATATGAGTAACAGCTAAAGCTGAAAATATTAATGAAATAATAGTTAATATAATCAATGCAATGAAAGCAAGAACTATTATTGACTCCATATTAGTTGTAAGACCTGTAAAGAACAATAACAAGAATATTACAACAGATATTAAGACATAAATAATTGACACCGCTAACACTTTTAGTCCATCTTTAAACATAGTAGTGTAATTATTAAATTCTGGTAAAGTTTCATTCCCATTAATCATTCCTTCAGTCGCAGTTTTAATTATTCTATATTCATAACCCAGCAAAAAGATGAATGGAATGATCAAAAAGCTAAATAATGAAAGTACACCTAATTTTAAAAGAGTAGATCCATCTTTCAATGCATAGCTAAAAGCATCTTTATATATTTCTAAAATCATTTAGTCATCCTCACTTATAATAAAAACATCTTCTATGTGTTCTCCACCCAATATTTTAGTGATATTATATGCCAAAAGAAGAGAAGGATTATACCTTGCATTTTCAAGAGCATTTATAGTTTGTCGAGTAACACCAACTAATTTTGCAAGCTCTTGTTGACTTAATCCTTTTTCTTGACGCAATTGTTTAATATTGGTTTTCAAAAAAATCACCATATATCATTAATTTATTCAAATATAGCAATCTATGTAAAATATATATTACATTATATTTAAGATAACTAAATTGTGAAAATAATTAAATTAGTTATATATTATAATAGAATTAATATTAATATAAAGTTAATTACAAACTTAATTGAAAAAAATAGAGGAGATAATATGGCAATACATCCTATTGAATTTAGGTATGGAACTCCTGAAATGAAAAATATTTGGGAATCCGAAAATAAATTACAAAGAATGTTAGATGTAGAGTCTGCATTAGCTCAAGCTGAAGGAGAACTTGGAATTATCCCACAAGAAGTTGCAGACGAAATTGCATCAAAAGCAAATACTAATTATGTAAAATTAGAAAGAGTAAATGAAATTGAAGCTCAAACAAAACATGATATTGGAGCACTTGTTAAAGGGCTTGGTGAAGTTTGTGAAAATGATGCAGGAGAATATGTTCATTTTGGTGCAACTTCAAATGATGTTGTTGACAGTTCAAACTCATTACTTATTAGAGACTCAATTGAAGTCTTAAAAGAAAAAATAATAAGATTAACCAAATTATTACTTAAATTAGCTGAAGAAAATAAAGCAAAAGTAGCTATTGGACGTACCCATGGTCAACATGCTCTTCCAACAACTTACGGTATGAAATTTGGTATATGGGCTGATGAACTTCACAGACAATATGACAGATTATTACATGCTGAGAAAAATGTTTGTGTAGCAATGATGGATGGTGCAGTTGGAACCACAGCTGCTCTTGGTGAAGATGGATGGAAAATACATAAAAAAGTAGCTGAAATTTTAGGTCTTCCAGCTGCAACCATCACCAATCAGGTTGTACAAAGAGACAACCATGTTGAATTTATCATGGTATTAGCAAATATCGCAAGTACATTAGATAAAATAGGTTTAGAAATCAGAAGTTTGCAAAGAACTGAAATTATGGAAGTTGGAGAATACTTCGACCCAGAAAAACAAATGGGTAGTAGTACCATGCCACATAAAATGAATCCTATCACAGCAGAACGTATTTGTGGTGTTGCAAGAATTATCAAATCTTATGTAAATGCAGCATTAGATAACAATCCACTTTGGCATGAAAGAGATTTAACTAACTCTTCCTGTGAAAGAATAATGTTCCCTGAAAGCTGTATTTTAACTGATTACATTCTTAATTTAACCATTAAATTAATGAGCAATCTTGTATTCTATGATGAAAACATTGAAAGAAACCTTAATTTAACCAATGGTTTAATAATGGCTGAAAGATTAATGGCTGAACTTACAAGAAAAGGTATGGGAAAACAAACTGCATATGGAATTGTAAGAAAAAATGCTATTAAAGCAAATAAAGAAAAATTATTACTTTCAGATTTAATTCTTCAAGATGAGGAAGTTTCTAAATTCTTAACAGAAGCAGATGTAGAAGAAATTATGGATCCTCACACTTACATTGGTTCATCACAAATTATCATTGATGAATTAATTGAAAAATCAAAAGAATGGTTTAATGAATAGAGATGAAATAATATGAGTAATTTAAAAACATTAAAATCAATAGATGTTGCTTCTGCTACAATTATTGGAACTGGAGTTCAAACACTCTTTTCAATAATTTCAGCTATTATCCTCTTAATAATAGTAGGAATTGTTAGTTCATCATCTTTTGTTGCATTTTTATCAATTGCATCAACAATTATCTTTGGAACAATTGCTTTTTGCATTTTTAGTTATTTTACACAATCTTCTATTTATAACTGGCTTGCACAAAGAATCAATCCAATCTCCTTTTCAATAGAAGAAGATGGAACCATAAGTAAAATTGCAACAGCACCTACTGCAATAAATTTAGCTATTATATGCACTATCCTCTCAATAATCATTTATTTAATGACAGTGTTTGTTGTACCTTTAATTTTAAGTACAATAGTTCAGGTAATGATGCTTGCAGGTCAAATGCAAGTTGCAACTGTACTTTATAATGTAGCAATGCTTTATACCAGCCCAGCAATGGTAATTGGTTATATTTTAGGCATATTTATTATGACCTGTATTTATACTTTAATTAGTGTATCTATCTACAATTTACTTGCAGCAAGAGGATATGGAGCAAAAGTAAAATTAAATGAAGAAAATAAAATAACTTCCTTAGAATCAATTGATGTTAAAAGTACTGCATTAATATATGGAGTAATCTCCCTTATTATAGGTCTTGTAACTGGAATTATAACTGCTGTCATATCTGGAAGTTATCTTAATATTGTAGCATATACAGTAAGTGGACTTATTGGTGGAATAATAGTAATGGCTCTTATAGCTATATTCTATAATTTCTTATCAAAAAAACTTGGAAAATTAAAAATGGAATTAGTCAATGAATAAATTGACTAATTATTTATACTTTTTTTGGAACTGCCTTTTTAATTGGTGGAACATATCCTTTAAGTGCTAAGGATAATGATATCACTGTTACTGAACTTAATGCCATAGCTAGACCAGATAATTCAGGCCTAAACATTATGCCAAATGCTGCAAATAAAGCACCTGCAGCAACTGGAATCAGAACAGAATTATATGCAAATGCCCAGAAGATATTCTGTTTAATTCTAGCCATTACTTTTTTAGAAAATTGAATAGCTGCAACTACATTTTCCAAATCTCCTTCCATTACAACAACATCCCCACTTTCCATAGCTATATCAGTACCATTTCCCATAGCTACACCAATATCCGCCTGTGTTAATGCAGGAGCATCGTTAATTCCATCTCCAACAAAGACAACTTTATTTTCATCTTTTTGAAGATCTTTAACAATATTTAACTTATCCTCTGGAAGAACATTAGCTCGAATATCATCTATACCAACTGCATTTGCAACTGTTTTTGCAGTATTTTCATTATCTCCAGTTAACATATAAGTTTTAATTCCCATTTTATGAAGTTCTTCAATGGTTCTTTTAGAAGTGTCTTTTATTTTATCAGATAAACTTAAAATACCTTTAATTTCACCAGAAATAGCTAAAAATATAACTGTTTTACTTTCATTTAACAGAGAATCATATTGAGAGAGAATTTCATCTGAAATTTCAATATCATTGTACTCTAAAAGATTTTTATTACCTGCTAAAATAATTTCATTATCAATTTCGGCCTTTAAACCTTTACCAGTTATATTTTCAAAATTATAAACTTGTGTTAACTCAATATTCTCTTCTTTTGATTTTCTTATAATTGATTTAGCAATTGGATGAGTAGAATTCTTTTCAACACTAGCTATGTAATATAAAACCTCTTCATGAGAAATTCCATAAGGTATAATATCATCAACTTCAGGTTTTCCTTCAGTTATAGTTCCAGTTTTGTCAAAAGCTGCAACATTGATTTTATCTGCAATTTCCAATACATCCCCATTTTTAATAAGAATACCATACTCTGCAGCTCTTCCAATACCCACAGTTACAGCAGTTGGAGTAGCTAATCCTAAAGAACATGGGCATGCAACAACTAAAATTGAAATTAAAGTAGTTAAAGCAAATAATAATGTTGAATCAAATATAAAGTACCAGATACAGAAAACTGCAATAGCTATTGCTAAAACAACAGGAATAAAGTAACTGACAACAGTATCGGCAATTTTTTGAACTGGTGGTCTTGAACTTTGAGCTTTTTCAACTAACCTAATGATATTTGAAAGGACTGTTTCCTGTCCAATTTTTAAAGCTTTGATGTATAAAACATTGTCTTGATTAATAGTTCCTGCAAATACTTCATCATCTATTGATTTAGAATTAGGTATTGGTTCCCCATTAATCATAGATTCATCTACATATGAATGTCCCCTAACAACTTCACCATCTGCTGGAATTTGATCACCAGACCTAACTAAAAGAATATCACCAATTTTAATTTCAGATATTGAAATATCTTTTTCTGTGATAACCTCACCATTTTCATCAAATTCAACCAATGTAGCAGTAGTAGGCTGAAGTCCAATTAATTCTTTAATAGAATCAGTTGTGCTTTTTTTAGCTCTTGCTTCAAGATATCTTCCAATCATTAAAAATGAAGGAAGCATCAAAGCTGTTTCATAAAACATGAAAGAATGATTTAATACAATGTTAAATGTTCCTAAAACACTTGAAACAAAGGCAACTAAAACACCCATGGAATACATTACATCCATATTTAAATTTTTATGGAGCAATCCACTAATTCCTGCTTTTAAAATTGGATAAGAGACATAAATAAATGGTAAAATACTTATAATCAAAGATATTTGGCCTGTTGTTAATCCAAATGGTTGCCATTTAACATACATTATAACCATTAAAATAACTGAAAAAATTAAACCAACAACAATACGTCTAAGTTTATTTTTTAAATCTTCCTGGTATAATGCTTCCTCATCAACTTCAAGCTGACCTTCAACTCCTAAAACTTCAAAACCTAATGAATCTATGACTTTTTCAAAATCATCTACTGAAACTTTGGATTTATCATAATTAATTCGAGCAGTTTGTGTTGTTAAATCTGCTCTAACTTCAAAAACACCATCTAATCTTTTCAAGAAGTTTTCAACATTCATTACACAGGAAGCACAATGCATTCCTTGAAGTTTTAAGGTGATTTCGTCTGTGTGAATTTCAAAACCAATATTTTTAACTTCATTTTCAATTTGATTCAGGGAAACTTTTTTAGGATTTACAGTTAAATGCACTTTATTACTAGCTAAATCAGCTTCTACTTTTTCAATTCCATCTACCTTATCTAAAGTTTTATTTGTAAGTAAAACACAAGAAGCACAATGCATTCCTTCTATAGGTAAATCCATATCTTTAAGTTTTGCCAATAATATCACCTCTCAAATATTATTTTGAGAATTAATTATTGATTGAAAAACCATACCCCACATATAACCATTAAAATTAATTTAATAAATTAAAGTAGATAAAATTTTTGTAAAATATGCTAATAAATACAAACGGTTGAAATTATTACGAATAAAATGGAACTTAATTTTTGACAATGATTCCATCTTGAAAAACAGTTAAAATATTATCCCTATTTGCAAGAGATTTAATATCATCTAAAGGATTTTGAGAAGTTATAATTAAATCAGCTACTTTTCCAGTTTCTACAGACCCTATTTTATCATTTTGATTTATGAATTTTGCAGCTTCAATTGTACCACTAGCTATTGCTTCAGATGGAGACATTCCAATATCAACTAAATTAGATAATTCTTCTAAATTATGTCCATGAGGAATTACACCTGAATCAGTTCCAAATAATATTTTTACACCTTCTTCATAGGCAATAGCTATATTTTCCTTATGTACTTTAACAATTTCTTTTAATTTAGCAGTTTTTTCACTTGCAAAATTATCCCATTTTGGAAAACCATTTCTATATAAAAAGTCATGGACAAGAATTGTTGGAACCAGAATAGTTCCATTTTCAGCCATCTTACGTGAAGTATTCCTATCTATAAAAGTTCCATGCTCAATTGAATTAAATCCTGCATCAACGCAATTTTTAATACCCTGTAAACTATGACAGTGAGCAGATACTTTTTTACCATGAATTCCTGCTTCATTAGCTATTGTTCTAAGTTCTTCAATATTAAATTGAGGATAATCCGGTGATGAATTTGTTGTTAAAACCCCACCACTAGCCATAACTTTAATAAAGTCAGCACCAGCTCTTTTAACTTCACGTGTCTTTTTTAATACCTCATCAACACCATCACAACGTCCTTTAGGAAATCCAGGATAAATTATCTCCATGTCAAATCCTGATGGCATGAATAAATCAAAATGGCCCCCAGTACACATTAAAGGAGTGATAGAAATAGTCATTTTTGGAGCTAAAAATAAACCTCTCTCTTGAGCCATTTTAACTCCCAAATCAGCAGATCCACAATCTCTAATAGAAGTTACACCTGCAAAAATAGTTTCTTTAGAATGAGGAACTGCATTGTAAAAATGAATTGATAAAGGATTTGACATATTTTCCTCTTTATGAAATCCTTTAGCTAAAATATGAGTATGACAGTCAATAAAACCAGGAAGTAAAAAATTATCTTGACCATCAATAACTTTAACATTATCTTTAGTTTTAATTTTAGAATTTGAAATCTCAGCTATAATGTCATCTTTAATTAAAATAGAACAATTATATTCAACCTCTTTATAAGGATTAATAATGTTTATATTTTTAATTAAAGTTTCCATATAACCAACTCAAAGAACCTTAATTATTCCTTCATCTCCATCAACTTCAACCATAGTTCCAGTAGTTAATGGTTCAGTATCTTCAGGAGAATCCACCATTGGAATATTAGACATTATTGCGCCAGTAACAATAATTGGTTCAGCTTTAATACAAATTATTGCTTTTGGAGCAGTATTGTTTTTCTTCATTTGGAAAATAACATAAGAACCAACAGTAGAACCCTTTCCACCAGGAATAAATAAAATTTTATCTTTAATTATTTCTCCTTTTAATTCATGATTCGGATCAATAACTTCACCAGTTTCAGGGTCTACACCACCTAAAAAACTAATAGGTTCAGAACTGACAATTAATTCACCCTGAGCTTTTCCTTTAGCAATATTTTTACATTTAATCATTTAAACAACATCCTTTTTCATAACTTCTCTTAAAACAGCTGTTGCATAAGAACCTTTATTTATTGAAAATTCTGTTAAAACTCCCTCATCAGTTGCAATAGCTGATGTATCCCAAACTTGGAACCTCATTGAACGTCTTAAACCATGACTTCCTAAACGAGGCATTTTAGGAACTTCAAAATCTTCTTTAGATAAACCATAATTATCTAAAATACTTTTCTCCATTTCTCCAACTGTACCCCCTGCAAATGGAACTTTAGTACCATATAATGGAGAAGTAGGATTTACTTGAAAAGTATCAATTAATTCTTGATATTCCTCAGGAGTTTTATCACGAACAATTCTTTCTTCATTGTTAATAATAATATCCCCTTCAATGTATTTATTAATACCCATCTCAACTCTTTTGCTAACAGCAGCATTAAATAAAAAAGATTGATATGCATGTACAAACATCCTTTGAAGAGGTTTAGGAAGTGCATGTAATGCATTTTTATAGGATTTATCTGTTAATTCACCTTTTTTAGAATCTTTAATTAACTCCCTAATCATCATTTTCTCATAACGCATTCCCTTACCCATAAGTTCTAAAGATTTCTCCAAATCCCCGTCATCATAAGCTTTACGTGCTTTTTGATTTTCTTCATGCTCTTCTTCAGTTGGATTTCCAATATATCTTCCAACAGCCTTTTTTAAATCATTTTCAACTAAAGCTTCACCAACTAAATGAGTATTTGTTCTTGGCTTACCAAACCTTTGCCAGCCAAAGTAATTAGGAACACCAGTAACTTCTAACTGTTTTAAAATATCACTAGCTATCTCTGCACTTTTTTCTACATCATCAATATCACGAATAAGGATTCTGAATTTATTTCCTTTAAGTTGGCCCATTCTAAGTTTTTTTCTACCACGAATAACTTTTAAAAAATCAGTTTTATATATTTGACCACTTAAAGCTTTAACCTGCTCAAATTGTTCCTCAGAATCCATATTAGATATACAAATCCATTGACGAGTACGTGCCTTTTTATCTTTCATCCCTGCAAAGCCCATTCTTTTTCTATCAATGTGCAAATCCCTAGCTATATCCAAAACAACATCTAAGGTAGTTCTACCTATCTTTTCAATCCAAATCCAAACATTTGGACCTTCTCCAGTTGGAATTAAATCAGGAATCTCTTCAACATAAAAATCTTCATATTGATTTCTAATAGTTCCCCCAATTCCTTCTTCTTTAGTAACGTAGGTATTAGCATTTAACATAATATCACGTGAAAAAAATAAAAATTAAGACAAATGCCCCGACCGGGATTTGAACCCGGGGAATAGGATCCGCAGTCCTACGTGTTATCCAAACTACACCATCGGGGCTTACAAAAAAATAGTTATCAATAAATTATATAATTTTTTTAGTATTTAATATTAATGTATTTATTGTAAATATCCACTTATTTTTTCAAAAGTTACCAAATATATAACCTGTAACAATAATCCTCATAATCCCTACTAGCTATTGAAATATTTTCTGCTGAATCATAATTGCCTGACTCAAGTAAAGTTGCTCCATTAAATTCATTAACTTCAACAAATTTATAATTGTCTTTTAATCCCAGTTCTTCAAATTTTGATTTAGTTAGCTTGGAAACTTCTTCAATAGCTTTATTTTTATCCCATCTATCTGATAAAATATTAGAAATTTCAGATAAAAATGTTTCATCAGTAAAATTAACTTTTACAGATAAAGATTCCATTATATCCTGAGCTTTATTAAAATTATCTGCTTTTTGAGATAAACTTGGATTTGGTGTTACAACAACAGAATTTAAAAATAAAACAGAAGTTAAAACAAGAAAAATAACTATTAATGCTTCAAATATTACAACATAACCTCTTTCATTTTTCATGAATAAGAATAGCTAATAATTATAAATAAAAATTAAAGAAGTGTGAAAAAATTAATTTCCACGAATATGATTAATCACTTTTTCTTTTTTGCGAATAGCATTATCTGAAGCTTTCTGAACTTTTTCTTTCATAATTTCAAAGTCTTCAGGAGTTGTTTCACCAACTAACTTCTTAATTTTTGTATATGCTGCTTCTCTAAATAATGGAACCAATTTATCACTATTTCCATCTTCCTTAATTAAAATCGGTTCACCAGAAGTATTAACAATACCAATTTCAGATATATCTACACCTACCTTAGAAACGGCATTTTTAACATCATCTACAATTTCTGGAGGTACAATCAACATTAAAGAATCAGTAGACACACCTAATGGGTCAATATCCAGTTTCTCCAACATGTCCAATACATTTGGAGCAACCATTTTTCTAATTTCTTCTTCATAAAATTCTAATCCAACACCAGTTGTATTTGATATTTCATGAGCATCTCCACGAAGACCTCCATTAGTCACATCAGTCATTGCATGAATATCTTTAATTAAATCAGCTTCAAAAAGAGCATGTGAAGCTTGAACAAAATTAACATTTAAAGTGTCCCATATAACATCAAAAAATCCATTATATAATGCAGTTGTAGTAATAGTTCCTCCACCAGAACCTTCTGTTAATAAGATAATATCTCCATCAGTAGCTCCTTTCCTTGCAGTTGGAGGATAATTAGATACACCTACACTACCTACAGCAGAAACAAATCTATCACCTAAAACCATGTCTCCACCAACACGTAAGGTACTTCCTGCAACAATAGGAACATCTACAAGCTCAGAAACAGCTGCTACACCTGCGGTAAAATCGAATATTTTTCCAACATCCCCATCATCTGCTAAATGAACATCACTTAAAATAGAAACAGGATCTGCACCCATTACACAAATATCTCTTAAAGTGGCTCTTGTTACATGAAAACCACCTAAAAATGGATACTCACTTAAACGAGAATGAATTCCATCAACTGCTGTTGTGATATATAATTCATCATTAGGACTGTTAGCTTTAACCACTCCACCATCATCTTGTTCTGATGGATTTACAAGAGAAGAAGTATTTGTACTTGAAACAATTTCTGCTATTTTTCTGTGGACAAAGAAATCGCCAGCTCCACGAGATCCAACTCCCATTTCTCCCATTGCAATATCTGCTTTTGGAACCTCAGTTATTTCTTTTAAGAAAGTATCATCACTATTTTTTAAATTTAAAGTGGTTTTAACCTCATCAATAACACTTTCAGCCATTAAAAGAGATTTATCTTGAGAAATATTTTTATATTCCCTAATTCTTTGAGACAAAAGGTCTTTTAAATCATTTTCATCATAATTATTTAACCTTTGCCTAACATAACCTTCCATATCCATTATTTCACTTCTAAATTAATAAAATTCTTTAATATTTTCAATCCAGGCTTACCGCTTTTTTCTGGGTGGAATTGTGTTGAAAAAAGATTATTTCTCCTTAATGCTGCAACTACATCAAAACCATAATCACAGGTTGCAGCTATTATTTCTTCATCATCTGGAACTACATGATAAGAATGTACAAAATAGAAAAATTCACCATCAATACCCTTTAAAATAGGATTGTCCTGATTTATAACATGTAACTTATTCCAACCCATATGAGGTATTTTACGACCAGGAGGCAATAATTTTACATCTCCTTTAAATAAATCAAGCCCTTTAACATTTTCTGTTTCTTCACTAGAGCTCATTAATACCTGTTGACCGAGACAAATTCCTAAAAAAGGTTTATCATCCTCAACATGTTCATAAATTACCTCTTTAAAGGGTTCAATATTTTTCATAGCTGTTCCAAAAGCTCCAACACCCGGAAGAACTAAATGTTTAGCATTAGCTATTTTTTCAACATCATCAGTGATTTCTACATCACAGTTTAACTTTTTAAAACCATTTGAAATACTTCTAAGATTACCGCTTTTATAATCAATAATAGTTATCATAAAAATCACTTATTTATTCCAATCAATAACAGAGCGAATCATAGAACCAAAATCAGAACAGACAATTTCATTTGTACCTAATGTTTTAGAATGTGCATCTAATTCTGCAACAACATTATCATAACCTAATTTTCTTAAAGGTTCCACTAAACGAGGCCCGTCAGTAATAGCTATTGTTTCAGCATCAAAATCTTCTACAGGAAATGCATGAGGCACTCCAAATACAACAATCATGTCTAAATCCTTATCTTTAAGATAATCTGCTGCAATTTTACCTGTTTCAGGATATTCATCCAATCCACCAGTAATACAATCTACATTAACATTTGTACCTTCTAATTGATTTTTAATATTTTTTGCATGATTTCTAATTCTTGTAAGACCAATATTTTCATCTAAATTAGCTACAACAATAGGCTCATTATCTTCATTAATCTCTGCATAATCAAAGTTTATAATATCTGCAAATAAATAAGAAGTTTCTTTTTTAGCATTTAATACAAAAGCAACTTTTTTACCATCTTTAATAGCTGAAACTAACTTTTTAGCTACTTCTTCTTTATTATCTCCAAAATTAGGCTTAATATATTCACCTTGAGCCATTCCACGAGTTTTTTCTATTTCAGTTGCTTTTTTAAGCATTTTGATTTGTCTTTCAGCCTCATCAGAAGGAATAACACCACATTCAACAGCAGAATCAAGAACCATAATAGCTCCCTCAGTGTTATCACCTTCACCAAAACCACCATGAGATTCAACAGGAATAACAGTACAGTCTAAATCAGCATTGGCTATTGCTTCTTTCAAATCTTCACCAATAATCATACTTGCACAAGTTCCAACAACCCCCATTAGTTTTGGATTGAACATATCATAAGCTTTAATTAGTGTATTCTCAAGCTTTTCTCCAGCACCTAAAATAAAATCATTTTCAGCCATTGAGGTAGTTAATACACGAACACCATCACTTTCAAGAAGCCTTCCAGTTCTAAAACAGCAGCCATGAGGTCCATGCATGATAATAACATCTACATCCATGTCTCTCAATGTATAAAGTGATGCAGCTATTGGACTTGGTCTTGGATGCATTTAATCACCTTGTAATTATACTGATAATATCATTATTTGAAAGTTCATAATCACTAGCTACCCTCATGTTTTTACGGGCATCAACAGCATGCATAAAATTATCCCCTATATCAGAATGAACCATGTAAGCCAATTCACGAGGAACTGAACCTTTTGGAATTAATATTGCATCAGGCAAAACATTTCCTTTTTGATCAGTGTATTTATGTTCATCTTCTACTGGATAAACAACAATCATGTTAAGTAAATTAAAAATAGCTTCATTTAATGCCTGTTGAACACCAGTACTTCCATATTTCTCTAAAATATTGGTTCTGATATATTCTAAAGCTTTAAGTTGATTTGGTGATAATTCATCTTCTTTAAGAATTTCAAAATCAGAATCTCCAGAAGTATATTTAATTAATCCTGATTCAGCAGCTTTTACAAGTGCAATTTCAGATTCTGCTGAGGTTGGAATTACATTGGGATATTTTTCTTTTATTCTTTTAATATTTTCTTCAGAAGTTGGCAAATCAGCTTTATTAGCAATAATAAGCATTGGTTTAGCTATTCTTAAAATATTACGTGTTAATTTAATGAATTCTTCTTCATCCCATTTAGTATAATCTGGATTAACAGTTCTTTTTGCTTCAATAATATCTTCAAGAGAGATACCAGTTCCAGATAGCTGATCAAATATTACTTTAGCTATATCTAATTTTTCAGCTTCAATTTTACGAACAAGCCTACTCCAATTTCTGTTTAAGATTCCATACATCCACATTACAATTTCATGTTCCATAAATTCCAAATCATCTAAAGGATCATGACTTCCTGCTTCTACAGGTTGACCTTCAGCATTAGTAGATCCAGATGCATCAATAACATGAATTAATACTTTAGCTTGCATTAAATCATCTAAAAACTTATTACCTAAACCTTTACCTTCATGTGCCCCTGGAACTAAACCTGCAACATCTATAAGTTCAACAGGAATTAATCTTTTTCCATCAATACAAATAGAATTTCTCGGATTACAAGTAACATCTAATTCTTTACAAGGACAATCACTAACAACATGTGCAACAGCTTTGTTTGCATCAATTGTTGTAAAAGGATAATTAGCCATTTCAACACTTGAAGAAGTGGCAGAATTAAAAAAAGATGATTTTCCAACATTTGGTTTTCCAGTAACAGCAATTTGTAGCATAATAATCACAAAATAATTAATCTATTAAATATTAGTTCCTTAAGTTATATATAAGTTAAATTAATGATTAAATATTAACTTAATTATTTCGGAGGATTAAATGGCCACTAAAAAACCTACTGCAGAGAGAGTCATGGAAGGAATTCAAGATATAATCTTTGATAGTGAAGAAAATAAACAAAAAGCAGAAAAGATTGTACAAGGAATCCAAGAAATAAAACCTAAAGCAGAAAAGGTCGTTAAAGGAATCCAAGAAAATAAACAGAAAGCTGAAAAAGTCGTACAAGGAATTCAGGAAAAAATAACAAGTGATGGGGAAGATAAACCTAAAGCACTTAAAGTTAGACAAGGAATTCAAGAAATAATGACTGGATCTAGAGAAATGATGTTTAATGTGGATTTTGATGAATCTAAATTTGAATTAGTGGAAGTTAATGTTAAAATAAAAAAACTAGACCCAATTTTTGATGGATATACAATTGTTAACATAACTGATGTTCATTTAGGACAATGGTTAAGTCCTAAAATATTTGAAGGTGTAGTAGACTACATTAATGATTTAAACCCAGATATGATAACTTTAACAGGAGACTATGTTTCATATATTTTAGATAAATATGAAAAACCCCTAGAACATGCATTTAAAAGACTTGAAGCAAAAGATGTGAAGTTAGCAGTTTTAGGAAATCACGACCATTGGTTAGGTGAGAAAAAAATAAGAGAAATACTAAAAAACTCCGATATAATCGATGTCAGTAATGATGTTTATACATTAAAAAGAAATAGTGAAAATGGAGAAAAAATACTGAATATAGCTGGTGTTGATAGTTATATGCTTGGGAAAGATAATCTAAATCAAGTAATGAAAAGATTACCTAAAGAAGGACCAGCTATACTTTTAGTTCATGAACCAGACTTTGCAAGTAAATCATCAAAAACTAACAGGTTTGCTCTTCAAATATCTGGACATTCACATGGAGGGCAATTTATAATTCCTGGAACTGGAACAACCATATTTAGAGGATCTTATTCTACAAAATACCCTGTTGGAAAATATAAAGTTGGAAATATGCTCCAATATACAAGTAAAGGCCTTGGAACTAATGTATTTTGGATGAGAATTAATTGTAAACCTGAAATAACACTTTTTACACTTAAATCAGAACACTGAAAAACTATGACCTCAAAACAAACAATAAAAAGCTGGATAATAACTATTCTAGACACAATAATAATTGGAATAGGGAATATTGTTGCTGTAATAGCTATGTCTTACATTTGTACTGATTTCATATTAGGACCAATGTATAATGCTATTTTAATTGTTGCAGCAGTTTCTATAATCAATTTTTTAATTTGGCCACTAATTAGAAAGTTTGTAATGCCTTTTTTGATTTATACATTTGGAATTGGAATGATAATAATAACCTGCCTTATCTTTTATGGTGTTTGTCATTTCATTCCAGGAGTTAGTGGAGGTCTTGCAGCAGTTATTCAGGTCCCACTGGTTATGGCTCTTGTAACAGGAATTATTTCAAGTTTAATTAACTTAGATTTAGATAAAAGCCATATTATTGGACTTAAAAAGCAAGCTATAAAAAAGAAAAGAAAGTCCAAAAAATACCCTGGATTGATAATGCTTGAAATTGATGGACTTTCAGCAAGCACTCTGAAAAAAGCTATTGCCAAAGGACATATGCCAACAGTTAAGCAATGGCTAGATGATAAAACCCATAAACTGACCCCCTGGGAAACAGATTTATCAAGCCAAACAAGTTCAAGTCAGGCAGGAATATTACATGGTAATAATAAGGATATTGTTGCATTTAGATGGGTTGAAAAGGAAAATAACAACAAAATAATGGTTTCTTCCAAATTTTCACATGCAAAAGCTATTGAAGAGAGAATATCTGATGGAAATGGATTATTAGCAAATAATGGTGCAAGCAGAATCAATATGTTTTCTGGAGATACTGATAATGTTATTTTTACTTCAAGTAAGCTAAGAGACATTAGAAAGTTATATAACTTTTCATGGTATGCAGTATTCTCAAGTTTTTATACATTCCAACGTATTTTAATCTTGTTTATATACGATATGCTTGTTGAAATTAAATCTCAGATTATGCATAAAATAAGAAATATTCAACCAAGATTAAAAAGAGGATTAGTTTATATTGGTGCTCGGGGAGGAGCTAATGTATTTTTAAGAGAAGTAGCTACTGAAACATTAATTGGAGATTTGTTAATTGGAGAAATAGATTCTGCATATGCCACTTACACAGGTTACGATGAAATAGCACATCACTCTGGAGTTGAAGACGACGATGTATGGGGTGTCTTAAGAAGTATAGATATGCAATTTTTCCGCCTGCAGAAAGCAGTAGACATAGGAGATAGAGATTATGAATTTGTAATCTTATCTGACCATGGACAGGGAAAAGGAGCTACATTTAAACAAAGATATGGAATTTCTTTCCCTAACTTTGTTAGAAGTTTAATACCTGAAGATATGACCATATTCAGTGCAATGGACTCCAATTTAGACCATCTGAAAGAAATTTACAGCACAGAAGGACGACTTGAAAATATTAAAGACAAGATGGACAAACTCAAAAATGAACAGATAGCTGAAAGTAAGACTTACAATACTTTAAAAGACAAATATGATGAAAGTAAAACTATTAACAACATTAAAACAAGATATGGTGAAAGTTTAGACTTTATATTAAATCAAAAAGACAATATAATAAAAAACAAATACGAAAATGTTCTACAGTATATAGAATCTCATGAATCATTAAGATATACTGTTAAAAAGCCTGAAGAATCTGAATTAATTGTATTAGGTTCTGGAAACTTGGCATTAATCTATTTCACCCAATGGAGTCATAGATTAACTTACGAAGAAATAATTACTCTTTTCCCAAATATTATTCCAGAACTTGTTAAACATCAAGGAATCGGATTTATATTAGTAGATTCCAAAAAACATGGCCCAATGGTACTTGGAGATGAAGGAGTTTATTATTTAGATTCTGATGAAATAATTGGAAAAAATCCAATTGAAAACTTTGGAAAGAATGTTGTCAAACATCTTAAAAGACATAATTCCTTTAAATATGTCCCAGATATTTTAGTAAACAGTTTCTATGACCCAGAAACTGATGAAATATGTGCTTTTGAAGAACTTATTGGAAGTCATGGAGGGCTTGGTGGAAATCAAACAAAACCATTTTTAATCTATCCATCTCAATGGGAGATTCCAGAAGAGATTGTTGGTGGAGAATCCATTTACAAAATACTTAAAAAAGAAATTAACAAATTAAAAGAGGATAAAAATGAATAAAATATATATTGTTGGAATTGGACCTGGATCTAGTGAATATTTAACAAAAAAAGCAATAGAAACTGTTAAAAATTCAGATATTACAGTTGGAAGTGAAAGAGCAATAGAGTTATTTGATGATATTCAAGAAAAGATTTCATTCAATGTAAAAGATCTTGTTGAAAAGTTAGAAGAAGCCGTTGAACTAGCTATTAATGGATCAAATGTATCAATATTGTCTACAGGAGATCCTGGATTTTCAGGAGTATTAAAAACAGTACTTAGAATAGCTGATAAAAAAGGATTCAATAAAGAAAATATTGAAGTCATACCTGGAATAAGTTCATTACAATTAGCTGCTGCAAAAAACCATATACAATGGGACATGGCAAATGTTATGACTTTTCATGGTCGTGAAAACATTGAAGACATATTACCAGTTATAAATAATGGAAAAACCACCATTGCATTACCTTCACGTAAAGTAAAAGATATGGCACAATTTTTATTAGATAATAATGTCAATCCAAATCGTAAAGTTACAGTTTGTGAAAGATTAAGTTATGATAATGAAAAAATTGTACATTCCACACTTAAAGAAATAGCAAATAGCGAATTTACATATATGTGTATAATGATTATTTACTAAAATAATTCATTTAAATCTAATTTTTTTAATTTAAACTAACTTATTATTTTTTAATAACTTAATAAGTATCTATTTTTCAATATTATTAAAAATTACTCTTTTAAAATACTATTAATTAATAAATAAGAGCTGCTACCAAAAAATGAATGTTAATTTTTTTAAAAAATTAACAGGTTTGGTAGATAAAATGATTGAAAAAAGGCATGTAGTAATTTTTGTTTTCCTATTATTTTTATTAATAGGAACCGTATCTGCAAATGATGTAGACAATACAACAGAAACAAGAAATACAGCTCTTTTAAATGAAGATAAAGGAGTGATAAATGAAATAGAAGGTACAGTAGAGACAAAAGACTTGGATATGTATTATAAAGATGGAGCACATGAAGTAAATGTTTATGATAATGATAAAAATCCATTACCCGACATTCCAGTGAATATAACAGTTAATGGTATAACATACAATCGAATAACTGATGATAATGGATTTGCTAAACTAAATATCAATCTTAATCCTGGAAAATATGAAATAACAACTGATTGTATACTTGGAACAAAACATATCTCCAAACTAAACAATATAAACGTGAAACCTATGAACACCACACTTATTGGCAGCACATATATGGATGTAGGTTATAAAAGCGATAAATACACCGTTCAATTAGTTGGAGGGAATAATAAACCACTAGCTAATCAGCAAGTAACATTCACAATAAATCAAGTTTCTTATGATAGGACAACAGGTGAAAATGGAGAAGCAAGTCTAAACATCAATTTAAGTCCAGATAAAGTTTATACAATTAAAACTGAATATCATGGAATTGAACATTACCAAAGTGCCAAAGATTTAGATGGATACATAGCAGTTAATACTTATAAAACATCCATAATAGGTAATAACTTAAATATAGAATTTAGAAAAGGAGAATATACTGTTCAATTAGTTACAGAAAAAAACAAACCTTTAATTCAACACCCCATCATTTTCACAGTGAATGGAGTAAATTATGAGAGAATTACAAATTTAACAGGACATGCAAGTTTAAATATAAACTTAAATCCAGGTACTTATCATATATCCTACAAATTTGAAGAAACATTGGGATATAAAGGAAGTTCAGGAGATGGAATTATTACTGTTAAAACAAATGATGTTAATCTCACTGGAGAAGATATGGAACTAGGATATGGAGGTTATGAAACTTATTTTGTAAATTTAATGGATGATAATGAACCTTTAGAAGGAATTAACATTAAAAATGAAATTTATAAAAATGGACAACTCATTGATACACAATATAAACAGACAGAAGAAGATGGAATAGCTAGAGTAATAATTAATCTAGAACCTGGAGAATATAAAATAAAAAGTAGTGTAATAGATTTTGGTTACTCTGATGAAACCATTGTAAACACCTTAACTATAATTCGTCAGAACTTAACTGCAGAAAGTAAAGACTTAATATTAAATAGAAAAGGATCCTATTTCATTGTAAATTTAAAAAATGAAGCAACAAATCAAAGTGTAATCAATGAAACAGTTAACATTACCGTTAATGGAGTGACTTATGCTCGAGTTACTGACAATAATGGAGATGCAAAATTAAGAATAAATCTTAATCCTGGAAAATATGAAGTTACATGGATATATAGTGGAAGTAATGGGTATAATACTGTTTCTGGAAGTAACACCATATTAAGAGATGATAATTACAAATTAGAAACAACAATCACTGTTCCTTCAACAAATATATCTAAAAAAGGAAGTTATTTAGAATCTATTCTAAAAGATTCCAATGGATTACCAATTGAAGGAGAAATTATATCCTATTTCGTTTCTGGAATTGAATATAAAAAAGTAACAGATTCAAATGGAATTGCAAGGCTTAAAATAAATTTAAATGATGGCAATTATTCTGTTAAATTAAAACATGCCCCAACAGGAAAATTTGGACAATCAGAAACAACAATATTATTAAATGTTAACAAAGTTCCAAATTTTAATTACACAATTGAATTAATAAACGGAATAACAAAAAATGACAAATCTATTGACTTTATAAGATATATTAACATCCATATCAACAATAATAGTTATTTATTCACTACAGATTCTTCATACACAAAGAATACCATTATAAAAGATAATAAAAACTATTTTATTTCTTATCTTGGAGAAAAAATGGATAATGACTTTAAAACACAGGGAATCAATTTAAAACTTGAGAATCAAAAGTTAAAAATAACTTATAGTGGAAAAACTAACGATGTTGTAAGTCAATTTAGTGTTATCTATAGACCTACAACTGTAAATAACTATAAAGGAGAAGCCGTTGATATTATTCTAGAAAATGAAAAAATAGCAACAATTGAATTTACAGAAAGATTATTCACCACCAATTCCGTTTACGATTTAATTGGAGTTGGTTACCAATTTTTTAGCTTTGAACAAGTCAATACTAGCTTAAAAATGGATAACAAAAGTATGCATAAAAGCACTTATCTTGCTTATGGAAGTGGAGAACTCTACGAATGGAATGAATATGACAAATACGAACTTTTAGAAACTTATATTCTTGGTAAATCAAAAGTAAATGACACTATTTTAAACAATGCACTTTCTCAACGTTATAACCTAGATAACAGTTATTTGTCAGATGCTTATGATTTTTATTTAGCTGGATTATACTGTCTTTGGAGTTCAACTTATATTAACAATCAACTAGCTGAAAACAATAATGTAAGTTGGGATAGAGAAACATTAGTATTAGTTTATTCTGATTGGCTTGGAATAAAGTTAGACACACTTGGAAAAATGAATGTGACTGGAGATAATGAAAGCAATATTAAAAACTTCAGAACAAATTCTGGAATCGTATATTCATTATGTGAAAAAGCAGGCCTACAGTTATTAGGAATTGAAGGTGAATCTGCAGCTAGTGAAATATATGAAGGAATAAATGAAGGAAAATCTCTTGTTATTGACAAAATTGATGACCAATTAATAATAAAAATTGCAAATTCCACTAACAGATTTGTTATCAATATCACCAGTGGTTCTTTAGGAGCTTATGCCAATATAGATAGCGAATTAATATCTGATAAAATTCAATTAAAAGGAGTTCTTGGAATTTATGGAATTAGATATCTAAAACCAATAAATCTTCAAAAACAAGTTGGTTATCAAATGACAGTTATGAAAAACTATTTAGAATTTATAAATCCATTTAATGGACATATTAAAATGAATATGGGAATTGCTCTTGAATTTGGAGGTAAATTACTTCCAACAGCAGTCAGTGGCCTAAAATCAGGTACTGCAGGAGGAATTGTAGCTGGTCTCTATGTAGCATATGCATCTAATGAACTTATTGTTGAATATAGAGATAAATATGTTGAAGACAAGTACTGGCAATATTTCCCAAATAGGAATACAGTGAACGCTAAAACAATCTATACAATCAACCAGGAAACAAGATATACTGACTTTGTTGAAATTCCTTATGATAAAAATGGAAATCTAGATATGGATAATGCAAATTATGTAGATTCTATAACTGGAAGAAGAGATTTAACAGACTATGAAAAAGTAATCTTTAAAAATTGGGACTATTAATACGTATAACTAACTATACTAAATTTAATAAAATAAAACAGTTCATAGGTCGATGAACAATGAAAACAGCAAATATAATTGAAACTAGCTTAACTGTTATCTTAGTATTGGCATTTATTTATTTTTTAGCCAATATTAGATTATTAAATGGTTTTCTAGAACCCTACTTTAAAATATGCATTTTAATAGGTGGAATTTTAATATTAGTCTCTCCACATTGGATAAACAATGAAAGAGGATATTTACTTAAATACAGTCAGATATTTATAATATTTGCCTTTATTATTACATTACTTGTTAAAGGGTAGAAACAATGATAGAACATATATTAAACTCAAAAAAAGTAGAAAGAGCAATTTTTTTAATTGTTATTTTAGTATCCCTACTTTTCGATGATTCTATTGAAATAAGAATAATTTTACCATTTTTAGTATTAATATGTTATAAACGATGCCTTTTTGGGGAAACTAATGAGAATTCACTTGAATATATGCTTAAAAATAGTAAAATAGACTTTATATTAACTTTAGTCTTAGTTGTTGAATTCTTTGGATTTATTGTATTGATGTAGATGAACTTTAAAAAAAAAGAGATGGAGTTATAACTGAATTATATCAGCTTCAACTTCATCATTATTTTTTCCTTCATATAAGATTTCAGCTAATTTTAATAATTTTTCTTGACCTTTAACTTCATCTTTGAATAAAGGAACTTCAGTAATAATTTGATCTGGGAATTTTTGTTCAATTAAAGCAAGACGTTTTTGTTGTAATTTGTGTCTAGAATGACAGAAATCACAATCAGTTATGTCTGGCATTACTTGATTTACAATAACACTATCTACAGTAATATCATATTTTTCTAAAGCTTCTAAAGCTCTTTCAGATTCATAAATAGACATTTCTTCTGGAATAACAACCATTTTAAAGGTAGTTCTTTCAGGGTCAGATAATACAGCTTTAGCTTGGTCAATTTTTTCTTTTGTTTCTTCAAGTTCTTTTGTAGATTGAATATCTTCATCTGCATCCATAAATGGAATAATATTTTTTAATGAGTTAGCTGCAGCACCTAATTTAGATTTAATTTTCATTAATTTTCCAACCCAAGAGTCCATAACTTCAGGGAAGGATAATAATCTTAATGTATGACCAGTTGGTGCTGTATCAAATACTACAACATCATATTCATTTGAGGTCATAACAGACATAAATACTTCAAATGCTGCTGCTTCATCAGCTCCTGGAGAAGCAGATGCAATATCTAATTGGTCAGATAACATATCAAGACCCATTAAGCTGTTTTTATCACTAGAATTTGCTTTTTGTGCTTCAATTACAGCTTGTTTTTGTGCCATAGCTTCATCTGGGTCAATTTCCACTGCATACAAATTAGTTTTTATTTCACGAGGATATGAACCAATTGGTACTTCTAAAGAATCAGATAATGAATGAGCAGGATCAGTAGATACAATTAAAGTTTTATTACCCTGATTAGCCAACCATAAAGCAGTAGCTGATGAAATTGAAGTTTTTCCAACCCCACCTTTACCACCAACAAATAAAAATGTAGTTTGATCTTTGTTAAATTTGAAATAATCTTTAAATGCCAAAAAATTACCTCCAATAAAAGTTTTAGTAACTTAATGTTATTTTATATTAATTATTTTTTTAAAGTATATAAATATTAAGTTAAATTATGGCTTTTTACTTATTAATATATTAATAAAAAAAATCATATTTATTACTATTGAAAATTATTAACTGTGATAAAAATGAGCGAACTTCCACAATTGGACTGCAAGAAAACAAAAGAAAAGATTATAGAGTTTATAAAAACTAAAATGTCTGAAGCTAATGCTGAAGGTTTAGTAGTTGGATTAAGTGGAGGAATAGATTCAACATTATCAGCATTTCTAGCTACAGAAGCTGTTGGAAAAGAAAATGTATTTGGAGTCAGTATGCCTTCAACAACAACACCAACAGAAGATAAAGTTCATGGTACTGATTTAGCCAATATTTTAGGCATTGAATATAGAGAAATTGGTATTGACAGTATTTTAAATGAATATTTGACACTTACTAATTATATTACAGACAATGACCCACTAGCTATTGGAAATCTCAAAGCAAGAATTAGAATGAGTATTATCTACTACTATGCAAATGCTAAAAATTACATGGTAATAGGAACTGGAAATAGAAGTGAGTTGTTAATAGGTTACTTCACTAAATATGGTGATGGAGCCTGCGATATTGAACCAATTGGAGATTTATACAAGCTTCAAGTTAGAGAACTTGCAAAATACATGAATGTTCCATCTGAAATTATAGAAAAACCTCCTCGTGCAGGATTATGGGACAATCAAACTGATGAAGATGAAATTGGAATGAAATATGAAGTACTTGATAATCTCCTCTATCTTTATGTTGATAAAAAAGAAGATGTTTCAAAAATAGCTGAAAATCTTAATATTTCAGTTGAGGAAGTTAAAAGAATTATTAAGAAAGTTAAAATAAATGCTCATAAAACTAGAATTCCTGAATCTCCTAAGAGATGTGATTTATAAAAAATTATGGTGATTAAATGACAGAAAACATTGAAACAAAATGGCAGAAAAAATGGGATGATGAACACCTATTTGAATCAGACCCTAATGATAAAGAAAAATTATTCATTACCGTAGCTTTTCCATATCCTAGTGGAGCTATGCACATTGGACATGGTCGTACTTACACTGTTCCAGATGTTTATGCAAGATTTAAAAGAATGAACGGATACAATGTTTTATTCCCAATGGCATGGCACGTTACTGGAGCTCCAGTTATTGGAATAGCTAGTAGGATTCAAAGAAAAGTTCAATGGACCTTAGATTTATATGAAAATGTTCATAAAGTACCTAAAGAAACTCTTCCTAAAATGGAAGACCCTGAATTTATTGTAAAATACTTCAGTAACGAATACCATGAAGTAATGCACGATATGGGATATTCCATAGACTGGAGAAGGGAATTCAGAACCATTGACCCTACTTACAAAAAATTTGTAGAATGGCAAATAAGAAAATTAAAAGATGCAAATTTAATTAAAAAAGGAGAACATCCTGTAAAATACTGTCCAAGATGTGAAAACCCTGTTGGAGATCACGATTTACTTGAAGGAGAAGGAGTAGGGGTTAATGAATTAACCTTACTTAAATTCAAATATGGAGACAAAATCCTTGTAACAGCTACTTTAAGACCTGAAACCATCATTGGTGCTACAAACATTTGGATGAACCCAGATATTGAATATATTGAAGTGGATGCTGAAGGCGAAAGATGGATTATTACAAAAGAAGCTCACCATAATTTATCCAATCAAATAAAGAATTTAGAAATTATAGAAGAAGTTAACCCTAATGATTTAATTGGAAACTTTGTTGAAAATCCATTCACTGGTGAAAAGTTACCAATTTTACCAGCTAGTTTCGTAAGTGGAGATTATGGAAGTGGAGTAGTATTTTCAGAACCTGCTGATGCACCAGCAGACTTTATTGCTCTTAAAGATTTAAAAAATAACACAGAATTACTTAAAAAATATGGTCTTGAGGAAATCATCAAAGATGTCAATCCTATTAATGTAGTTACTGTAAAAGGCTATGGAGAAATTCCTGCAGCTGAAATAATTGAAAGATTAGGAATTACAGACCAAAATGACCCTAAAGTTCAAGATGCAACAAATGAACTTTACAAAGTAGAACACAGTAAAGGAATCATGAGCGAACACATTCCGGAATATGGTGGAGAAAAAGTCTCAATAGCTAGAGACAAATTTAAACAAGACATGATTGATAAAAATATGGCTACAATCATGTATGATTTTGCAGAAAGACCAGTTATCTGCAGATGTGGAGAAAACTGTGTTGTAAAAATCATGGACAACCAATGGTTCCTCAAATACTCAGATCCAGAATGGAAAGTGAAAACCCATGAAGTTCTTGATGGAGAAACTATTATCCCACCAGAAATTAAAAACAATTTTGAATATTATATCGACTGGTTAGAAGACTGGGCTTGTTCTAGAAACATTGGACTTGGAACAAAACTCCCGTGGGATAATCAATGGTTAATTGAACCTTTAACTGACTCCACAATCTACATGTCCTATTATACAATAGCTAAATTCCTTAGAAACATTGATGCAGAGCTATTAAATGATGCATTCTTCGATAAAGTCTTATTGAACATTGATTCTGATGATGTTAAAGTAGATGAAGAAACTACCAAAGAAATTCAGGAAGAATTTAATTACTGGTATCCACTAGACTGGAGATTATCTGCAAAAGATTTAGTTGGTAACCATTTAAGCTTCTTAATGTTCCACCACAGCGCAATCTATCCAAAAGACAAATGGCCAAGAGGAACTGTTGTATTTGGAATGGGATTACTTGAAGGAAACAAAATGTCTTCCTCAAAAGGTAATGTAATTCTTTTAAAAGATGCAATTGAACAATACAGTGCAGATGTAGTAAGGTTATTCTTAATGGCTTCTGCTGAACCATGGCAAGACTTTGATTGGAGAGAAAAAGAAGTATTAGGAACTAAAAGAAGATTAGAATGGTTTACTGAATTTGCAGCTAAAGTTGAAGAAATCAAAGGAAGTCCACTTGAATTAAACAATATTGAAGAAGTTGAACTTTCAAGAACCATTGATATCTGGATGATAAATCAACTTAATTCACATATTAAAGAAGCAACTGAAGCTTTAGAAGTATTCCAAACAAGAAAAGCACTTCAAGAAGCATTATTCTTACTTAAAAAAGATGTAGATCACTACATGTACAGAGTAAAACATTTACTTGATTCAAAAGACCCTGCAATAATCTATGTACTTAGTACTGTTCTTGAATCCTGGATTAGATTACTTGCACCATTTACACCACATACCTGTGAAGAGTTATGGGAAACCTATGGTGGAGAAGGATTTGTCTCCGAAGCAAGCTGGCCGGAATATAATGAAGAATTAGTAAGTGAAACAGTTGAAAGGTCTGAAGAACTTGTTCAAAACATCATCAAAGATATAAATCAAATTAAAAAGATGGTTGGAGACAAAGTTGAAAAAGTACATGTCTACCTTGCACCAGAATGGAAATGGGACTTATATAAAATAGCTGATGAAGTAGGAAAACCAGATATTGGTCAAATAATGGGCAGAGCTATTGGAGCTAACATATACGATGATAAAAAAGAAATAGCTAATGTAGCTAAAAAAGTTGGTCGTGAAATGACTAAAACAAGATATGTTGGTAAAATAGATGAAGAAAAAATCTTATCTGATGCTATCGACTACATTAACCAAGAATGTGACAGCAATGTCATAATCCATACAGATGATTCCTACGACCCTGAAAATAAAGCTAAAAATGCAATGCCTTACAAACCAGCTATCTTTATGGAATAATCTTTAAAAATAAATAAAAATAGGAGAATAGCTATTTAGCTATCTCTTAAACTCTTTTTTTACTATAATTTACGAGCAAATAGAAGATATCCACTATGACCAACCATACGTGTTTTTGGTCTTACTCCTTGTTGTCTAACTTCAAGTCCACGCTCTAAAATCTCAATAATGTCAATATTATAAAATCCTAATTTTTTAGCAATCCTATATGAGACTTCTGCCTGATCAATATATGGAGCATAAACTGTAAGCCATCCCCCAACTTTTAAGGAGTCGTAAACATCTTCAAAAATTTCAAAAGGCTTAGGAAGGTCTAAAAAGATTAAATCCAAATTATCTTCATCAATACCTTCTTTAATATCCTTATTTTTAACTTCAATATTTGTAATTCCAAAGTTTTCAATATTTTTCTTAGCAACCTCAGCAAAGTCCTCTCTAATTTCATAGGTGTAGACTTTACCTTCACTACCTACAACATTTCCAAAATTTAATGCAATAGCTCCAGCACCAGTTCCTGCATCAACGACTCTATCACCAGCACCTAAACCTGTATGAGCTAAAACAGAACCAATATCCTTTTGAATTAAAATAGAACATCTTCTATCCATTAAATCTATAAAATCATTTACATTAGGTTTAACAATCTTGAAAGTATGATCTAAATGACTTTTAAGTTCATCTCCAATTTCTGAATTAGCAATTTGCTCAGCTGAAACAATACCTAAATCACTTTGGAATTCTTTATCTTCTTTTAAAAGATATTTTTTACCTCTTTCATCTAAAATCATCTTCAAAATTATCACCTATTGATTTTCAAGTTCTGATAATCTTTTTACTCTTTTTAACATGTCTGGGTGAGTGGACAATATTTCCATGAATTTTGCAGATGATTTAACTTTAATATTACTTTCAGATATCCTTCTTAATTCTTCATCTGAAATAGATCCATCACCATCAAAGTCAATTTGTCTAAATGAAGTTATATCACGGGCACCATTGTTAATATCGTTTACAAAGAATGCACGAGTAGTGTTAATATCTTTAAGTTCTTCATTGTTTGCTTTTGCTGCACCATAAGATAATTTGTAAAGTGCTGATGCTAAGGCAGCAGGCTTATTACCAAATTCTACACTAGCTGCATCTGCATAGTACTCTCTGATTCTTGAAACACATAATACTAATAATTGACCTATAAAGTAGAAAACATAACCAATAATTCCAATTATAAATCCAGAATTGTTTTCACTATCTCTTGAAAACATGAAAGATAACGCAATATAATAACAAATCATAGGTATTACACTTACCATAGATGTTACAATCATATCATTGTGCTTAATATGTCCCATTTCATGTCCAATAACTGCTTTTAACTCATCCCTAGTGAGTAAACCTATAATTGGTCTTGTAAGTGCAATATGACCACTTCTTGAAGATCTACCATAAGCAAAAGCATTAGGAATATTTACTTCAGATAAACCAATTTTAGGTTTTTTTATTCCTGCTTCAGCAGCTAATTCTTCAACCATTTGGTGAATATGAGGTGCTTCAGTTTCAGATAATGGTCTTACTTTCATAGACATTTTAACAATAGATGGTCCAAACCAATATTGTGCAAAAATAATTATCAAACTAATAATTAAGTAAAAGCTTAAAGAACCGCCAAAACCTAAATAATAACCTGCTATTGAAGCAAGAGTATATACAATTAGGAATAAGACAGCCATAACAACTATTAATCTTAATTGAAGTTTCCATGTGCCTTTCATTATTTACACCATTTATTTTATAAATTTTAGATTAATTTTAGTTTAATAATATTTATACTTTATATATTTAAATCCTTAACCAAAAGTTAAATAATTATAAAAAAACATATTTATTTCTGATTAATAGGTGATTTAATGAGCGGACCTTGGGTAGAAAAATATAGACCACAAGAATTAAAAGACATTGTAGGCCAAAAACAGATTATTAACAGACTTGAAAAGTATGTTGGTGAAGAAAGCATGCCTAATTTAATGTTTACAGGTCCTGCAGGGGTTGGAAAAACAACTACTGCACTTGCACTTGTAAAAGCTATTTTAGGAGATTATTGGAGGCAAAACTTTCTTGAATTAAATGCATCTGATGCAAGAGGAATTGAAACTGTAAGAAACAATATTAAACAGTTCTGTAGACTTAAACCAGTAGGTGCACCTTTCAGAATAATCTTTTTGGATGAAGTAGATAACATGACAAAAGATGCACAGCATGCTCTCCGTCGTGAAATGGAGATGTATACAAAAACTGCATCATTTATTCTTTCCTGTAACTACTCATCTAAAATAATTGATCCTATCCAATCAAGATGTGCAATTTTCAGATTCGCTCCAATCAAAGGAGAAGATATTGTTGAAAGATTAAAATACATCTGTGAAAAAGAAGGATTTGCATATGAAGAATCTGGACTTGAAACAATAGTCTACTATGCAGAAGGAGATATGCGTAAAGCTATTAACATTTTACAAGCAACTGCATCTGAAGGTGAAGATATTAATGAATCTTCTGTTTACGATGTAGTGTCTAAAGCTAAACCTCAAGATATTAGTAAAATTGTTACTAGTGCTTTAACTGGGGACTTTATGGGTGCTAGAGACTTACTTAGAGACAGTATGGTTTTACAGGGTACCAGCGGAGAAGACATGGTTGCCCAAATATACCAGGATGTTTCCAGAAGAGTTGTTGATGGTAAAATGGAAGCAGACATATACATAGATTTAATTGAAGCAATAGCTGATTGTGATTTTAGAATAAGAGAAGGAGCGAACCCAAGAATTCAATTAGAAGCTCTTTTAACTAAATTCTTATAAGGTATTGTCATGTTATGGACAAAAAAATACCAGCCACAGACAATAGATGAAGTAGCTGGTAACGGTAAAGAAAAAAAGAAAATTCAAGAGTGGATAGACCAATGGAAAGCTGGAAATCCACAAAAACCACTTTTACTTGTAGGACCTCCAGGAATTGGTAAAACTACTCTAGCTCATGCAATAGCTAAAGAGTTCTCTGAGTTTATAGAATTAAATGCCAGTGACAAACGTTCACAGGACATTATTATGAGCACTGTTGGAGAATCCTCTGCAACATCTTCTTTATTTGGAGATGAATATAAATTAATCATTTTAGATGAAGTAGATGGAATTCATGGAACTAATGACCGTGGAGGAGTTAAAGCTATTAATCAGATTATTAAAACTGCTAAACATCCACTTATCTTAATAGCTAATGATTTCTACAGTAAACGTCTCACAACTATCAAAACAAAATGTGATGTCCTTAAAATGGCAAGAGTTAGAAGCCCAACCATAAATAAACTCTTAAAAGAAATAGCTAAAAAAGAAGGAATTACAGCTAATCCTGATGCTTTAAAAGAGATAGCTAGAAGAGCTAATGGAGATATGAGGTCTGCTTTAAACACTTTCCAAGCAATAGCTAATGAAAGTGATGTTTTAGAACTTGAAGATGTTGAAAGTGTTAATAACAAGGATACTCGCTCAACAATATTTGATGGAATAACCCGTGTTCTTAAAAGTAAAAATCCGCGCCATGTTAAGGAATCATTAAGAGAAGTTGAAGAAGATCCAACTCTTGTAATGGAATACATTGCAGAAAATGTTCCAAGAGAGTACAGCGATAAAAAAGAAATTAAAAAGGCTTATGAAAACTTGGCTAAAGCTGATTTATACTTTGGTAGAGCTAATCACAGCAGAAATTATGGTTATTGGAAATATGCAAGTGACTTTATGGGTATTGGAGTAGCAGATTCAAAAAAAGAAACTTATAAAAAGTTTTCAAGGATTGTAACACCAACCATATTTACAAAAATGAGTAAAAATAGAGGAAAAAGAAATCTCAGAGATAGAATTGCTGAAAAAATGAGTGAAAAATTACATATTTCTCATTCAGTAGCTATTTCAATGTTTCCTTATTTAGAAATCATGTTCGAGAATAATGAACTTGCATGGGAAATATCTGATTATCTAGAGCTTGAAGAAGATGAAATAAAAAGATTTAGAAAAAGAAAAATCCCTAAAAAAGTTATAACCAAAATGGAAAAGCTTAAAAACGAAAGAAGAGAATCAGAAAAAGAAAAACGTAATGCAGAGCTTAAAAAACAGATGTTAGAAGCTATTCCTGAAGTTGAAGAAATAGCTGAAGAAGAACCTGTTGTTGAAGAGGAAATAATTCCTGAAATAGAAGAAACTCCCGAACCTGTTGAAGAAGAAAAAACAGAGCCAGTTAAAGAAGAAGTAAGTGAAACTAAAAAAGAAGAGTCAAAAAAGAGCAAAGATAAACAAGTTTCACTCTTTGACTTTTAAATTTTCTTCTATATAATCAGATGCTCTTAAAACATTATCTCTGAATTGTGGTGCAACATCAGCTAAAAATTCCATGAATGAATTAGCTAATTGCACATATTCCTCTTTTTCATTTTTATTTTTTAATGTTTCAAATCCTTCATTTTCTAAAAAATCATTAATCCACTTTTTTTCAATGTTCCTTAAAGGATAGAGTTCATTATCTTTTTTATTGAAATTAATGCCCTCCCCTTTAAATAAAGAAGCAAATATCTCATTTACTTCATCATCCTGAATTAAAGGATTAACAACATAATCATAATCCCCACTATAAACTAACTTAACACCATATTTTCTTGTATAAGGCTCCAATATTATTTCAACTAGCTTATTTAAGGAATTATCTTCATCAGAAATTAATATTTTTGAGTTTGGTTTTATATTAGCCAATATTTTAGATGATTTAGAACATATCTTTTGAAATAAGCTGGAACGTACAACTTCAATCTGAGGATATTGATGGTAGAATGTTTTTTCTCTTTTTCTTGAAAATTTAGAAAACCTTAAATTATTAATATATAATTTTGAAGTAGTGTAACTAACAAATCTGGAATCTACACCTATTATTTTAAGAAATTTCAATACATCTCTCTTTGAATCGGTAAAAGACTCATCTTCATTATTAGATACCATATCAAATAAATCCATTTAAATCACATTTAAAGTTTCTTTTAATTTAGCTTCCATTACATCAATAGGTGCTTCCCTACCAGTCCAGATTTTAAAACTTTCAGCACCCTGATACAATAACATTTTAATTCCATAAACTACTTTTGCATTGGCTTTCATAGCTTCTTTAAGAAGTACTGTCTCATTAGGATTGTAGACAATATCATTTACAACCAGTTCTTCATGGATATCTTCTGCCTTAACAATAGGCTCATCAGAAATATTTGGATGCATTCCAACAGGAGTTGTATCAATTAAAATATCTGCATCTGATATGAATTTAGATATTTCTAAAATATCTGAGGAATTAACATTTGATATTAAATTTGATGCAAGTAAATCATTAGCCAAATTTTCAGCTTTTTTAAGGTTTCTATTTAAAATATTAACTTCTTCTGCACCATATTTAGCCAGATAAAATACAATTGCTCTTGCTGCACCACCTGCACCTGCAACAACAATATTTTTATCTTTAATTTTAGTTACTTCTTCAATAGCCCTAATACAACCAATTCCATCAGTGTTATACCCTTTAAGATTTTTAAAATCAATTGTATTAACTGCACCAATCAGTTCAGCTATTGGATCCAATTCATTTAGATAGTTAATAACATTGATTTTATGAGGAATAGTAACATTTAATCCTTGAATATTTAAGCTATTTGCACCTTCAATAGCTGATTTTAGATTATTGGGACTTACATTAAAAGGTACATAAACATAATCCAAACCTAGTGTTTTAAATGCCTCATTATGCATAGGTGGAGAGAAACTATGTTCAACAGGCTCACCAATCAATCCAACAACTTTTGTACTTCCTTTAATCACCATAAAAAATCACTTATAATTTTATATCTAACAAAGGTTATATAAACATTGATTTATAAAATTTTAATATTAATACTTAATTTTTATCAATTTAATAAGGAGAACAAAAATGGAATTTACAAGACCAAGAGGAACTAGGGACTTTCTATTTACTGAAATGAGAGAAAGAAAAGAAGCAGAAAGTACTCTAAGAAACGTTTTTGAAAATTATGGTTTTCAAGAAATTAAAACACCTTTATTTGAAGAGTTAAAATTGTTCACAACAAAATCTGGAGAAGAAATTGTAGATCAGCTATACAACTTTAAAGATAAATCTGATAGGGAATTAGCTTTAAGACCAGAACTTACTGCTCCAGTAGCCAGATTATACTTAAATGAACTTCAAAAAACAACTGCAAAACCTATTAAACTTTATTACTATGGAAGTTGTTTTAGATATGAAAGACCTCAAAAAGGAAGATTTAGACAATTTTGGCAATTTGGTTGTGAATTAATCGGTGCAAAATCCCCAGAAGGTGAAGCAGAAGTTATTTCAATGTGTAATGAATCATTAGAAAGTTTAGGAATTACACCTGCAGATATTAACATTAACCATTTAGGAATTATAAGAGGATTATTTGCACACTTTAACATTGACACTAAAACACAAAGAGAAATTATGGTTATCATCGACAAAGGAGATAAAGAACTTTTAAAAGAATCTTTAGTTGGAGATAATCCTGTTATTGACAATGAAGAGTTAAACAATGTACTTCTTAATTTAATCGATATGGTAGGCGGTAAAGAAATACTACCAGATATTGAAGAGTTAGTTAAACCATATGGCGAACCTAAAGAAGCATTAGCTGAATTAGAAGAATTAGTTAAAACATTAGATAGTTTTGGTGTGGATAATTACACCTTAAATCTTGGAGTAGCTAGAGGACTTGATTACTATACAGGAATTGTATTTGAAGTATACATTCCAGAACTTGGAGCTCAAAAACAGGTTTGTGGTGGAGGAACCTACAGCCTTATTAAAGTCTTTGGAGGAGAAGAAATTGAATCCACAGGATTTGCATTTGGTTTTGACAGATTAATGAATGCAATTGAAGAATTAAATGGTGAAAAAGAATTAAAACCATATCTCGATGTGTTTGTTGCACCAATTAATGATGAAACTAGACAAAAATCCTTTGAAATAACCCAAACACTTAGAAAAAATGGAATAGCTACTGATGTTGACTTAAATAGAAAAAAATTCAAAAAATTAATGAATCATGCAAATAACATCAATGTTGGAAAAGTTGTTATTGTTGGTAAAAAAGACTTGGATGAAGGAAAAGTTACTGTAAAAGACATGAATTCAGGTGAACAGGAATTAGTTAGTCTTGATAGCTTAGTAGATTATATAAAAGGAGAATTATAAATGGAAATTAATTTTAGACATGAAGTCAATGGAGAAAAATTAATTACCGCAATAGCTCAAGACTACAAAACTGGCCAGATATTAATGGTAGCTAATATGAACAAGGAAGCTCTTAAAAAAACCATTGAAACTGGAAAAGCACATTACTGGAGTACTTCCAGAAATGAACAATGGTTAAAAGGAGAAAGCTCAGGACATGTACAAACAGTAAAAGAAATTCTTGTTGACTGCGATATGGACGCAGTTATCTTAAAAATTGAGCAAAAAGGAGCTGCATGTCATGAAGGTTATTATTCTTGCTTTTTTAGAAAATTAAATCTTGAAAATAACCCAGATATTAGTGAACTAAATGATGACGATGTTGAATTAATCGCAGAAAGATTATTTAACCCAGAAGACATTTATTAAGGAAAGATAAAATTGACAAAATACGAATTAAACACAATTGTTCCAGATACTAGTGCTGTAGTTGAAGGATTAATAAGTAAAATCATTTCAGAAAATAATCTTGATTACCCTGAAGTTATTATTCCAGAAGCTGTTGTATGTGAACTAGAACATCAGGCAAATGCAAATAGACAAGAAGGAATAAATGGTCTTAAAGAACTTCAAAAGTTACAAGAAGCTCAAAATGATGGTGAACTTGCAATAAGCTTCAAAGGAAAACGTCCTACCAATTACGACATCAGATATGCTAAAAGTGGAGAAATTGATGCAATAATAAGAGATGTTGCTAAAAGCGAATTTGGAACATTAATTACAAATGATAAAGTTCAATGTGAAACAGCAAAAGCACAGGGCATTCCAGTATACTATGTAAAACAGGAATACAAAGAAGAAGAACTTTCAATAGCTAGTCTATTTGATGATGAGACAATGTCAATTCACTTAAAAGAAGACACAATCCCAATGGCTAAGAAAGGAAAACCTGGAAATGTAAAACTTGTGAAAATTGGAACAAAACCTTCCACATTTAGTGAAATTAATGAAATAGCTAAAGAGATTAGAAATAAAGCTAGGAGAAATCCAAAAATATTTCTAGAGTCAGATAAGATTGGATCCACTGTAGTTCAGGCAGGAGAATATAGGATTTCAATAGCTGAACCTCCATTTTCAGAAGCTAGTGAAATTACTGCAGTGAAACCTGTAGCCAACATCGATTTAGATGAATACAATGTTTCTGACAAATTGATGAATAGAATAAGGGAAAGTGCTGAAGGTATTCTTGTTTCAGGTTCTCCTGGAGCAGGTAAAAGTACTTTTGTTCAGGCATTAGCCAGATATTACAGTGAAAATCTCAACAAAGTTGTAAAAACTATGGAATCACCAAGAGATTTGCAATTACCTAATGAAATAACTCAGTATGCTCCATTAGAGGGAAGTATGGAAAATACTGCAGATGTTCTTCTTTTAGTAAGACCTGACTACACTGTTTATGATGAACTTAGAAAAAACAGTGATTTTAACATATTTGCAGACATGAGGCTTGCAGGAGTAGGTATGATTGGTGTTGTTCATGCTACAAGACCAATTGATGCAATTCAAAGAATCAGTTCAAGAGTGGACTTAGGAGTAATCACTTCCATTGTTGATACAAGCATCTATATTGAAGATGGTGAAATTAAAGATGTTTTAGAAACTAAAATGACTGTTAAAGTACCTAGTGGAATGCAAGAAGCAGATTTAGCTAGACCAGTTATTGAAATTAAAGACTTTGAAACTGGACAGCTAAAATATGAAATTTACACCTATGGTGAGCAGACAATAGTTATGAATGTTAATCTTGCAACATCTTCAAATGGTGCCAGGGAAAAATCTTCAGTTGATGAAATAGCTGAAAAAGAAATTCTTAAAAGGGTAAAACGTCTCATACCAAAATCTAAAATAAAAGTAGAGATTGTTTCACCTGAAAGAGCTAACATTTACATTAATGAAAAGTACATTCCTAAAATCATAGGTAAAAATGGTAAAAGAATAGCTGAAATTGAGAAAAAAGTTGGAATTGGACTTGGTGTTGAACCTATTGAAGATAGTGTTGAAGAACTTAAAAGAGGAGATTCCACTTATGTTGAAGTTATTGAAACAAGAAAACAGGTTATTCTTGATTTAGGAAAGGCAAATGAAGGAGAAAACTTTGATGTTTATATTGGAGGAGAATATCTTCTAACAGCAACAACAAGTAAAAAAGGAGAAATTAAAATTAAAAAAGGAATAGAACTGGCTGACATAATCCTAGATTCCTTAGATTTAGGATATGAACTTACAGCTATTAGAAAGTAGGTGTTTAATATGAAAATCGGTGCATCAACATTATCAGGATTTAAAGGAAAACTTGAAAAAAGCTTAGAATTTATAGAAGATAACGGAATTGAATATGCAGAAATATTACACCAATATCCTAATGAAACCATAAATACAGAGATTACTGATTCCTTTAATTTGAAGTACAGCATTCATTCTCCTATTATTAACATAAACATTGCTTCTTTAAGTACAGCTATTAGAAAAGCTTCAATTGAAGAAATTAAAAAATCTATTGATACTGCAAATGAAATCGGTGCTGAAACTGTTGTTGTCCATCCAGGATCAATTCCTTTTTTAGGCAGAGACTTTGAAAAAGAAATATATGGACTAGCTAATGATGCAATAAAAGAAATTGGTGATTATGGTAAAGATTTAGGAGTTACAGCAGCTATTGAAAACATGCCTGCAATTGAAGGCCACATGTATCAAAATATCTATGACTTAAATGAACTACTCACTAGCTTAGATATGTTTATGACTTTAGATATTGGTCATGCCCACCATGTAGGATATGCTCCAGATGAAATGTATTTTGAATCAATTAAACACATACATGCCCATGATAATAATGGGGATGAAGATGCTCACTATGCATTAGGTGAAGGGAATATTGATTTAAAAAGCATCATAAACAAATTTGAAAAAGAAAATTATGATGGCATATACATCATCGAAGTAAATGATGAAGATTCCGTTAAAAAAAGTTTAGAATATTTAAAAAATATGAAAAAATAACTTTTATTTTCTATTTTTTAAATTAATTTTTTATCTTTAATCTCATTTTGGAAATGCAAATATTTAGAATCAACTACTTTTCTAATATTTTTAGCAGTTTTTTTACCAATACCTTCCACTTCCATTAACTCATTTTCACTAGCATTAATTATCTTTGAAACAGTTCCAAAATGTTCTAATAATTTTTTAGCATTAACTGGACCAATATTCGGTAAAGATTCAACAATAAATAGCTGCTGTTCCCACATATTAACTGGTTTTTTATCTGTTCTTGTTTGAATATGTGGTTTTTCCCCAGTTTGTTCACGAATAGCTATTCTTTTAATCATAGCAGCAGTATCCTGAGCATTTCTTGTAGGAATAATGCTAATGCCAAAATCAAGAGCTATTGAAGCAATTGAACCACGAACAGCATTTGGATTAATAAATCCATTGTAGAAATCATCCCCTTCAAGAATAATTAAAGGATTTTTAAACTCTTCTCTAAGCTCAGTTGCCTGCTTAAATAGTCTTTTATCCATAATTGAATCAACAAAATCTTTAGCTGTTTTTCTCTCAATAGCTACATCATCGCTAACCTGATAGTCACCAACAGCCATTGGTCTAACTTTTACATCCATTTCCATTTCTGTTAAGTGCCTGATTACTTTAGAATTACCCTCTCTTGAGTCAGCATATACAACTGGTTTATTTGAAGTTTCCACTTTTCTGTCAAGAACACGAACTTTCTTTTCATTTTCCATTCTCTCAACAGCAGTTTTGTTAAGTTCTTCAATAACCTTAGGGTCAATTAACTGATGCCTCATACGATCTTCTTTTCTAATTGATGACCAGTAATAACCTTCATCTCTTGTTCCTTCAGTGATTAAAACTTTAACCCTCCCAGTTCTTTTACGACCAGTTCTTCCTCTTCTTTGAATCATACGAACCTCAGAAGGCACAGGTTCATAAAGAATAACTAAATCCACAGCAGGAATATCAATACCCTCTTCAGCAACACTTGTGGATATTAATACATCGAACTCTCCTTTTTTAAATGATTTAATAATGTTTTTTTGCTCTTTTTGAGTTAATCCCTTTTCACCATCTTTAGCTGCCTGACCAAAGAATTTAGCAGATTTTATACCCTCTTTTTCAAGTTTATTATGAATCATTTCAAGGGTGTCCCTATACTGTGTAAAAACAATGATTTTAGAGGAATTCTCATCAATATTTTTAACATACCTTGTTGATTGCAGTTTAGTTTGTTTAGAATCAACAAAGAGCTCTTTTTTAAGAATATTAGTTAGTTTCCTAAGTTTTGGATGTTCCCATCCATTTCTTTCAGCATCAAAAGCAAGCCTAACTGCTCTTCCAAAGTTATCATCAAGCAGTAAAGACTTTGCAGCTTTGGTTTTTTTCTTACGCAACCTTGAAATATATTTATTGAAAGTTGAAACTCCCTGTGTTTCAATAAGCTCAAGGGAATGTTGAATATTAATAACTGCACTTAAAACAGAGATTGCCTGAAAACACTCCTTTGGAGGATTTGCAGAACGTCCAATCCTATTTTGAACTCTTCCTCTTGCCTTTAAAATATCAACTTTACTTACAGAAACCGTTTTAATAACACCCATATTTTTAAGACCTTTAAGCCTTATCTTAAGAGCTTTATTAACAGATTCCTTAATCTTTTCAAGCTCTTCACTCATTTTAACTTTAACCCAATCAATTTTAACTGGATTAAAATAAGGTCTTACATCATCATCATCTTCACTTTTAACAACAATGTTTTGAATAAATAAATTCTCACAAACCTCTTTTATTTTAGATTTGTCAGAACCTGGAGATGCAGTAAGACCTAAAACAAGATTAAATTTAGATTCCTTAACATATCTTGATGCTAAATATACATAGGAATAAGAACCAACAGCATGATGGCATTCATCAAAAACTATTAAAGAAACATCTTTAAGAGAATATCTTCCATTTAATAGGTCAGATTCAACAGTTTGAGGAGTAGCAGATATTACCTGGGATTCTTCCCATCGTTTTACTCGCTCATCTGTTTTAACAGCTCCAGTTATGGAAGTGCATGGAACAGTTAAAAACTCTTTAAAGCTGCTTTCATGCTGAATAGCTAGTGGCTTACTTGGAGATAAAATAAGAATTTTAGAGTTTTTAACTTTTTCAAGCCTGTCTGAAGCAACCAATACTGCAACAATAGTCTTACCTAATGCAGTTGGTGCTACAATCATAGTATTTCCTTTTTTTAAAACATCCCCAGCCAATAATTGCTGATACAATCTAGCTTCAATACTGTCTTTTCTAATAAAAGGATGTCCTATATACGTTACCATGTAAATACCATATTAATTTAATATTTAAAAAGAATTATGAGAGCGTGTGAAAAGTTATTTAAGCTCATCAACACAGGATTTGAATTTGGTTGCAGCTTCACCAACAGCAATGATTTTATCACAGTCAATAGTTAAAGCTGTTTTAATACCATCCCTAACTTCTTCATAAGTAGCTCCTAAAGTGCCTTTTTTAACAAAAGAATCAACATGATCTAAAAGTATTTTTTCCTTAAGTTCAGGATTTTCATTAATTAAGTCACTAGCTATCTTTTGAGAAGATGCAGATGCTGGAACCACATATTTTGAAAGCTCTAAAACACTATTAAAGATTTGTAAATCCCCTTCTTTTCCAGATTCTGAAGATACAGTAATTACAGTAGTGAAATCTCCAAAAATCTTTTTAAATTCTCCTAAAACAGTTTTAACACCTGCAGGATTATGTGCAAAATCAACTATAACATCTTTTCCATCAATGGTTGTAACTTTCTCCATTCTACCCTCAACACCAGAAAAAGTAGCTACTGATTCAAGAATCTGATTAAAAGGTAATTTAAAGAATTCATGTGCAGCAATAATAACCCCAGTTACATTGAAAACATTATGCAAACCATTTAACATCATTTTAACTTCCAGTTTACCTTCAGGAGTGTATAAATCAAAAGTTTTATTTTTTAAATCAATGTTAGTTGCCACATAATCAGTCTGAGGATTGGTTAATCCACATTTACAGAAATAATAACCTGAACCTGAAATAATCTCTTTAAGGTCAATCATTTCTCCGCAAACACATTCCTTTTTAGAAACACTAGCTGGAGTTTCATCTACACTAAAAGTTATAACTTCACCATTAAAGTCCAAATCTCTTATAAAACCCATAATTGTAGGGTCATTAGCATTAACAATTATTTGTTTGCCATTTAAAGACTGGATAAATTCAGATTTTACCTTTGCATAGCCCATAAATCCACCCAATTCATCTAAATGGTCAGGAGTGATGTTTGTAATTAAACCAGATGATAAATGTGCAGCATCCACCATTCTTTTAATAGTTCCAGGAACTCCAAAGGTTCCAACTTCCAAAATAGCTACATCCCCATTTAAACGAGCCTGTAGAGGAGGAATAAAACCTGCATTTCCCTGCATATTAACTAGATTATGTTCAACAGGTTTAATACCAGAATCTTTAATTATTTTCTTAAGTAAGGTTGTTGAAGTTGTTTTACCATTAGTTCCTGTAATTCCAAATGCTGGTTTATTTGGTAAGAAGATATCTAAAATATCATAAATCTCCAAAATAGGAATATCCTCTTCTTTTATGATATCAAAAACTTTTGCAGATTTTGGTAAACTTGGAGGTGGAATAATATAATCAGATTTTTTAAAAAATTCAATAGGATGTTCACTATGGAATACTTCAATATCATATCCTTCTAAAGATTTTGAAAACCTGCAATCCTCTTCAGAAGACATATCAGTTCCTATAACATTAAATCCCCTGTCTTTAAGAATTCTGGCTATTAAATTTCCATTAGCTCCACAAATACCTATTACACCAAAAGTAGTGTTTTTATCAAAATCTGACTCATTCATACTTTTTACTTCCCTTTTTAAGTCCTTCCATTATCTTTGCAACAGTAGTTTTCCTATCATAAGCTATTAAAGGTCCCATATGTAAAATAATATCTCCAGGTTTAGAATATTTGAAAGTAAGCTCTGCTGCATCTGTAATATTTTCACAAGCTATTTTAGTTGCATCTGGATTTTCAATAGCATCTAAAACTTCATATGCTGCATCCATTTCAACTTCCTGTGTTACCTCATTGAATCCACTAGCTATAATAACATCTACATATTGTCCTACAAGTTCCCCCACTTCTTTTTTATCCCTTTTAGATAAAGTATCAAAGTGATCAAGGAATAAAACAACATTTTCATCTTTAAAGTACTCTAAAGTGATTTTCATTCCATCATATAAAAATGCAGAATCTAGGATAACTTTTCTTCCATTGTACTCCCCAACATCTTCCATATGTGCAGGAAGTCCTCTAAATTCAGATAATGCATCAGTAATATCCTTTTCAGCTATTCCATAAGTTAAAGCAACTGCACTGGCTGCAACTGAATTTTCAAAGAAATAACTCATCATGTGGAAGGGAGTAGTAAATGAATTATCTTTATAATTTATAGTTAAAGATTTATCACCAGCTACACCTGAAAAATCACAACTAGAATTTTCATTTAATTCATAATAAATAGCATTATCTCTAACTTTGGAAATTATATCTCTACAGGAGTTATTTGAAATGAAAATTTCACTCATTTTCTCAAGAATTAATTTACGTTCCTGATATTTTTCAAGAGAACCACCAAATTCAGATAAATGGTCTTCAGCAATATTAGTTAATAAACCTATTTTCACAGATAAATCATTTAAAAGGCCAATAGTTCCATGTGGAAGTTCAAAAATAGCTATATCACAATCTTGAGCTTTTCCTTTAACAATACCATCAATAATAGCTTCACTTACAAGGTTATTAACTAAAGAAGAACAAGCCCATACCTTATAACCTGCCTGTTTAAATAAAGAAGTTGTAATGAAAGTAGTGGTTGTTTTACCCATAGTTCCAGTAATTCCAATAATATCCACAGGTATTAAATCATTAACCATCTTAGAGAATTCTTCATTTGATATTACTTTTAGATTTGCTTCTTTAACTTTTTTAGCTATTGGTGCTGAATCCGGTAAAGTTGGAGCCTTATAAACACAGTCAATGCCCTCAATTGAAGGATCATCATTTCCCAAATCTAGAATAACTCCTTCTTTTTCCATTTGTTTCAATATAGATTGAACATCAGTTTTAAAATCAGACAAATTTTTCGGATCAGTTATAATAACATCATAATCTTGATTATTAAGTAATCTTGCAACAGGTCTTCCTGCATTACCTGCACCTATGACTAAACATTTCATATACTATTCCCCATAATTTAAATTAATATAGTATATGGCCTTTATTTAATTTAAAGTTTTAAAAAATAAGAAAAAAAGAATAGAAAAAATTTTCTATTTCATAAATTGTTTTAAAGATAGTATAAATTAATTATCTACTGAAATTGAATTAAATTTTCAACATCATCATATCTAACTTCAAGACCACACATTGATGGAATATAGTTAGCTGCTTTAGCAGAATTAACACCAATAACCTTGAAACCCATATCTTCAATTGGAGCTACAACCATACAGGTATCACAAACAATATTTCCACCAGCATTTTCAATAGTTGTTGTATAACCCATTCTATCAGCAGATGCCTTTACTGCAACAGAGGTACAAATCCATAATTTATTTTGAATCTTTTTACCTTCAACAATATTTGCAACTTTCTTAATTTCCTCTAAAGAAGCATGAGGACATCCTAAACAAATTAAATCAGGAGTTACATCAGTAGTTGTTAAATTAGTTCTTGTTTCATCAATATCTTCACGAGTAATAGCTATTTTATCCTCGGCATTTTCTTTTTCAGCTACTTTATACTCAGGAGTGACATTTTCCATATGATACAATGCTACAGAACCAGAAGATGCCAAAGCTGCACCTAAAGTTTTTAAATCATTGTTGTCTGGAGTGTTTTGTAATATGAAGTAAGGTATTCCTCCACCAACTTTCTGACCAATAATATAACCTAATGCACCGAAATCAGCACCACTAAGTTCACATTCAACATTAACAACTAAGTTTGCTTTCCTATTTTCTTCAAAATGGAATCCATACATAGGAGTTTTACCAACAATTGAAGCAGCTAGTGCTCCAGGACCACCTTCACGATTAGTACGAGCCCCAATAACAGAATTTACATAAGCAACTGCAGAAGATTCAGCCCATGCAATATGATCTCCAAATCTAGGAACATTACCAACAAGATATGGAGTACAGGTACATGTTTTACTTACTCCAAGCTTTGCATATGCATCTACAATCCTATTTTGTTTAATAGAGAAATCTTCTGGAAAACCAAATTTTTTCCAGTTATCTAAATCAGTTCCAGGAGGGTTTAAAGTAGAAATAGTATTAGCATCCCCAATATCACCTTTAGCTAAATCTTCTAGATATTCAAGACCTGCTTCACCAATTGTTTTGTAAGAAACACCTGAAACTTGTGCAGAAGTAATTTTTACTAATTCACTAGCTCCATAAATATCTCCAAGTGCAACTAAAAGATCCATACTTTTTCTAATAGTTTCCCCATATTCTCCATTACACATTGCCTCTTCTTCTCTAGTTAAATACATGTAAAACACCTAAGAATTATTGTTTAATTGATATTCAACCATTTCATCAACTAACTTTAAGAAAAAATCTTTTGATTCATAAGGAATCATAGCACCAGCAGCGATATCATGACCTCCACCTTGGCCACCGAAATTCTTAGAGCTGTCATTAAGAGCTTTACCTAAGTTTACTCCCTTATCAACCATTTCTCTTGTAGTTCTTCCTGAAATTTTAATATCATTATGTAATCTTGATAATCCTAAAACAGGTTTTGAATTATCTAAAAGTTCAACAGACAATCCAATACTAGCAATTGTTCCCATTACAGATTTTAAAACCTTATCTTCAGTGTAAAGATATTGAATACTATTTAAACCAACAGCTCCTTCTCTTTTAATCCAACTTAAACCTTTAAGTATTTGATCACGATATTTACGTTGTAAATCAAGAGCAACTTCAAGTATTCTTTCACGTTCTCCAATAGCTATGCTTAAACCTAATCCTGCTTTTTTATTTTTACCACAGGCATCTAAAATATAAGCATATTCTTCTAAATCACGTAATAAAGGAATTTCTTTAGGAATGGTAAAACAATCACCAAAAATATCAGGGTTAATTTTAATTAATTCATCTTTTAAAACATCTTTTTCTTCATCAGCCAAATCTGAGAATTTAATACCATAAGATAAGCCAATTTTTTCTAAAAATTCAGTAGCTCCCTCTAAGTCCCCACTAATTCCAGGTAAAGCTGGAGAAAAAGTATAAGCAAGTGATTTGTTTAAAGGTTCTGAAGCTTTTGATACTGTTTTAAGGCCTTCATGAATTTCTAGTGTTCCACTTTCTTTTGCATCATTTACAATAAAACTGTTAACACCAGTAAAACCATCCTGACCTTGCATATCTCCAAAAGCACCAGTCAAAGCAAAGTAAGCAAGATGTTTCTTATTTAAATCCCTAACAGTTAAATAAGCTGATCCTGCACCACTTAAGTCTTTACTTCCGTCAATTTCAAATAAATGAGGATTGACATGCACTAAGTTACTATCTGCTTCAACATCACTTACTTGATGATGATCAGCAACTATAACATCACTTTTAAAGGAATTAAGCTCTCTTATATATGCACTACCCATATCTGAAAAAATAAATAAGTTATATTGTTCATGTCTTAATTGATTAACAACATCATCTTTAAGACGAGGAACAATAGTAGTGTGAAATTGAGCTCCTTCTTCTTTCAAAGCATTAGCTATAACTGCTGCTGCTGAAATTCCATCAGCATCGTTATGAGAAATTAATCTTATAACATCATTATTTTCAATATGCTCTTTGAGCATATTAGTAGCTTCACTAGCCCTATTTAACAAGGAGTGCTGCTTGTTGTGGATTGTATCTCCAACCTTCTGGTAATTCACCTTCACTTACATAATAAGAACCTAACCTTCTGATTCTGGATTCAATAATGGTTAAACCTCTTTTAGAATGTAAGTCTTTAGGGTTTTCTTCTAAATGGTCTCTGATGTTTACTGCTCTTCTAATTAAGTTCATTAAATCTTCAGGATATTCACTTGCTTGACCATTTCTTTTTAAGATTTCGTTAATCCTTTCACCAGTTACTTCTTTAACACTAGGAATACCATAAGTATCTCTTAAGATGATACCGATTTCACTGGTACTTTTACCTTCTCTGGTGAATTTTAAAATCATTTCTTCAATTTCTTCGTTACTGTAAGTTACCCAATCTGGTTTTGCCATAATAAATACCTCATTTTATATTATTATAAAAATTATAGAATAATTATTCAGCATTCTCTTTAGAATACCATTCAATAAATTTTTTTAATGAATTTTTTCTATGTGAAAACTGGTTTTTTTCCTCGGTTGTTAATTCTCCAAAAGTTTTACCTTCTTCAGGAACATAAAAAATTGGATCAAAAGCAAAGCCTAAGTCACCTTTTTCTTCAACTGCGATTTCACCTGCGACCTTACCTAAAAAGACCAAGGGCTCAGAATTGGGGGTGCAGTACCCAATAACTGACCTGAATTCGGCATAACGGTCGTCAGTATTGGTTAAAAGCTTTAATATTCCAGAATTTCCTAATGTATCTTGAACATATGATGAATAAGTTCCTGGAAATCCTTTAAGAGCTTTTATGAATAAACCAGCATCTTCAACAATCACAGGTCTATTTAATTTACGACTAGCATATTTTGCACCTGATTTGGCCACATCTTCAAGAGTTCCTTGAGGTTCACAGTAACCTAAATCAATATGCTCTAATTTAATGTCATAATCTTTAAAAATATTCTCTGCTTCTATTACTTTATGTTTATTCCCAGTTATAAATGTTATCATAAAACCACTTCCAAAATTTAATGAGTATATCTTCCTCTTGACTCAATTTCATTAATTTTTTTAATTATTTGTTCCCTATTTAAAGAATCATCCTTATATTCATCTGCATAACCTTCAAGAACCTTATCAAAAATCTTAATAGCAGTATTATAATCAATACTTTGAAGAGATTTTTTAAGAACAAGCAAATCAACAGCCTTATCTTCAAATAAATCAGAATATCTTCCTAAACCAAAATCAATGAAAACTAGCTGATTTTTATCATTGACCATCATATTAGAAGAAGTTATATCCCCATGAATGATGTTTAAATTATGGAATTTAGCAATGTTTTCACCAATTTCATAAGCTAAGTCCTCATTTATAATATCTTTAACTAAATCCCCTTTAATTTCTTCCATAAGAATTGTTTTATCATGCAAATTAACATCATATAAAATAGGAGTTACAACACCAGCCTTTTTAACATCAGATAATAATTTTGCCTCCAATTTTGTTCTTGCTTTTCTTATTTTATTGTCAATTTCAGAAATACGATAATTCTTAGAAATTCTATTTTTTAAAACTGCATCCCTACTTAAATAGCTACTTTTAACAATATTAGATTCCGCACCCTTAGCTATTAAATCATCAGGAAGTTTTAAGTATGATTTTTCATTTTTAATCCATGGAATATCAACTTCATCAGTTCTAAAACGTTGAATAATTCCAGTATCTTTAATATCCATTGGACCAAACTGATTATGCATTAAAAGACCCAACCATGCAATCATAACCCCATTATCACCACATAACTTCATTTGAGGCATGTAAAATTTGGCTCCATGCTCCACAGCCATTGTATTAAGCATTTCACGAAGACGAGTATTCGCTGAAACTCCACCACATAACATGACTTCATCTTTCTGAGTATGAGACAGTGCCCTTTCTGTAACCTCAACAAGCATTGCAAAGGCAGTTTCTTGAAGAGAATAACAAATATCTTCAATTGCAGTCCCTTTTTCATGTTCCCTAAGTGCTGCAGAAAGCAAACCAGAAAATGAAAAGTCCATACCCTTTACAACATAAGGCAAGTCAATATATGAACCTGATTTAGCTAGTTTTTCAATAACAGGACCTCCAGGATGTCCAAGACCAGTTTCCCGTCCAAAATGATCAAGACAGTTTCCAATAGCTATATCTAAAGTTTCACCAAAAATTCTATACCTTCCACTTTCAAAAGCTATTACCTGACTATTTCCGCCACTAACATAAAGAGAAACAGGATTAACAGCACCAGTATCTAATTTTCCAATTTCAACATGCCCAATACAATGATTTACACCAATTATTGGTTTATTTAAAGACAATGCTAAAGTACGGGCAGAAGTAGCAACTATTCTAAGTGCAGGACCAAGACCCGGCCCTTGAGAAAAAGAAATTAAATCAATATCATTATAAGAAATTCCTGCCTCTTCAATAGCCTGTGGAATTAGCTGTGGAATCCATTTAGCATGATGTTCAGCAGCTATTCTTGGATGAATTCCTCCTTTTTCAGGAAATAGCTGTTTACCAGCCATACCTAATATATTTCCTTCATCATCAACTATTCCAACACCTGTTTTTTCAGCAGTTCCTTCAATACCTAAACTTATCAAAATAATCAACTAGTACACTTTATTAAAATATATATAACTTTTAGGAAGTATAAAAAAATTACACTTTAAAAAAAAAAAGATGAAATAAATTAAGTATTAATTAAGAATATCGTATATACCTTCACCACCGGTTCTCTCATGATATAATACTGGAAAACGAGAAGCATACTCCTTTTCGCTCATGAATATCCAATCAGTATCTACATAATCCGCCCAAACTTCGTCCTCAAATCCAGGTGTTGAAGCACTTCCATATTGTTGAGTTGATGTAGTTACACCAGTATCTGCTTGAACAACAACTTTAACCTCTAGATTCTGAGTTGTATTAGATGAAGTGTAATTTTCATCCCCTTCAAAAACACAGAAAGCAGAATAATTACCAGGATTTTTATCAATAACAAATGAAGCTAGACCTTTTTCATCAGTAGTTAAATTGAATTCAGTAGAACTATTATCTGAGCCATTCAAAGTTACAATAACTGATTTATTTGCTATTCCCATTCCTTCAATATCAGATAAGTTTATTTGAAAACTATCACCAGCATATAGTGAAGAATTACTTACAACTGATAAATTGCTTTCTTCTTGACTAGGCATTAAAAATACAGTTATCCCAATTAATGCAATAATTACAACTAAAATTACAACAAGTACATTATTTTTATTCATAATCATAATATATTAACATGATATTAATTAAATCTAATTAAATTTAACAATATTAAAAAAGAAAAGTTAGTCAAGTTCTTGACCACATTCATCACAGAAGTTTGAGCCTTCAACTATATGAGCACCACATTGAGCAGTATCTTCCTCCATGGTTATTTCTGATTAGGCCAATACCTTCATTCATCATTCTCCAACACTCATATCATATTTTTATACAATTCCCATTTAATATCAACACATAATATTAAGAACTGTTTTATCCATGAAAAACTAATATAATATTTATAGATAAAACAATAATTTAATACAGTGATTGATATGGGATTTTATAGTAATAAAACTCCTGAAGAGAAAAGAGTTAATGAATTAACAGGAGATATCCACCTTTGTGAAGAATTTAAAAATGAACTTGAGGCAAGGAAAATACCTCTTTACAAAGGTTACAGTATTCAGAAACGTCTAAGGCTAGAAGTGGAACAGGAAAAACTTCATGGAAAAGAAGTTGATACCAGATTAATGGAGCTATTAGAAGAAAATAGTAAAATTAAAACTGATTCTAATTATGCAGAAACCATTGAAAATGTTGAAGGAGCTACAAAAGTTCCACCAAGACCAAAAGAATACAATGCACCAAGTGGTTTTTTAACTAAAGAATTTTCAAAAATGAATATTAAAATACCTCCAAAAGGAAAACCTAAAAAGCCACAGGAAGAATTAACTGACAGAGAATTACTAAATAAAATCATATTGCAAAATGAAAAAATTATCAATCAAAATAAAATAATTATTGAAGAATTAAAAAAATTAGGTGAAAACTAAATGATAGATGGAATAACCACTTACGGTTCAGAAGACTTATTAAATGAAATTAAAAATAAAGAACCAGTATTCATATGTACTATTGGAACAACTGAAACTTCAAGAATTCCAGGAATATCAGGTGCAGGAGCTACACCAGAATTAACTGAATACACACCTGCAGCAGATGTTGAATTAATGGTTTTAGGAGAAGTTCGTTGTATGGAAGGAATTGCACAAACTGTAGTTGATGGTGTAACCACCCCAACACCAGCAGTTCTTACAAAAGCAGCTATTGAAGTAGCAGATATTCCATTTGTAATTGTAAATGCAGGATCTAAAATAAAACCTGAAATTCAATGCATGAACTTAACTGATGATTATGGAAGAGATGTTAGAACTGGACAAGCTATTAAAAATCCATTGGAAATCTTTGAAAATGCAAGAGAACTTGGATTAAAATTAACTAGAATGCACGATTACTTAGTAATTGGTGAAAGTATAGCTGCAGGAACAACAACAGCTTTAGGTGTCTTAAAAGCTCTAGGCTACGATGCCGATGGAAAAGTAAGTGGATGTATGCCAACCAATCCTCATGATTTAAAAACAGCAGCTGTTGATGAAGGACTTGAAAAGGCAGGAATCAAACCTGGAGAAGACATAGATGCATTTCAGGCAATAGCTGCAGTTGGAGATCCAATTATACCTGCTGTTGCGGGTTTAGTCTTAAGTACAGACATTCCAATTATATTAGCTGGTGGAACTCAAATGGTGGCTGTTTGTGCAGCTATCAAATCAATAGACCCTAATTTTGATTTTTCAAGAATAAATATAGCAACAACTGTCTATGTAGTTGAAGATGAAACAGCAGATTTACTTGCTCTAGCAAAAGCAGTTGATGAAAATATTACTGTCCATTCAATTGATCCTGGATTTGAAGATGCAGAATATGCTGGTCTTAAAAATTATGTTGAAGGACATGTAAAAGAAGGTGCTGGAGCAGGAGGAATGATGTTTACTGCATTAATTCGTGGCAGCTCTGTTAAAAACTTAAGAAAACATATAGAAAAAGCATGTGAATAGGAATATTTTTCCTATTTAAAAAATTTTATAAAAAAATTAAAAAGGATATTTTTAGAATAAATTAGTAATTGAACCCATAAATATGATAATACCTATAGCCCAACAGTAATATGCGAAAATATCCAAACTTTTATTTTGAATAAGGTCAAGTACCCATTTAATAGCTATATAACCTGATACAGCTGCCGCAATAAATCCAAATGCAACAGGCCAAAGATTTGCATCTAAAGCTGATCCAATGTCACCTAATTGAACAATAGTTGCTCCTAAAATAGCTGGAATAGATAATATGAAACTGAATTTAGCAGCAAATTCTTTATTTAAACCTATTGTAAGACCAGCAGCTATTGTAGTACCTGAACGTGACAAACCTGGCATAATAGCACATGCCTGACCTAATCCCATAAATAAAGATTCTTTAGCACTCATATTATTGAAATCAACTTTACCACTGTTCATTCTTTGAGATAAATAAAGAATTGTACCAGTCACAAATAAGAAAAATGCTGGAACATAAAGTGCACCTGCAAATAATGCTTCAACTTGACTTTCAAATAAGATTCCAACAATACCAACAGGAATTGTACCTAAAATAACATACCAAGCTAATCTCTTATATGGATCTTTCTTAAATCCTTCTACGAATTTTCCTTGAGCAATGTCTCCAACACTTAAAATCCATGCTCTTATCATTTCATAAACATCTTTACGGAAGAAGAACAATACTGCAATCAAAGAACCCATATGAAGGAATGTATCAAAAGCAAGAGAACTTCCAACGCCCAAAATATTATGAATAAAAATTAAGTGTGCAGAACTACTAATTGGTAAAAATTCAGTCAAACCCTGAACAACACCAATTATTATCCCTTGTAAAATATCCATAAATTACCACCTTAAATATAAGTTAACCAATTAAATTTATCTTCTTTTCTAGCTTCTGCAATATCAAAGAAAGTTTTTTGTAATTCTTCAGCAACAGGCCCTCTTTTTCCTGCACCTATAACTTTACCGTCAACAGAACGGATTGGAGTGACTTCAGCAGCAGTTCCAGTGAAAAATACTTCATCAGCAAAATATAATCTTTCCCTAGTTAAAGACTCTTCAACTACTTCATAACCTAAATCTTTAGCTAAAGTTATAATAGAATCCCTAGTAATTCCTCTAAGAATAGATGAAGATAAAACAGGAGTGTGTAAAACACCATCTTCCACTATGAATATATTTTCACCACTACCTTCAGCAACATAACCTAAATAATCTAACATAATTGCTTCATCATATCCATGTTCAATAGCTTCCATTTTAGCTAATTGAGAGTTCATATAATTAGCCCCACATTTAGCCATTGTTGGTAATGTATCCGGAGCAGGTTTTCTCCAGGATGAAACACCTACATTTACACCTTTTTCCATTCCTTCTTCACCCAAGTAAGCTCCCCAATCCCAAGCAGCTATTACAGTGTTAACAGGACAACCAAAAGGACTTACACCTAATTCACCATAACCTCTGAAAACAACTGGGCGAATGTAACATGAATCTAACTCATTGACTCTTACTGTTTCTAAAATTGCTTCAGATATTTCTTCTTGAGTATACGGCATGTCAATTTTGTACATTTTTGCAGAATCAAATAAACGTTGTACATGTTCTTCAAGACGGAAAACACAAGTACCATTATCATTATGATATGCACGAATACCTTCAAAAACACTTGTTCCATAATGGACTACATGTGAAAGAGAATGAATTTTAGCATCTTCCCAATTTACCAATTCACCGTCCATCCATATTTTACTAGCTGAATCATCCCAAGCCATTAATATCACTTCGTCAAAATTTATTTCAATATAATAATTAACTTTTAATTTATTTATATATTTCAGTTCAAGATAGATAAATGCTTTTAAAATAAAAATGCAAAATTCTAAGAAAATAGAAAATAAATTAAACGATGTTTAATAAAATCTTGACCAACTATTAATTTTAATATAAAAAGCAAATAATAAATATAAAAAATCATTTTTAATAGTATTTACTTAAAAAAGATATCAAAAAGCGAAAGATTTATATATTACATCAATCTTAAATAATGTTGTCTGTTGGTTCCGTGGTCTAGGGGTATGATACCTCGCTTACAACGAGGGGATCACGAGTTCAAATCTCGTCGGAACCACTACTTATTACTTTTTTTAATTATTTCTTAATTCAATACTACTATTTTTAACAAACTTATTTAATTTCAAAAGAACTTATTTTACAAATATTTCTTAAAATTTTCAACAAATAAACAAATATTTTATATTAAATTTAAACAGTAGTTCATTTATTATCTTTAAATCCTATAAAATTTATAATATTCTCTTTTTTGACAAAAATACCAATTTTCCATTAGAATTAAATCAAAAGATTAATAAGCCCTATGAACTAGAATTAATAATATCAATAAATTTTTAAAATATATTGAGAAGTGATTAAAAATGGTAGTAAAAATAGGAATTATAAAGAGTGGAAATATTGGTACCTCACCAGTATTAGATTTACTTTTAGATGAAAGAGCAGACAGACCTAATATTGATGTAAGAATAGTAGGTTCTGGTGCTAAAATGAACCCTGAACAAACAGAAGAAGTTGTTCCTAAAATCAAAGATTTTGATCCTGACTTTTGTATATTCATAAGCCCAAACCCAGGTGCTCCAGGTCCAGCAAAAGCTAGAGAACTTTTATCTGAAATGGATGTTCCAGCTATCATCATTGGTGATGCTCCAGGTGCAGGTAAAAAAGACGAAATGGATGAACAAGGTTTAGGTTACATCATTGTTAAAGCAGACCCAATGATTGGTGCTAGAAGAGAATTATTAGACCCAACTGAAATGGCATGCTTCAACTCTGACATTATCAAAGTATTAGCAGCTACCGGTGCTTACAGATTAGTACAAAACACTATTGACGAAGTAATTGCATCCTGCGAAGCTGGTGACATCGAATTACCAAAACTCATTATTACCGCAGAAAAAGCAGTAGACGCAGCAAACTTCGCAAACCCATATGCAAAAGCAAAAGCAATTGCAGCATACGAAATGGCAGCAGCTGTTGCAGATTTAGACTTAAAAGGATGTTTCATGTTAAAAGACCACAACCAATACATTCCTATTGTCGCAGCAGCACACGAAATGGCAGCTGCAGCTGCAAAATTAGCTGTTGAAGCAAGAGATATTGAAAAATCTAATGATACTGTAACCAGAACTCCACACATGGGTGACGGTAGTACTGGAAGCAAATCTGTATTATTAGAAAAACCACAATAAGTAGCTAACTGCTACTTTATTTTTTCTTTTTTTAAAATAAAATTAATAAATAAAAAAAAGTAGATTTATAAGACTCCTTTTGTACTAGGAATCTGATTATGTTCTATTTTACAAGCTTCTTTTAATGCTTTAGCAAATGCTTTAAATAATGCTTCAGCTTTATGATGATCATTAAATCCTTCTACAGTTCCATAAATATTTATTTTTGCAGAGCTTGCAAAGGATTCAAAAAAGTGAATAACGATATCTGAAGTCATATCGCCTATTTTATCATTCTTAAATTCCAAATCCATATTGCAATAGCTACGTCCACTAATATCAACAGCTACAGTTGCAACAGATTCATCCATAGGTATAATTGCATGTGCCATCCTTTTTATACCTTTTTTATCCCCAATAGCTTCACTAAATGCTTCACCAAGGACTATACCAACATCTTCAATAGTATGATGATCATCTATCTCAATATCCCCTTTAGCATCAATATCTAAGTCAATGAAGCTATGTTTTGAAAAGGATTCCAACATATGATTAAAAAAATTAACTCCAGTTGAAATACTGTACTTTCCACTACCATCTAAATTCATTTTAATATTAATTTCTGTTTCTGATGTGTTTCTTGAAATATTTGAAATCCTTTCCATCCTATCACCATTTACTTTTCTTTAATATTTAGGAGGTTCACGAATAATTTTAATACAATCTACAGGACATTCCATTGCACATAATGTACAAACATGACAATAACGTAAATCTAATATTTTTGCAACTTTCCCAATTTTCCATATTTTTGCAGCTTTTGGACAGATATCATAACAATTTCCACAAGCTATACACTTATCTTCATCAATCTTAATTTGTAAAATGAAAATCACCCCAATATAACAAATCTATAACTTTAATGTTGCAACGGACATAGCTTTAAAACCAATGTAAACAGTTTTACCAATAGTAAGATTTAAATCTTTTTCAGCAGACAAAGTGATAAAAGAGTATAATTCTACTCCACCTACATCAATTCTAACTTTAATAACTTCCCCATCCAGTTTCATTTCAACTATTTTTCCATCAATAATATTTCTAATACTGGATGTGATAGGTTCAAGCATTATAAATATATTATCATAGCTGATTAAAGCTAATATTTTATCTCCAAGAGCATAACTTCTATCTAAAGGAATTTTAATTGATAAATTATTTTTAGTTAATTCCATTACACCTTTATCTTCATCAATGTCAGAAACAACAGTTTCAATCTCATTAACATCCCGATGTAACTGCATAATAGCATTAATTTTCTTACATTCTTTTAATATAGAACGACCTTCCGGAGTTAAAATGGCTCCTCCACCACCACCTTTACCTCCTTTAGATGTGCTAACAACACTAACATTAAGAGCTGTTTCAATTTTATTAATATAATTCAAAGCAGTTCTATATGAAACATCAATAAGTTTTGATGCATCTGTAATTGAACCAGTATTAAGTATACCTTCTAATAATTTGAATTTTTTATGATCTAATAAAAAAGCATTATCATTAAAATTAATTTTATATTCAACATCTGCCTTTACATCAGTCATTAAACTTCCCCCTTATTGTCAAAAGACAATAATAAAAAATATGTTTTTATTATTTAAATAGTCTTTTAATCAATTATTTCTAAATTCAATTCTTTCAATTACGTTTAAAAGTTTATTGAAAAGAGAAGACAACGGACCGAATTTAGAAGAATATCCTCTGAAATGATCAATATCATCTTTTGAAAAGAATTTTAAAAGAGATAAGAAGAATAAATAAACTATTGGACAAACAATAATTCCTAAAACTAAACCTAATGGATTTTGAGGAATGAAAAATGTAACAACAGCCATGATAAATGAAGCTACAAATATCTTTAAAATAGAACCAATAGGAGCTTTAGTTTCTGTTAATTTAAATACTAAAATCATAATTGGAATCATCATTGCAAAACAAGCAACTGTTGTAGCCAATGCCCCACCTTCAATTCCCATTATAGGCACGAAATACCAGTTAAGGAATAAGTTAAGGATAGTACCCGCAACTAAAATATACATTGGAATTCTAGGATTACCAATTCCTTGAACAATACTTGTTGAAATTGAAAATAATGAATAGAATGTCATTCCAATAGCTAAAATAGATAAGGCAATAGCTCCTGCACTGTAATCTGGATTAGTGAAATATAATATCTCCAAAACAGTTCCTGAGAAAAATGCAATAAATACACACATTGGAACAACAAAGAGCAAAGAGAACCTATAAGACAGTAACACATATTTTGAAAGTGTGGTTCTGCTGTGCATTGCAAAGGCTTCTGAAGCAGCAGGCAATATAGTAGTTGCAATAGAAGTGGAAATAATTAAAGGCAATCTAGCTATTGGATCAGCTGCTGCAAATATACCAACATCAGATGTTGTTAAAAATCTACCCATAACTAAAGTACAGACATTATAAATAAGCATTTCTGCAACAGCAGTTATGATAACCGGAACTGCAAATTTTAAAAGAATAGCTGCTAGTTTTAACTCGCTTTTAAAGGAAAATTCAAAACCTTCACTAGCTGGAGGCAATAATTTGCCCATATGATTTTTAAAGAGATAAACAGCTATTACAACAGATGCTACAAATCCTAAAACAGTACCCCAAAGTGCACCAATAGCCTGAAATCCCATTAGAACAAATGCAGTCGCAAATAAAATCATACCCAACTGTTCTACAGCACGAGTATACAAAATATACTCCATTTTATATACTCCCTGAAAAGCACCTCTAAATGCTCCCACAATTACACTAAATGGAGTGATAAGCCCTACAATCTGAAGAGGAACTGTAGCTATCGGTTTTTGAAGATATACTTCTGCTAACCATGGAGCTGCAAAGAAAACCATGATAAAACCAAAGAACAGCCCTAAGAAAATCATTATTTTTAAAGCCGTATAAATGGTCTGTCTGGCCATATCTGACTGGTTAGTGGCATTATACTCAGCAACATATTTTGCAATAGCTGGTGGAAGACCACCTGCAGATAAAGTTTGAAAGATTCCTTGAAATGGCAAAGTCAATCCCAAAACACCATACATTGATGGTCCAAGCAAGGATGCCATTAAGAAACGGTACACATACCCTCCTAAACGAAAGATAATATTACCCAAAAATATTATAAAACTACCTCGAACTAATTTATTTGCCATGAACAACCAGCCATAAAATTTTAAATTAATATATTATAACTAAAAATTACTATATAAATTTTTTATCAACTGTTAAATTTTTATTACATGTATAAAATTAAATTTAAATTATCTATATTTTTTTAAAAAATTGGAAAATTCATTAACTGTTCTTGTTAAAGATTGATAACCATATTCATCTTTTTCGATTTCTTCAATAGAATCATTTGACCAAAAGGAAGCCCCAAGATTTGAGCCAAATGGACCTCCACTCACTGGAATAATTCCATGTATCATAAAGTAAATGATATTCTTAAGATGGACAACATCTTGACCCCCAGTTCTATCTCCACCAACAGCTATACTCATACCAATTTTGCCTCTTAAAATATTATAATCAACTGCTTCGAGAGCCCTTGTACGATCCATAATAGCTGCTAGATTACTACTGATACCACCACTTTGAACAGAACTTGCAAGAATAATTCCATCAGCACCAAGCAAATCATCATAAACAGAGGCCATATCATCCTGAATAACACATTTTTTATTTTCCATACAATAATCACAATGCATACAAGGAGTTATTTGCTTTCCACTAACTGAAAATAATTTTGTTTCAAAACCTTCATCATTTAATAAATCCAAAGCTTTATTAAGAGCATATTCAGTAGTTAAATGTCTTGGACTTGCAGAAATCCCATAAATTTTCATTAAATCACTCCAAAAAAGATAAAATACTTAATATAAATTTATAATCCCTTTAAAATAATAAATGTTATTGGAAAGAATTTTATATTAAATAAAATAAACTTCTATTAGAGGCTAACTATGAAATTTGGAAAAGGAACAGTAAAAAAATATTCAAGAGAATATACACGAACTCTTAAAAGTGGTGAAAAACGGAAATATAAAACCGAACAAATCCAAATTACCATTCCAAAACAAGAAGATATTTATGAAAATGGTGAAGAAGTTCTTATAATTCCTCAAAGTGAAAAATCAGAGCTAGAAGATCATATCTTCATTGGAATTTGGAAATTATTTACTTAAGGAAGAATTATCCTCACTTAAGGAAAAAGATACCAATTTAGAGGACAATGAAACTTACATTACTTTAACAAATAATTATAATGAACTTAAAAACAGCTATGAAGAGCTCATTAATGAAAAAGAAATAGTTAGCAGCCAACTAAAAAACCAAGAATCTGTTTTCAATGAGAGGTTAAGTAAAGTAACCGAAATTAAAGATAAATATGGAATGGAAAATGAAAATTTAATTAATGAAAATCAAGACCTCATTGATTCCAATAACAAATTAAAAGAAAGTAATGATTCTCTTAAATCAGACATTGAAGAATTAAAAGAAAATTACAACTTATTAGAAGAAGAAAGAGAAAAAACCTCCAAAGAGTACTTAGAACTAAAAGAGGAATATAACAACCTAATTGACAAATACAATGAGATGGTTGATGAATTAATTAAAATTAACTCATTTAAAAAACGTAATAATTTAATAAACAGAAAATTCAAAGAATATTTATTGAAATCAGATTAATCAAACTTAGAATAATCTTCTTCAACATGCCACCTTTTTAAACCAGGTAAAAACATAGTAGTAATCCCTGTAGCTTCTGTTTCAGCTAGTCTAGGATTTTTAGCCATTATTTCTTTTGATTTTCTTATTATCATTTCATTAAGAGTAATATCTGGTTCTGTAAATTCTCCATCCTGAAAACAGTCAATACAATAATCAGGATTAGGACTTCCATCTTCATTTGTTCCATAATCTTTTTTTACAATTGGTCTACCACAAGAATTACAAAATCCCATATTATAATCTCCTATAAAAAAAAGAAAAAAGAAGGATGAACTTAGTTTACTTGTTCATCTTCATCAAGTGCAAGTCTCATACTGTCAGGATCTTGAGGGAAGTGAGCTAAGAAGTCTTCTGCAGCTCTTCTTACATCTCTAGAGCCGATAATGTATCTACCTGCAATAATAATATCTGCACCTTTTTCAGTAGCTTCTTCAACTTTGTCAGGAGTAATTCCTCCAGCTACTGCAACTAAACCTCCATCAATGAGTTTTTTGATTTCTTTAATATTACCCCATTCAGTCATGTTGCTTGTATCTTCACCTTTTTCTGCTTTGTAGGTTTCTAAGTCAACATTTCTGTGTAATAATACAATATCTGGTTTTAAATCTTCAGGAAGTTCAGATAATTTTTCAGCAAAGTCGTCTACATTCATCATATCAAGGATAGAGTAGATACCTTGTTTTTGGGTTTCATGAATAGCTTTTTTAATTGATTCAATAGTTCCAAGTCCAGAAATAGCAACAGCATCAGCAGTTTCATCAGCAGCCATTTTTATTTCTACCCTACCAACATCTAAAGTTTTTAAGTCTGCAATGATAAATGCACTTGGACGTAATTCTCTGATTTTAGAGACAACTCCAACACCGAATTTTTTAACAAGAGGAGTTCCTGCTTCAATAAGGACTCTTTCTTTATCTGGAAGATCATTAATGATTTTTTCCATAGCATCTAAATTATCTAAGTCAAGTGCAACTTGTAAGTAAGGTGGAGACCAAAGTTTTTGTACTCTGAAGCCCATAATTGGGTGGGTTCCACGATCTTTTTCTGCAAGTACTTTATCAATAGATGGATAACCAGACATTGCTCTTCTAATAGCTAATTTAGTTGCTCCATAGTTGTATTGGTAAATTTTCCTATAATTTTTTGCAGCAGGATGAATAAATACGCTTACATTAATTACAATGTCTTCAACAATGTCTTTTGGAATGTATCCTTCTTCTACTGCATCTGCAACAGCTCTACCAACAGCAGTTTGTGCAGGTCCAAATATTTTATTTGCATCATCTAAATCTCCAACAGTTACTTTAGGAATGATTAAAGTAGCTGGTTTGGTCATTAAGTTAGGTCTAATTACAGTGGTTAAAGGAGTGTGACCAACAGATAAATTGGATAACCCATTTGCAAAAGCTTGTCCAGCAGGTCCTTCTTTATCACCAATAATTAAATCAACATGTGCTAATTCATCTCCATCTCCAATGAGAGCTTCACCTATATTGTACATTAAAGTTCCTCCATTTTAAAAAAGTATTTAATAAATTATCTAACTAGCCATATTTAGAACAATATGCCAATACTTTTAATCCACTAATTTAATTTTAAAGAAGTGGTTAATAGATAATATACTTAATTATACATTATTAGTTTATGAATTTAATATAATATATATTTTAATACTTAAAATCAGTATAAGAAAATAGAAAAATTATTTCTTAAAAAATATGTTTTAATATAAATTTCTAAAAAAATAAAAAAAAGAAAAGGAATTTTCCTATTGGAAATTAATCCTTTTTGAAATGTCTTTAGGTAATGGTAATCTTCTAAATGGCATACCTTGAGTTTTAGCTTTAATAGCATCAATTAACTCATCAACAGTCATATCAACTTTTTCGCCAGTTTCACGAATAGTTACATTTAAATTACCAGATTCAACCTCATTATCTCCAACAACAAAAGTGTATGGAATCCATTCTTTAGCTGCATTTCTGATTTTCTTACCTACACTTTCATCCCTGTCATCTACATCAACACGAATGTCAGCAGCAGCTATTTTATCAGCAAGTTCAAAAGCATACTCTTTATGAGGTTCACCAACAGTGATAACTCTTGCTTCAATAGGGCTTAACCAAACAGGTAACATTGGAGCTTTTTCATTTAATTCAATAGCAGTTTTTTCAAGTAAACTGCAGATAACTCTTTCAATACTTCCAGTTGGACTGCAGTGGAGAATTGCAGGATTATGTTCTTCGCCATCTTCACCTAAGTAAGTAATACCAAATCTTTCACCACTTTCAACATCAATTTGGACAGTTGGGTTTTCAATTGGTCTTCCTAAGTAATCAATTGCGGCAAAATCAATTTTACAATCCCAATAATGTTTTCTTTCTGGTAAAATCTCAAGCAATACTGGTTTTCCTATTTTTTCACCAATAGAATACATCCATTCACTGTATTTATCATAGAATTCTTGAGTTGCTCTAAAGATTACTTCATAGTTTACTCCTAAATCTACACCAGTTTGAATACACATATCAGTTTGTTTTGAGAACTCTTCTAAAGATGCTTCTACATCTGCACAGAAACTATGGAAATCAGGCATGGTAAATCCTCTTAATCTTTTAAGACCAACAACTTCACCTTTTTGTTCATAACGGAAACTGTAAGTTGAAAGTTCATAAAGTTTAGCAGGTAAATTTTTCCAAGTGCAGAAAGTTTCTGCCATTACTCTGAATGCACCGAAACAGCACGCAAATCTAAGCATTAAATTCTTTTTAGTAGCAGTTCTGTATTGTCTTTCACCAAATTTAGCAGCATGAACATTAATTGCTTCATTATCTAAATCATAGAAGATTGGTGTTTCAATAGGCATTGCTCCTTGGTCAACTACTAAATTATAAACATAATCAGCGAGTAAATCACGAACTAAACGTCCTTTAGGATACCATTTAAGGTTTCCAACATCAGATGCACTTTCGTAATCACATAACTCTTTTTCTCTCATTAATTTGACATGAGGTGGTTCCCCTTCATCAGAAGCTCCTTCACCAAGTTCATATTTAACAAGTTTTTCAAATTGATCATTTTCAAAATTAAATTCATCAATATCAATAATTGTGTCCCCATCAAGAACAGACCATGATGATGGTTTTTTCTCTCCTTCTTCTTCATCATCTTCATCAGCAGTAATAGTTCTTGAAAGTTCACTTAATGGATGTCCTTTACAAGAGATTTCAAATGCTTTATACCAACCAAATGGAACTCTGTAAACATCTAAACCTTCACTTTTAATAATTTCTTCAGCATCTTTTAAAATTTGAACAGCAACTTTAGGAGAACTTAAAGAAGAAGACAAATGAGCATAAGGATATAAAACAATATTTTCTGCTTTAACTTGATCATTAACTTTTTTAATTTCTTTAATTAAATTTTTAACAATAGCAGATGGATTTTTTTCATCTTCTTTTTCAACAGCAGTAAATACTACTAAAGATTCATCAAAAGCTCCTTGTTTTTTAGCTTCTTCAATTTCTTCAGCTACTGGAGTTTTATTTTTTACATTATAATTTAAATAATCAGAATGAATAATTAAAATTCTCATTTATAATCACCAGTACTTAAAAAATAAATATTAAATTAATTTATGTGGATTATATTATATAAAATTTTAACTTAAAAAGAGCAAGTGAAAAAATTCAGTACTAGATTAACAGATGAAAAAAGAAAAAGAAATATTCCCTTATTTTTGATAAGGGAATTTATAAATTTTTATTTTGTTTTGTTTTATGGTTGTTTTACTGTGATTTTATTAGATACTGTTGCGTTTCCATAATATGAAGTGATAATATAATCACCAGGGTTTAAAT